>Ga0209796_10000020_pt1 | contig 298197 bp, 262 predicted proteins | sample AgamicOrSfrz_FD_187167 | JGI IMG/M metagenome (GOLD analysis project Ga0209796, IMG submission 187167) | Agave microbial communities from Guanajuato, Mexico - Or.Sf.rz (SPAdes) (version 2) | ecosystem: Host-associated > Plants > Phyllosphere > Phylloplane/Leaf | place: Guanajuato, Mexico...
CGATCTCCTGTTTTTGCAGGGGGTAACGGTCATTCTCACCGTTAGGATCTATGCGGGTGAGCGTATAATCCATCTTATTGCCTCGCTGTTACTGCTGACGATTAGAGATACTGTTTTCCGGGTTGATGTGTTCACGACGTGAACGCGCAGGCGTCCAGTCAAGCGCGCCAATACGCACCAGATAAACCAGACCGGCCAGTAGCACTAAAATGAAAATTGCGGCCTCGACAAAGCCCACCCAACCACTTTCGCGGATGGACGTTGACCATGCGAAAAGGTAAAGCGCTTCCACGTCAAAGATGACGAAGAACATGGCTACCAGATAGAACTTGGCAGACAGGCGTAAGCGAGCGGAACCTACTGAATCAATACCTGATTCGAAAGGTGTGTTTTTGTGCCTTGCACGGGCGCGACCGCCCAGGAACCAGCCGCCGACTAACATCAGGCAGCACAGGCCAATGGCTACAATAAGAAAGATTGCGAATGCCCAGTGATGAGCGATGACTTCTGTGGATGTTGACATACTCATTGCTTACTCATCAAAAGTGATACCAACGACACTGCTCTTGCTGGCAGATGGGCATCACATCGATTCATGGGGAGGAACAAATAACCTTACACTAACTGTCAGAAATGAGACGTAGACAGCAAAATGATGGGGTTTTTTACTCCTTTCTATAACCTATTGTCAACTTTAACAAAGGTTTCTTCACATTAAATTACATCGAGCGATTCTCATTAACATTTGGTGCCCTTTAACCCTGGTGGGTGCATGACTTTCCGTCAAATGTATGTTGTTGAATCGTGTCCGTTTCGGAAGTAAAAAAAATAACCCTCCTATTTTGACAGGATTTGCCAACGATTCCTCCCCCCAAATAGGAGTATTTTCTTGATCTGAGACACGCTTTTGTTAATTCAACCTGGAAAACGGCAACATATTTCCTGTTTTTTTAACATGAGAGGGATATGGATGAAGTTAGAACGTAAAACGGACAAGTTTTAAGCAAAAGCATTTAGCTTATTGATAAATAGAGAATTTCCTGAAAATCCCTGCGCCATAAGCGGGTATTTTTGCTAAAAAAAAGCCACTGCATGTGAAAATCACACGAGTGGCTTTTTTTTACACTTACATTTTGTTACCAGAATTTTGAGCTATCGATCACTCAAAATCCCCTTCAACGATCAGGGAGTCGTCCCCCCCTTCCGAGGTAACGCGTTCGAACTGCCACGGGTTATGGTAGTTTTCCATCGCCTCGAACACCACTTTGGCCAACTCGTTATGGCTGGACGAGTTGTGGCAGAGCAGATACTCCGTATCCGGCAGCGCAGGAAGACCATCGGATTTCCCCAGAACGCGCAGATCGGGACTCATCATCTCTACCGGACGGGCCGTTACACCCAGACCGGCCTTCACGGCGGCACGGACCGCTGGCAGCGTGGAAGCCACATACGCCAGACGCCACGGAATGTTGGCCTCATTTAGCGCAGTGAGCACCATGTCGCGGAACGGGCTCGGATCATCAAGTAAGACCAGTGGAACCGGCTCGCCTTTTTGCAGCACGTATTCGGCTGCGCAATACCAGTGGGTAGGCGATGTACGCAGCGTCAGGCAATCAAATTGCCCGGGACGATGCGTCGTCACCACGAGGTCGACTTTATTCTCATTTAACATCTCAACCATAAAGGCATTACGCTTTACGCTAACGTCCAGCGCAAGCTTCGGATAAACCGAGCTAATACGGTTGAGAAGAAACGGCAATATAGTATCCGCTGACTCATCAGATGCGCCTAACGTTAGCACCCCTTGAAGGTTGCTAAACATTAATGACATACATGCTTCATCATTAAAGCGAAGAATTTTCCTGGCATAACCCAGAAGCTGAATACCGTGTTCCGTTAAGAGCTTATTACGCCCATGACGCGCAAAAAGCTCTTTACCAACCAGTTGCTCCAGCCGCTGCATTTGCTGGCTGACGGCAGACTGAGTTCGGCAAACGGCGGCAGCAGCTGCTGCAAAAGTGTTGAGATCGGCGACCGCAACAAACGTTCTCAGCAGATCGAGGTCGAGATTCATTATCGGACGATTTGCATTTATCATATCTATTCACTTTCAGGTTGCTCGTGCGGAGCTGCCCGGGTTGAAGCTGTGTGTGTACAGTTAAGCAATTCCCTCTGAAGATTTTCCCTCGCATCCCGGCCCGGCAGACTGCCTGACAGATAGTTATTGTGCTGCTTTATATCAACAGTCAGAAAGCACGTTTCATGACGTTATTTTTATTCTCTTAAACGTTCAGGATATTTAGATGTTCGCAGGTTTATGTAAATTACATTAAAGGTGTAACACCTTTTCTGCCATCTTTATCGCAGCGCTGTCAACGTAGCAGGAGATGTTCGACACATTCCAGCCAGAGATAACTCCAACAATAACAATCAATTAATTCGGAAAAACAGCGTCAGATATACAAAAAGCTGGCATCTGACCTCTGCTTTCCTGAAAGACATCTTAACCCAAATCCACTTTATTTATAAGTCTTATTGCAATATTGAGGATTAAAGAAGAATGTTAAGCTTCTAAACTAATTTTATTAGAATTAACTAAAGTTGCATTTTTTAGGTTAATAATAAATAAATTTTAATTTAGATTAAGACCATTCATTAATGGCACTTAACATTAATTTCACATGAGTAACTTTTAGCCACAGCATGCTATTACAGGAACATGTATCAAGCATTCAGGTTTAACGAAATGTCACTCAGGGTGATTGCCACCTTTGTCCTGCTTCCCACTTATTTTTACCAGCACAATATACACAATTTTGACAAATGAATAGCACATTTAACCTGGCATGACGCCGTGCGCACAACTTTACGCCAGCATAAAAGCACGCATACAGCGAAAAAGATTTATCAAAATTTTGCTCCCGGCACAAAATCTTCTACTGCACACCCTTCAAAACGAAGCGAGGGGGGAGTACATTATTCCGTGCTGACTTCCACGGCAGGGAGTGGCAATAATAGCGAAAAGGTTAAAGGTTCATGTCCCCTATCGAAAAATCCAGCAAGCTAGATAACGTCTGTTATGACATCCGCGGCCCGGTTCTGAAAGAGGCAAAACGCCTTGAAGAAGAAGGCAACAAGGTTCTGAAACTCAACATTGGTAACCCTGCGCCATTTGGTTTTGAAGCGCCGGATGAAATTCTGGTTGATGTGATCCGCAACCTTCCTACTGCACAAGGCTATTGTGATTCAAAAGGACTTTACTCCGCACGTAAAGCCATCATGCAGCACTACCAGGCACGCGGTATGCGTGATGTTACCGTTGAAGATATTTATATCGGCAACGGCGTCTCTGAACTGATTGTGCAGGCGATGCAGGCGCTGCTGAACAGCGGGGACGAAATGCTGGTACCCGCGCCGGATTATCCGCTGTGGACGGCTGCCGTATCACTGTCCAGCGGTAAAGCGGTGCACTATCTGTGCGACGAGTCCTCTGACTGGTTCCCGGACCTCGATGATATTCGCGCAAAAATTACGCCCCGCACGCGCGGCATCGTGATCATCAACCCGAACAACCCAACGGGCGCGGTATACTCAAAAGAGCTGCTGATGGAGATCGTCGAGCTCGCCCGCCAGCACAACCTGATCATCTTTGCCGACGAAATCTACGACAAGATCCTGTACGACGCGGCGCAGCACCACTCAATTGCTGCGCTGGCCCCGGATCTGCTGACCGTCACCTTTAACGGCCTGTCTAAAACCTACCGCGTGGCCGGTTTCCGTCAGGGCTGGATGGTATTAAACGGTCCGAAAAAGCACGCCAAAGGCTATATTGAAGGGCTGGAGATGCTGGCCTCCATGCGTTTATGTGCCAACGTTCCGGCGCAGCACGCGATCCAGACGGCGCTGGGTGGCTATCAGAGCATTAGCGAGTTCATCGTTCCCGGTGGTCGCCTGTACGAACAGCGCAACCGCGCGTGGGAGCTGATCAACGATATCCCGGGCGTCTCCTGCGTGAAGCCAAATGGCGCGCTCTATATGTTCCCGAAAATTGACGCGAAGCGCTTTAATATTCACGACGACCAGAAAATGGTGCTCGACTTCCTGCTACAGGAAAAAGTGCTGCTGGTTCAGGGTACGGCGTTTAACTGGCCGTGGCCGGATCACGTGCGTATCGTGACGCTGCCGCGCGAAGATGACCTCGAAATGGCCATCAGCCGCTTCGGGCGATTCCTGTCCGGTTATCATCAGTAACGCTAGCTTTCTGCCGGGTGGCGCTGCGCTTACCCGGCCTACAACACCTTCAGATTTGCATCTTCCCTCCCCTCCCCGCACAATGAACGCCTGTCGCAGTGAAGACAAAAGGTAACCTATGAGTCAGAGTCATTTCTTTGCCCACCTCTCCCGCCTGAAACTCATCAACCGCTGGCCGCTGATGCGCAATGTCCGCACGGAAAATGTCTCAGAGCACAGTCTGCAGGTTGCGATGGTCGCTCACGCGCTGGCCGCCATTAAAAACCGCAAATTCAACGGTCAGGTCAATCCAGAACGCATTGCTCTGCTGGCGATGTACCACGATGCGTCAGAAGTGCTGACCGGCGATCTGCCTACGCCGGTGAAATATTTCAACTCGCAGATCGCGCAGGAATATAAGGCCATCGAGAAGATAGCCCAGCAGAAGCTGATTGACATGGTGCCGGACGAGTTGCGCGACATCTTTGAGCCGCTCATCGATGAGCATCAGTATACGGAAGATGAAAAGTCGCTGGTCAAACAGGCCGACGCGCTCTGCGCCTACCTGAAGTGCCTGGAAGAGCTGTCTGCGGGGAATAACGAATTTTTACTGGCGAAAACGCGTCTGGAAAAAACGCTGGAATCCCGCCGCAGCGAAGAGATGGATTACTTTATGCAGGTGTTTGTGCCGAGCTTCCATCTTTCGCTGGATGAGATTAGCCAGGATTCACCGTTGTAATTTTTAGTTTGTAGGCCGGGTAAGGCGCAGCCGCCACCCGGCAAAATGCTCAGAACGGGAAGAGGACCGGTATCAACACCACGCATACCAGCATCACCAGCACGGTGAACGGCACGCCCAGCTTCACGAAATCACTGAACCTGTAATTCCCGGGCCCCAGCACCAGCGTATTCACCGGTGAAGAAACTGGCGTCATAAACGCCGCGGAGGCCGCCATTGCGACCATCATCGCAAAGGGATACGGCGACACGCCCATGGATTTGGCCATCGCCAGCGCAATCGGCGCCATCAGTACCGCCGTCGCGGTATTGGAGATAAACAGACCGATGGTGGCGCACATGATAAACAGACAGACCAGCATCATGTACGGCCCATACCCGCCGCCAACGTCCATTAAGCCTTTAACGATCAGATCCACCCCGCCGGTTTTTTGCAGCGCCAGGGCGAAGGGCATCATCCCGACGATGAGGATAATGCTCGGCCAGTGAATAGCTTTATACGCGCTTTCGGCGTCAATGCAGCGGAATTTCCCCATCAACAGGCAGGCGATAATTGCCGCGACCGGATTGGGGATTTCATCGGTCAACATCAGCGCCACCATCAGCACCAGACAAAAAATCGCGTGGGGCGCCTGGCTGTGCGCCGGGGAGGCATCGCTCTCCTCGACAGGCATGTTGAGTACCACAAAATCGCGCCCTTTTTGCCCGAGCTGGCTTATCAGCTTCCAGTTACCGACAACGAGGAAGATATCGCCCAGCAGGATCGGCTCATCCACCACAGCCCCTTCCATCGCTACGCCATCGCGCTTCAGCCCCACGACATTCAGGCCATAGCGGGTTCGGAATCCCATTTCCCGCACGGTTTTGCCCAGCAGTTCCGATTCCGGGATCAGCGATACTTCGGCCATACCGACATCCAGCGCCTGATCGGAGAAATACTCCCCGCGCAGCACCATCGGTTCCAGCAGCTGTTCGCTGCAAAACTCGCGCAGATCCACGTCCGCGGTGGACATATCAATCAGCAGGACGTCCCGCGCGCGGAATTCCGACACCCCGTTGACGTTGACGATCACCCGGCGAAAACGACGCCAGCGCTCAACGCCGATCACGTTTGCGCCATAGCGCTCACGCAGCTTCAGGTCGTCAAGGCGCTGTCCCACCATCGGCGAACCGGGACGAATAGCCAGACGGCGCGCCCGCCCGGTGAGACGGTACTCTTTAATCAGATCGCGGAAGGTGCGTCGCTTCCACCCTTCTTTATTTTTATCCTGTTTTTCACCTTTCAGGGCAAACCGGGTCAGCAGCATGTAGACCACGCCCAGCACCAGAATGACCAGCCCAAGCGGAGTGACGCTGAAAAAACTGAAGCCCTGGAATCCTTCCCGGATCAGCTCGCTGTTGACGACCAGGTTCGGCGGCGTTGCCACCAGCGTCATCATTCCGCTGATCAAACCGGCAAAACTCAGGGGCATCATCAGGCGCGACGGCGAGATCTGCATCCGCATGGAGACGCTCAGCACCACCGGAATAAAGATGGCGACCACGCCCGTTGAGCTCATAAACGCCCCCAGCCCGGCGACGGTCACCATCAGGTAGATCAGCATTTTGGTTTCGCTGCTGCCCGCCACCTTCACCAGCCACGATCCCATGATGGTTGCCACGCCGGTACGCACCAGCCCATCACCAATAATAAACAGGGCGGCAATCAGGATAACGTTGGGATCGCTAAACCCGGAGAAGGCTTCCGGCAGCGTGAGCGTACCGCTCAGCACAAACGCGACGATGACAAACAAGGCGACGGCGTCCATGCGTACCTTGCCCGTTGCAAAAAGAAGGATGGCGATTAAAAGCAGGCTCAGGACCCAAATCAGTTCACCGTTCACAACATGTCCTTGTCAGTGGGAGAGGAGAAATTGTGCCATAAAAAAGCCCCAGCAATGTGGGGCTATATCATGTGATTACATTTTTAGCGAGACGGTTACAACTCCGTCAGAGGCTTTCGAAACAGCCAGCGCCGTCAGTGAATCCAGCACAAAGTCTGCCTCCTCCAGCCGGGGGGATCCCGCCGGAACGTTAACGGCGATAACGTGGCTTCCAGCGTTCAGCCCGGCCAGTACGCCAGCGGCCGCATCTTCTACTACCACACACTCTGCGGGGGCGAGGCCCAGCAGTTCAGCCCCCAGTAAAAATGCATCAGGCTCCGGTTTACCGCGCTTAACGCGCTCCGCAGTGATAAACACTTCTGGCTTCGGTAAACCTGCCGCCTTATGACGGGCGTGGGCGACGGGAATGGAGCCTGAGGTGACGATAGCCCACGGGATCTGCGCTTCGTTCAGATGCTCAAGCAGCTCACGCGCGCCCGGTAAGGCGGTGATGCCGTCCGTATCCGTGGCTTCAATGTGTTCCAGGTATTTGAACTCCGCCTGAATTTCTTCCTCAGAGCGTCCGGCCAGGAAGTGCCGTAGCGAGGTGATGGCCTGTTTGCCATGGATAAAATTCAGCACGTCCTGATGGTCGATGCCATGTCGGTCAGCCCAATGGCACCATGAACGCTCCACAACCGGCAGCGAATCCACCAGCGTACCGTCCAGATCAAACAGAAAACCTCTACACTGCACACGCACCTCCGTCAGGCATTAATGATTTGTTGAATTTCGTTGCTGCTTAAATGGTACTGACGCGGACAGGCGTGCCACGCGCTCAACATACGCTGATATTTCTCCCACATTGGGGTCTGCGCATTGAAGCCGTGGGTGCCCGCGTCAAAATGGGTATAGCGCCCTTCTGTATTCACCATAAAGCGAACATAGCTCAGATAACGCGCTTCCGTTGCGGCATCGAAGCCTAAGAAGGTCACGCGGCGCTCGTCAATGGACTGCTGATCTTTGAGATTCGTCCAGGACACGTGCAGGGCGTGATACATCTCCATAATGTCGATCACGATGCGACAGGTTTCTTCTTTCAGCTCGCCAAACTCGCGGTCCAGTTCGCGCATTTGCAAACCAAAACCGCGTTCGACGATGGTTTGCAGGCGGCTGTAGCGCGCAGCGTTATCGGGATCAAGCATAGTCATCATCTTGTACTGGTTAGACAAAATCAGACGTTGAGCATGGGTCATTTCCATCTTTCGACTCCTGTAGCGCATTGCACTTTAAAAAAAAGACACGGTAACTGATTGTTACTGTGCCTTCTTTTCGTCGTCGTTTCGATGATCAATCACAAGTCATCGAGGAATGTTTTATCCAGTTGCTTAAAAGCGCGCTTTAACGTGTCCGCCAGCGCCTGGTAATCCGGCTTGCCTTCAACCGGGGCGAGCGCCTGCCCGGCCTCCTCCAGTTTTCCGCGCACTTCATAAAACCAGTGTAAAATAGAAGGGGGAAGCGGAGTGATGGACCGTTTACCTAACCACCACAGGCCCTGCATTGGCAGGCTTAACGCGAAGAGCGCCGTCGCGACCGCAGGACCCAGCTGGCCGCCCAACGCAATCTGCCAGCACAGCGTAAAGACAGCGACAGGCGGCATAAAGCGAATCGCATAGCGCGTGGCGCGGATGGTGCGATTCTCAATGAACATCGGCGCAAGGCGCTTTTCCATCGGCCACGTCTTTGCGTAATGCTGTCCCCGACGAAACAGACTAAAGAAATTTACGGACGGGTTTTCTGGTGTCGACATGGCTGTACCTCAACTTCACATATAAAAATTAAAATTTTCGTGCAAAACCACAACAAGCTATGACAACGTTCAAAATATTTTGTCATCACTACCCCGTATCGGGTATCCTGTGCCAGCCTGATAGGGCCATAGACGAGAATCATTAACTCGTCAAATTATTGCATATTATGCCATTGGCTGAAAATTGTGCAAAATGGCATAAAATCATAGTTATTTCTTCCATCATGCCACAATGTTCGTTTGGCATGATGTTAATCATAAATGTCTGAGTCATCATGCGTTACGCTGTTAGACTCACTGACGTTTTTTTAGCCACGTATCAATAATAGGTACTTCCATGTCGAGTAAGTTAGTACTGGTTCTGAACTGCGGTAGCTCCTCACTGAAATTCGCCATCATCGATGCGCTCAACGGTGACGAATACCTCTCTGGTTTGGCCGAATGTTTCCATCTGCCTGAAGCACGTATCAAGTGGAAGATGGACGGCAGCAAACAAGAAGCGGCTTTAGGTGCAGGCGCCGCTCACAGTGAAGCGCTGAACTTTATCGTTAACACTATTCTGGCACAAAAACCAGAACTGTCTGCTCAGCTGACTGCGATTGGTCACCGTATCGTCCACGGCGGCGAAAAATACACCAGCTCCGTCGTTATCGACGAATCTGTGATCCAGGGCATCAAGGACTCTGCGTCCTTCGCACCGCTGCACAACCCGGCTCACCTGATCGGTATCGCTGAAGCGCTGAAATCCTTCCCGAATCTGAAAGACAAAAACGTGGCCGTATTCGACACCGCGTTCCATCAGACCATGCCGGAAGAGTCTTACCTCTATGCCCTGCCATACAGCCTGTACAAAGAACACGGCGTACGTCGTTACGGCGCGCACGGCACCAGCCACTTCTATGTGACTCAGGAAGCCGCTAAAGTCCTGAACAAGCCGGTTGAAGAACTGAACATCATCACCTGCCACCTGGGCAACGGTGGTTCTGTTTCCGCTATCCGCAACGGTAAATGTGTTGATACTTCCATGGGTCTGACCCCGCTGGAAGGTCTGGTGATGGGTACCCGTTCCGGTGACATCGACCCGGCGATTATCTTCCACCTGCACGACACCCTGGGCATGAGCGTTGACCAGATCAACAAAATGCTGACCAAAGAGTCTGGCCTGCTGGGTCTGACCGAAGTCACCAGCGACTGCCGTTACGTTGAAGACAACTACGCAGAGAAAGAAGACGCTAAACGTGCAATGGACGTTTACTGCCACCGTCTGGCGAAGTACATCGGCTCTTACACTGCGCTGATGGATGGCCGTCTGGACGCGGTTATCTTCACCGGTGGTATCGGTGAGAACGCGGCAATGGTTCGTGAACTGTCCCTGGGCAAACTGGGCGTTCTGGGCTTCGACGTTGATCACGAGCGTAACCTGGCTGCCCGCTTCGGCAAGTCTGGCTTCATCAACAAAGAAGGCACCCGCCCTGCTCTCGTTATCCCAACTAACGAAGAACTGGTTATTGCGCAAGACGCGCACCGCCTGACTGCCTGATTCCACACCGCCAGCAATGCTGGCGGTGCTGTTTTGTAACCCGCCCAATCGCGGCGGTAACGAAAGAGGATAAACCGTGTCCCGTACTATTATGCTGATCCCTACCGGAACCAGCGTCGGCCTGACCAGCGTCAGCCTTGGCGTTATCCGTGCTATGGAACGCAAAGGCGTTCGTCTGAGCGTCTTTAAGCCAATCGCCCAGCCACGTGCCGGTGGCGATGCGCCAGACCAGACCACCACTATCGTTCGCAAGAACTCCAATCTGCCAGCGGCTGAACCGCTGAAGATGAGCCACGTTGAATCTCTGCTGTCCAGCAACCAGAAAGACGTGCTGATGGAAGAGATCATCGCCAACTACCATGCTAACGCGCAAGACGCGGAAGTGGTGCTGGTTGAAGGCCTGGTCCCGACGCGCAAACACCAGTTTGCCCAGTCTCTGAACTTTGAAATCGCGAAAACCCTGAACGCAGAGATCGTTTTCGTGATGTCTCAGGGCACCGACACCCCAGAGCAGCTGAACGAGCGTATCGAACTGACGCGCAGCAGCTTCGGCGGCGCGAAAAACACCAGCATCACCGGCGTGATCGTGAACAAACTGAACGCACCGGTGGATGAGCAAGGCCGTACTCGCCCTGACCTGTCCGAGATCTTCGACGACTCGTCTAAAGCGAAAGTAGTCAAAGTTGATCCGGCTAAGCTGCAGGAATCCAGCCCGCTGCCAGTACTGGGCGCGGTGCCATGGAGCTTCGATCTGATTGCCACCCGTGCAATCGATATGGCGCGTCACCTGAACGCTACCATCGTTAACGAAGGCGACATCAACACCCGCCGCGTGAAGTCCGTGACCTTCTGTGCGCGCAGCATTCCGCACATGCTGGAACACTTCCGCGCTGGTTCCCTGCTGGTGACCTCCGCAGACCGTCCTGACGTTCTGGTTGCAGCCTGCCTGGCCGCGATGAACGGCGTGGAAATCGGTGCGATCCTGCTGACCGGTGCCTACGAGATGGACCCACGCGTCAGCAAGCTGTGCGAACGCGCGTTCGCTACCGGCCTGCCGGTCTTCATGGTGAACACCAACACCTGGCAGACCTCCCTGAGCCTGCAGAGCTTTAACCTGGAAGTACCGGTTGATGACCACGAGCGTATCGAGAAAGTTCAGGAATACGTTGCGGGCTACATCAACGCCGACTGGATCGAATCCCTGACCGCAACCTCCGAGCGCAGCCGCCGTCTGTCTCCTCCAGCATTCCGTTACCAGCTGACCGAGCTGGCGCGTAAAGCGGGCAAACGCGTTGTTCTGCCAGAAGGCGACGAACCACGTACCGTTAAAGCGGCTGCTATCTGTGCAGAGCGCGGCATCGCGACCTGTGTGCTGCTGGGTAACCCGGATGAGATCAACCGCGTTGCGGCGTCTCAGGGCGTTGAGCTGGGCGCTGGCATCGAAATCGTTGACCCTGAAGTGGTTCGCGAAAGCTACGTTGCCCGTCTGGTTGAGCTGCGTAAGAGCAAGGGCATGACCGAAGCCGTTGCGCGCGAACAGCTGGAAGACAACGTGGTGCTGGGTACGCTGATGCTGGAGCAGGACGAAGTTGACGGTCTGGTTTCCGGTGCGGTTCACACCACGGCGAACACCATCCGTCCACCGCTGCAGCTGATCAAAACTGCACCGGGTAGCTCTCTGGTTTCTTCCGTGTTCTTCATGCTGCTGCCTGAACAGGTTTACGTTTACGGCGACTGCGCGATCAACCCGGATCCAACCGCAGAACAGCTGGCAGAAATCGCTATCCAGTCCGCGGACTCTGCGATTGCCTTCGGTATCGAACCGCGCGTCGCGATGCTCTCCTACTCCACCGGTACCTCTGGTGCAGGTAGCGACGTAGAGAAAGTGCGTGAAGCGACTCGTCTGGCCCAGGAAAAACGTCCTGACCTGATGATCGACGGCCCGCTGCAGTACGACGCCGCCGTTATGGCCGACGTTGCGAAATCCAAAGCGCCGAACTCTCCGGTTGCAGGTCGCGCTACCGTGTTCATCTTCCCGGATCTGAACACCGGTAACACCACCTACAAAGCGGTACAGCGTTCTGCAGACCTGATCTCCATCGGGCCAATGCTGCAGGGTATGCGCAAACCTGTGAACGACCTGTCCCGTGGCGCGCTGGTTGACGATATCGTCTACACCATCGCACTGACCGCGATTCAGTCTTCACAGCAGCAGCAGTAAGCTAAAAAGCCCGGTGGCGCTAGCGCTTACCGGGCCTACGATTTTGTAGGCCGGATAAGCGAAGCGCCATCCGGCAAGAAAGGCGACCACTTAACCGGTCGCCTTTTTTATTTACAGCAGCTCTCTCGCCGCCGACACAATGTCATGTGCCGTCAGGCCATACTCCTTCTGCAGGAAATCCTGCGTCCCCACCTGACCGTAGCGCTCCTTGACGCCCACCCGCCGCATCGGTACCGGGCAGGTTTCCACCAGCACTTCCGCCACCGCCGACCCGAGGCCGTTGTGAATGCTGTGGTTTTCACAGGTGACTATGCGCCCGGTCTTCTCGGCGTAGTTTTTCACCAGCATCCGGTCGATGGGCTTCAGGGTAAACATGTCGATGACCGCCGCGCTTACCCCCTCCTGCTCCAGCTGGCGCGCCGCTTCCAGCGCTTCCGCCACCATGATGCCGTTGGCAATCAGGGTAATATCGGTTCCTTCGCGCAGCACGTTACCTTTGCCGATGGTGAAGGTTGAGCCAGGCGCATACACGCTCGGCGCCTGCTTACGGATGGTTCGCACCCAGTAAAAGCCCTCGAGGTCGATAAGCTGGCGCAGCACGTCCTCGAACATCACCGCGTCGGTCACCTCCAGCACCACCGAGTGCGCCAGGCCGCGCACAATGCCCATATCCTCAAACGACATATGCGTCCCGCCGTTGTGGCAGGCCGTCACGCCCGCGTCCGAGGCAATCACCTTCACGTTGTTGCGCTGGTAGTCCAGGGACATAAACAGCTGGTCAAAGCAGCGACGGCTGGCAAACGCGGTAAAGGTGTGTACGAACGGTTTACGCCCGGTGAGCGACAGCCCCGCCGCGGTGCCGATGACGTTGGCCTCCATAATGCCGCAGTTAATCACGTGCTGCGGATAATCGCGCGCCACGCCGTCCATCGCCATCGAGCTCATCAGATCCGCTTCCAGGGCGATAATCTGGCTTCCTGCCTCAATCTGCTTTGCCACGAAGCCCGCGTAGACCTTACGCATCTCAACGGCGTCTTTCTCTCCTGCCGGTGCAACCTTAATCATGTGAAGCCTCCAGTTGGCGAATCGTCTCGTTGAGGGCCGCTTTGCTCTCCGCGGTCAACCGCAGGTGGTGCGAGTTGCTAAGCTGTTCCAGGTACGGCACCCCTTGCCCTTTGACGCTGTCGAGGATAACGACTAACGGACGCGCATCGGCAGCCGGGACCCGCGACGTCATCGCCAGCAGACCCGGAATGTCGTCGCCCTTCACCGTAGCCACGTCAAAGCCAAAGGCGCGGAATTTCCCCTCCAGGTCGAAAGCGCTGATGATCTCGTCCAACTCGCCGTCGAGCTGCTGTTTGTTCCAGTCCACGAACACCGTCAGGTTGTTGAGGCGATGGTGGGCAATAAACTGGAACGCCTCCCAGCACTGCCCCTCGTTCAGCTCCCCGTCACCGACGATGCAGAAGACCCGATTCGGCCGCCCCGCCAGCCTGTGCGAGAGCGCCATACCGCCAGCAATGGAGATCCCCTGCCCCAGCGAACCGGTGGTGGCGTCCACGCCGCGCGTTTTCAGACGGTCCGGATGGCTTGGCAGGCGCGTGCCGTTCTGGTTCAGGGTGCTCAGCTCTTCCACCGGGAAGTAGCCTTTGATTGCCAGCGTGCTGTAGAGCGCCGGGCCCGCATGACCTTTCGACAGGACAAAATAGTCTCGCTCCGGCCAGTCCGGATCCGCCGGGTCGATTTTCATCACCGCACCGTACAGCACGGCCAGGGTTTCAACCACCGACATACTGCCGCCGTAGTGCCCAAAGCCGAGCTGCGTCAGGGATTTCAGCGTCTCAAGACGGATCTGACGCGCGAGTTCGGTTATCTCTTTCTCATTCATGTTTTGGCTCCGGTGTTTTCCTGCGCGTTACCGCCCGCAGGTTTGTTTTTCGCGAAGACGTTGTACGCCACCAGCAGCGCGAACAACGCCACAACCAGTCCGGTGATGGCAAGCGGCGACAGGAAGCGCGCCAGGTTGCCGAGGACAATCCCGACCGCGCCGAAGTCGGCGTCCGAGAAGGTAGTGTTGGCAAAGCCAATGGCGCCCAGCACCGGCAGCAGCAGGACCGGCAGGAAGGTGATCAGCAGGCCGTTAGCAAAGGCGCCAATCATTGCCCCGCGACGTCCGCCGGTGGCGTTACCGAACACGCCCGCCGTTGCGCCGGTGAAGAAGTGCGGCACCACGCCCGGCAGGATGAGCACCCAGCTGAACTGACCGCAGATCAACAACCCCACAATCCCGCCGAGGAAGCTGAACAGGAAGCCAATCAGCACCGCGTTTGGCGCATAGGGATACACCACCGGGCAGTCCAGAGCAGGACGCGCGTTCGGCACCAGTTTTTCGGAGAAGCCGGTAAAGGCCGGAACGATCTCCGCCAGAATCAGGCGCACGCCCTGCAGGATGATGAACACGCCCGCCGCAAAGGTGATCGCCATGATGATGGCATAGACCAGGTAGTTCTGGCCGCCGCTGAAGGTGGCCTCGACGTACTCACGCCCGGCGCTCACCGCCAGGATGAGGTAGATAATCATCATGGTCAGGGAGATGGAGATCGAGCTGTCGCGCAGGAAGCTCAGGTTCTTCGGCAGGTTCATCTCTTCCGTTGAGCGGGAGCCTTTGCCGACCTTGCTGCCAATCCAGCCGGACAGCACGTAGCCCAGCGTGCCGAAGTGGCCGAAGGCAATTTCATCGTTGCCGGTAATACGCTTCATGTAGCGCTGGGCAATCGCCGGGAAGAAGGCCATGATCAGGCCGAGGATCAGCGAGCCGGTAAACACCAGCCCCACGCCTTCAAAGCCCGCGACCGTCAGGATCACGCCAATCATGCACGCCATATAAAACGTGTGGTGACCGGTCAGGAAGATGTACTTCAGGCGAGTAAAGCGCGCGACGATAATATTCGCCACCATGCCGAAGGCCATAATCAGCGCGGTCGCTGCACCGTATTTTTCCAGCGCGATTGACACAATCGCTTCATTGTTTGGAATAATGCCCTGGATCGTAAAGGCATGCTCAAACATACCGCCCAAAGGATTTAATGACCCCACCAGCACCGTGGCGCCGCCGCCCAGCACAATAAAACCGAGAATGGTTTTAATCGTTCCTTTCACCACGTCCGAAAAGGCTTTTTTCTGCGCAACCAGACCAATTAGCGCAATTAAACCGACCAGCACCGAAGGGACTTTTAATATATCAACAACGAAATTCAGCGTTTCAAGGATAAACATATCCACCTCGCCTTATCAGGGTTATTGTCTGTCGAACCAGGCGCGCAGCTGCGCTTCAAGTTCGTTGATGTCGATGATGTTGTTAATCACCACCAGCTGGCTTTCCGGCACGCTGGCGCTGGCCGCAATGTCTTTTGCCATCACGAAAAGATCGGCCGCGCCGGGCGTGGCCGAGGAGAGATCGGAATGTTCAACCTCAGCCTCAATCTCCAGCTTTTTAAGCACCTTTTTAATATTCATTTCGACCATAAAACTGCTGCCCAGGCCGGAGCCGCAAATAGCCATGATTTTCATTGTTGTCCCCTTATTTTGAGTAGAGCACGCCCCATCACGCTGGCGCGTAATGTTGTGAATAATCGGATTAAAGAATTAAATCAGAAGCGGTCAATAATCGTTTTAATTTCCTCCAGGGTATTCGCCTGATGCAGTTCAGCCATATCTGCATCGCTGGAAAATAATTCAGCCAGCGATGAGATCATCTCAATATGGCTATTTTTGTCGGGTGCTGCGAGCATAATAATGACATCGACAGGGTCAAACTCACCGGCACCAAACGAGACGCCCTGTTTTAGTTTTAATAAAGACAACCCCAGTCCTTTGGCGCCTTCCTCCGGCCGCGCATGCGGCATCGCCAGCCCCGGTGCCAGCACATAATAAGGTCCTAACGTGTGGTGCTGCTGGATGATGGCCGTGACGTATTCAGGCTCAATCACCTGCAAATCCAGAAGCGGCCTCGCGCACAGCTCCAGCGCCTGCGGCCAGTTTTCCACGCTATCCTGCAGTGTGATGGTTGTATCATATATCCATTTTTTGAGCACTTTTCACTCCCGCTACACGCTTGAAGATGAGCAAACTTTATTCAACACATCGCTGGATGACTGCGATCGCGATCACAAAGATAGCGCTACCAATGGTTAACATGCAGAAATGTGATAGCGCTATCAAATTGCAATCACGGTGCTAAATCACAGCAAAAAAAGGGATTTAAGGCGTATACTGCCTGTCACGTGAAGCGAAGGAAATGAAGAACGCGTCTGGTCAGCAGGAAGGTGTATGTCTCTAACCCGAAAACGGCGCAGTACTGGTAAAGTGACACTCGCCGATGTCGCACAGCTTGCCGGTGTGGGCACGATGACCGTGTCCCGTGCACTCCGCACGCCCGAACAGGTTTCCGATAAACTACGAGAAAAAATTGAAGCTGCCGTGCAGGAGCTGGGCTATATGCCTAATCTTGCCGCCAGCGCGCTGGCCTCGGCGTCGTCATGGACGATAGCCATGGTGGTGCCTAATCTCTCCGAAGCCGGCTGCTCGGAGATGTTCGCCGGGCTACAGCAGGTGCTACAGCCTGCCGGGTATCAGATCATGCTGGCTGAATCCCAGCATCGTCTTGAGCAGGAGGAGAAGTTGCTGGAGACGCTGCTGGCGTCGAATATTGCCGCCGCTATCCTGCTCAGCGTTGAACATACCGACACCGTTCGCCACTGGCTGAAAAACGCCTCTATTCCGGTGATGGAGATGGGCGCCATGCGCGCCGACCCGATTGATATGAATATCGGGATTGATAACGTAGCGGCCATGTATGAACTTACGGAAATGGTGATTAAGCGCGGCTATCAAAATATTGGCCTGCTGTGCGCCAACCAGGAGCAGTGGATTTTCCAGCAGCATCTGCAGGGCTGGTACAAAGCTATGCTTCGCCACCATATGTCGCCGACCCGGGTCATTAACGCGGCGATGCCGCCGAGCTTCTCCACGGGTGCCGCGCAGTTGCCTGAGTTTTTGCTGGCATGGCCAGAGCTGGATGCGCTGGTGTGCGTCTCTGACGAGCTGGCATGCGGCGCGCTGTACGAGTGCCAGCGCAGGCGAATCAAGGTGCCGGACGATCTGGCGGTGGTAGGCTTTGGCGATAGCGACGTGAGCCGCGTCTGTCAGCCGCCGCTGACGACGATGGCGGTGCCGCATCGTAAGATTGGAATTGAAGCCGGGAAAGCGCTGCTGGAGCGTCTGAATGACGGTGACTGGCGCGATCAAAAGCCCATCGCGTCCAGTCTGTGTCTGAGAGAGAGTTGCTGAATCTTACTCAGCCTCTTCCTCTTTTTCTGATTTGGTCGATTCGTTTTTGGCGTTGCGGGTCATCCACAGCGCCAGCGCTTTTAACGAATCCGGCGTAAACTCGTCGCAGCGCGCGGTGATCTCTTCCGGCGTCATCCAGCTGACTTCACTCACCTCTTCTTCCTGCAGGGCGAACGGGCCGTGAGAAACGCAGCTGAACAGCCCGCCCCAGACGCGGCAGTTTTCGTCTTCGAAATAGAACTGACCGTGCTCGGCAAACGGCACGCCGGCAATACCTAACTCTTCTTCCGCTTCACGACGCGCGGAATCCAGCAGCACTTCATCTGCCTGGACAACCCCACCTGCGGTGGCATCCAGCATACCCGGGAGAAAATCTTTGGTATCCGTACGGCGCTGGACCAGAATTTTGCCCATCCCGTCATGCACAACGATGTACGTTGCGCGGTGGCGAAGACGCTCCGCACGCATTTGTTCGCGGCTGGCCTGCGCGATCACTTCATTCTCTTCGCTGACAATGTCAACCCACTCTGTACTTGCCAAATGACTCTGCTCCACCATCGGGAAACCTTCTCTTCTAAGCGCTCTTTCGGCGCGTTTGCAGTTGAGGTGTAACTTACGGATTAATCGCTATCTGCGCAATAACTTGCTGATCATTAAGTGCGATAACGCTCAGGGTATTTCCATCCAGCATGCCATAGCTCGCAGGATAACCACCTTTCGGTATGCTGACCGAACCCGGATTAAAGTGATAAATCTCACCGCGCTTTTCAGCAACCGGAATATGAGTATGACCGTAAACCAGGACATCGCCAGCCGCGAGCGCCGGGAGATTATCCGGGCTAAAAAGATGCCCATGGGTCAGGAACAGGCGGCTTTGTTCCAGCAGTACCTGTTGCCATGGCGCGGTAAGGGGAAAATGCAGCAGCATCTGGTCCACTTCGCTGTCGCAGTTGCCGCGAACGGCGATAATGCGCGAGGCAAACGGGTTAAGCTTTTCCGCGACCTGCGCCGGGGCGTAGCCCTCCGGCAGCGCGTTGCGCGGGCCGTGATTGAGCACATCCCCCAGAATAATCAGCCACTGCGCGCCGCTTTGTGCAAACAGGGAGAGGACACGCTCGGTAGCGGGCAGCGATCCATGGATATCCGACGCAAACATCAGTTTCATCAGTCACTCCTCGGGAAAACAGACTGCCCCCATCATACCTGAAGCGTCAGGGCTTATCAGCCCGCACGCTTAGCCGAGAGTGCCACATAGCGCTGCACGGAGGCGCGCTGCCACTGAAACGCGGCATAATCCACCAGCAGCTGCGGCACCTCATCGCCGTTGAGGATCAGGCGGTTAAGCATCAACGCCAGATCGGCGTCGGCAATGCACCACTCGCCGAACAGGTTCGGGTTGCCGTGTGCGAGGAGCGAGGTGGCGGTTTCAATCAGTTTTTGCGCACTTTCACGGCCTTCTGCGCTGAGCGCTGGCTTTTTCACCCCTGCAAACACGACGTCCGTCGAGCGTTCCACGCGAATCGGCACCAGATCGCTTCGCAGCCACGCCTGGATCTGCCGCGCCCGCGCGCGTTTTTGCAGGTCATGAGGATAGATGCGCTCCCACTCGGGCGGCGCGAACCGATCTTCCAGATATTCATCAATCGCCGACGATTCGCTCAGGGCAAAACCGTCAATCTCCAGCACCGGCACCCGTCGGGTCAGGTCGTAGCCCTGCCACTGCGGCTTGAGATGTTCGCCGCCGTCAAGATCGACGGTCTTCAGCGTAAAAGTGAGTCCTTTTTCGGCCAGCGCAACGTATACGCTCATAACATAGGGAGAAAAGAAATTCGCATCGGACCACAACGTGATGACGGGCTGGTTCATAACATCCTCATAGGCTGATCGGTTTTTACTCAACATATAATCTCTTTGCCTCGCTGTCACTTGATGAAAACTCACGATTTACAACAACCACCTATACTCATTTGTCATGGCACCACTCTTCGCATGGACAGGAGTTGAGAATGATCGACCTTTATTACGCCCCTACCCCAAACGGCCATAAGATCACCCTCTTTCTTGAAGAAGCCGAGCTGGATTACAGGATCATTCGCGTGGATATCAGCAAAGGCGATCAGTTCAGCCCTCTCTTTCTGGCTATCTCGCCGAATAATAAAATCCCGGCCATTATCGATAACCAGCCGGCGGACGGAGGCAGACCGCTGAGCCTGTTTGAATCCGGTGAAATTTTGCTCTACCTGGCGGAGAAAACCGGCAAATTGCTGAGCGGCGAACTGCGCGAGCGTCATCATACCCTGCAATGGCTCTTCTGGCAGGCTAGCGGGCTGGGGCCCATGCTGGGTCAAAATCATCACTTTACCGCTTACGCCCCGCAGCCCATTCCTTATGCGATAGAACGCTATCAGGTCGAGACTCAACGGCTCTATGACGTTCTGAACCGTCGGCTGGAGAAAACGCCGTGGCTCGGGGGCGATCATTACAGTATTGCCGATATTGCCTGCTGGCCGTGGGTGAATACGCATGAAAAACACCGCATTGACCTGGCCTCTTACCCGGCGGTGAACAACTGGTTTGAGCGCATCCGAACCCGCCCGGCCACCGAGCGGGCGATGCAAAAAATCCAGCAGATTTAACCCTCTATGAGGCTGGGTGCCCGCGAGCCTCTCATGTATGATGAGCGGGAAATACTGACACGGAGAAGACCTGCAATGTCACAGCCAGATGCTGTTATTCGTATAAAAAATTTACGCTTGCGTACCTTCATCGGTATCAAAGAGGAAGAGATCGCCAACCGTCAGGATATTGTCATTAACGTGGTGATTCACTACCCCGCAGACAAAGCGCGGGCCAGCGAAGACATCAACGACGCGCTGAACTACCGCACAATCACCAAAAACATCATTCAGTACGTGGAGAATAACCGCTTCTCTCTGCTGGAAAAATTAACTCAGGATGTGCTCGATATCGCACGCGAACATCACTGGGTCACTTATGCTGAAGTTGAGATCGATAAACTTCACGCCCTGCGCTACGCCGATTCCGTCTCCATGACGTTAAGCTGGCGACGCCAGGCGTAAACCTGGAGGTTGTATGAAGATTTTGCTGACCGGCGGTACAGGCCTGATTGGTCGTCACCTGATTGCGCGTCTGCAGGCTTTGCATCACGACATCACCGTGGTTACGCGCAGCCCGGAGAAGGCGCGCCAGGTGCTGGGGGCGGGTATCGATATCTGGAAAAATCTGGCCGAGCAGCAAAATCTGGACGGCTTCGACGCCGTTATTAACCTCGCGGGTGAACCCATCGCCGATAAGCGCTGGACGGAAGAGCAAAAACAGCTGTTATGCAGCAGCCGGTGGAACATTACCGAAAAGCTGGTCGAGCTGATCCGCAATAGCCACACCCCACCTTCGGTGCTGATTTCGGGTTCAGCGGTGGGCTATTACGGCGATCTCGGTGAGGTGGTGGTAACCGAGGAAGAGCCGCCCCATAACGAGTTTACCCATAAGCTCTGCGCCCAGTGGGAGCGTATCGCCTCTGCAGCGCAAAGCGATCGTACCCGCGTCTGCCTGCTGCGTACCGGCGTCGTGCTTGCGCCGAAAGGCGGTATTCTGGCGAAGATGCTTCCCCCTTTCAGACTCGGGCTCGGCGGCCCCATCGGCAATGGTCGTCAGTACCTGGCGTGGATCCATATCGACGATATGGTCAACGGTATTCTCTGGCTGCTGGATAACGATCTGCGCGGGCCGTTTAACATGGTTGCGCCGTATCCGGTGCGTAACGAACAGTTTGCCCACGCGCTGGGGCATGCCCTGCACCGCCCGGCGATTTTGCGCGTGCCTGCCACGGTCATTCGCCTGATGATGGGTGAAGCGTCCGTGCTGGTACTAGGCGGACAGCGGGCGCTGCCAAAACGGCTGGAAGCGGCCGGGTTCGCGTTCCGCTGGTATGAATTAGAAGAGGCGCTGGGGGATGTGGTGCGGTGAATATGTTACAGTGACAGGCCATGTTCCGAAGAAATGGCGTAACAATGGCAACCATCACTACACCCCGGCTTCACCTCACTCCTTTCGAACCCACTGACTGGGCCTTCTTCCGTTCGCTGCGAGAAGATCGCAGCATCATGCGCTACATGGCCGCCATCGCGCCGGAAAAAGAGACCCGACGCGTGTTTGCCGCACGCCTGATGGCGGAGCATGTCTTCGTGATCCGCTATCTGGAGGACGGTACGCCGCTGGGCGATATTGGCCTGCAAATCAGCCCTGAGAATCGTGAAGAGGCCGACATCGGCTACACGGTTGTGCCTGCGGCACAGGGAAAAGGGATTGCCAGCGAGGCGCTGCGCGCAGTGTGTGATTACGCGTTTAACCAGACCAGCGTGAAGGCGATTAACGCGTACGTGCTGGCGGACAATGGCGGTTCGGTGCGGGTGCTGGAGAAAGCGGGGTTTATGCGTACGCAGGTGCTGGAAAAGGCGTATGAAATAGACGGCGTGCGCTATGACGACTGGGTGTATCGGCTGGAGCGTGCCGAACGGCAATAGAATTTGTAGGCCCGGTAAGCGAAGCGCCACCGGGCGATTAGGCTGCACTGCGGCCTGATGCCCTCACCCCAACCCTCTCCCACAGGGAGAGGGAGAAGGGCAAAATCTACTTCAAAGACCCCTTCAGGAATTGCTGTAAACGCGGACTTTGCGGGTTTGCCAGCACCTCGTCCGGGTGGCCCTGCTCTTCAATTTTCCCCTGATGCAGGAAAATCACGTGGTTCGAGACGTTACGGGCAAAGCCCATCTCGTGCGTCACCACTACCATCGTTTTGCCCTCTTCGGCCAGCTTCTGCATGATGCGCAGCACTTCGCCAACGAGTTCCGGGTCCAGCGCGGAGGTCGGTTCGTCGAACAGCAGCACCTCCGGTTCCATCGCCAGCGCGCGGGCGATGGAGACACGCTGCTGCTGACCGCCGGAGAGATGCACCGGGTATTTCATCTGCTGGCGCTCGTCGATACCCACTTTCGCCAGGTATTTCACCGCGCGCTCGCGGGCTTCCTGCTTGCTCAGGCCCAGCACCTGAATCGGCGCTTCCATCACGTTCTCCAGCACCGTCATGTGGCTCCAGAGGTTGAAGTGCTGGAACACCATCGTCAGGCGCGTGCGCAGCAGGCGCAGCTGGTGTTTATCCGCCACCTTCAGCTGGCCGTCTTTGTCACGGACCAGGTTAATATTCTGTCCGCTCACCACAATCGAGCCTTCGCTCGGCTTTTCGAGGAAGTTGATGCAGCGCAGGAAGGTACTTTTACCCGAGCCGGATGAGCCGATAATACTGATCACGTCGCCTGCATTAGCCTGCAGCGACACCCCTTTCAGCACTTCATGTTCGCCGTAGCGTTTGTGCAAATCAATAACGTTTAATTTGTTCTCAGCCATCATCTTTCTCAGTGCGTCGAAGAAGGTTTTATATGCTGCAACCAGCGTTTTTCAGCCTTACGGAACAGGCTAATCAAAACATAAGAGATAATTAAATAGAGCACCGCCGCAATGCCAAACGCGGTAAACGGCTGATAGGTCGCGGAGTTAATATCGCGCGCGATTTTGAGCAGATCCGGCACCGTCGCGGTAAAGGCGAGCGCGGTGGAGTGCAGCATCAAAATCACTTCGTTGCTGTACGCCGGTAACGCGATACGCAGTGCCGACGGCAGAATAATGCAGCGATAAAGCTTCACTGAGGAAAAGCCGTACGCGCGCGCCGCTTCAATCTCACCGTAAGGGACAGAGCGAATTGCCCCGGCGAAAATCTCGGTAGTGTAGGCGCAGGTGTTGAGCGTCAACGCCAGCACCGTACAGTTCAGACCGCTGCGGAAGAACGCATTCAGCATCTCAGTGCCTTTTACGATCTCAAGCGTATACATCCCCGAATAGAACACCAGCAGCTGCACGTACAGCGGCGTACCGCGAAACACGTAGGTAAACAGCCAGATCGGGAACTGGATAAATTTATTGTTCGACACGCGGCCGATGGCAAGAAACACCGCCAGAACGCCGCCCATCACCACGGAGGAGATCAGCAGCCAGAGCGTAATCGCCACGCCGGTAAAGCGGTAGCCATCCGTCCACAGCAGGGATTTCCAGTATTCCTGAATAATCTCAATCACAGGTCAGCCCTCTTCACACCCACGGAGTAGCGACGCTCGAGCAGAAGCAGCACACCATTGGAGACGGTCGTAAAGACCAGATAAATCACGCCGCAGACCACCGCAAAGTAGAACGGCTCCCAGGTGCTCTTGCCCGCCAGCTGAGTCGCTTTAACGACGTCTTCCAGACCGAGCAGCGAGACCAGCGCTGTCGCTTTGAGGATAACCTGCCAGTTGTTGCCGATGCCCGGGAGCGCATAACGCATCATGGCCGGGAACATAATCCGACGAAACGTTTGTGAAGAGGTAAAACCAAATGCGGTTGCCGCCTCAATGTGGCCTTTCGGCACGGCCATGTAGGCACCGCGGAAGGTTTCGGTGAAGTAGGCACCGTAGATAAAACCGAGGGTAATAATACCGGCCACCATCGGGTCGATATCAATTTGTCCCATGCCCATCGCGTCCGTTACGCTGTTCAGCGCAATCTGCAGACCGTAAAAGATAAGCAGCATCAGCACCAGATCGGGAACGCCGCGAATAAGCGTTGTGTAGCCTTCAAATATGAGCGCCAGCGGTTTGTTAGCCGAAAGCTTCGCCCCTGCGCCCGCCAGACCTATCAGCACCGCCAGCACCACGGAGCTGATAGCCAGCTCAAGGGTGACAAGCGCGCCCTGTAAAATAACGCCAGAAAATCCGTACAGCATACCGCGAGCCCTGTCGTATCGTGAGTGGTGGAACCGTGTCTTATCCCCTCCCGCAGCGGGAGGGGCCGCACGTTATTTGACGGGGCGATTAGCCGCCGTAAACATTAAAATCAAAGTACTTTTTCGCCAGCTTGTCGTAGGTGCCGTCAGCGCGCATTTCAGCAAACGCTTTGTTCAGCGCCTCGCGCAGCTCGTTGTCTTCTTTGCGCAGGCCCATACCGGTGCCCACACCAAACAACTTCACGTCCTTAATGGACGGGCCGCCAAACTTGTAATCTTTACCCACCGGCGTTTTCAGGAAGCCTTCGCTTGCCGCGACTTCATCCTGGAATGCCGCATCAATTCGGCCTGCCGTCAGGTCTGCGTAGATATTTTCCTGACCCTGGTAGGAGACGATTTCAATCCCCTTCGGCGCCCAGTGTTCGTTGCCGTAGGTTTCCTGCGTGGTGCCCTGCAGCACGCCGACGCGTTTGCCTTTCAGGGACTCCAGCGTTGGCTGAACGTCAGAGGATTTAGCCACCACCAGACGAGAATCGGCCGCGTAGAGTTTGTCGGTGAAGGCAATCTCCTGCTGGCGTTTTTCGGTGATGGAGAGCGAGGACATAATCACGTCGATTTTTTTCGCTTTCAGGGACGGGATTAGCGCATCCAGCGGGTTCTCAACGTAGGTACACTGTGCTTTGATGCGTTTGCAAAGCTCGTTAGCCAGATCGATGTCAAAACCGACCAGTTCACCCTTTGAATTCTTCGATTCGAACGGCGCATAGGTTGGATCGGTACCAATCCGAATTTTCTGCGGAATGGCTGCGAATGCCGCGGTGGCGCTGGAAAAGGCCAGCACCAGAGATAGTGACAACACGAGTTTTTTCATATTTGTCCTCAACAAACTGTCTTCATACGGGATTTTTACGACGACGGGGTGGTGCTAATGTGCCATCAATCCCCTCTGTCAGGCAAAGACTAATGCCCTTCAGGCGGGAATTTTTGCATTATAAATGCGTAAGTATGCACAAAGCGATCCAATACGGTGCAACAAATGCACCGTATTGGGTCAATCACTCCCGTAACGCACCTTAGCGGTGCGCTAGCGCCAGGTATTATTCACCGTATACGTTGAAGTCGAAGTATTTCTTCGCCAGTTTGTCGTAAGTACCGTCTTTACGCAGCTCTGCAAAGGCTTTGTCGAAGGCGGCTTTCAGCTCGGTATCATCCTTGCGCAGGCCAATACCGGTGCCGTCACCAAAGTATTTTTTGTCTTTTACCGACGGGCCCGCAAACGCATAGTCTTTACCCGCAGGCTGTTTCAGGAAACCTTCGCTCGCGGCGACTTCATCCTGGAATGCGGCATCCAGACGACCGGCGGCCAGGTCAGAGTAAATCAGATCCTGGTTCTGGTAAGCCACCACGTCTACACCCTTTTCACGCCAGGTGGCATTGGCGTAACCTTCCTGAGTCGACCCCTGAAGCACGCCAACATGCTTGCCTTTCAGCGAGTCGATGGTTGGCTTAATCGGGGAACCTTTCGGCGCAATCAGGCGAGAATCCGCGGCGTAGAGCTTGTCAGAGAAGGCAATCTCCTGCTGGCGTTTTTCGGTGATGGAGAGAGAAGAGATAATGGCGTCGATTTTCTTGGCTTTCAGCGACGGGATTAACGCGTCAAAGTCGCTGCCCACCCATGTGCATTTCACCGCAATGCGTTTGCACATTTCATTTCCCAGATCGATATCAAACCCCACGAAATCGCCTTTCGCATCCTTGGATGAGAATGGCGCGTAGGTTGCGTCTGTACCGATACGAACCGTCTGTGGAAGCGCTGCGTAGCTACCTGCTGCCGCACTTAACCCCACGAGCAAAGACAGAGCCAGAACCGTCTTCTTCATACATTTACCCTCAAGTACCGTGATTTTATTATGTATTGTGTTGTGTGTTGTGTTGCAGGCTTCATCTTGCAGGTCTTATGCCACATTGCCGTCTGGTCAAAACTTCGACGTTAAATATGTTAATAAAACGTTGCGATATTGCCTTAATGGTGAAAGATAGCAGGTCTGCCGAACGAACCGGAAAGAGAAAAAGGGAAAAAACGAATTAAATGTCGAGGATATGATCGCCGTTGCATAATTGCCCTGAAACAGGGCAACGTCTCTTTTCATGCACTCTGTTTGTGCACAGAATCAGGCCCCTTGCCAGCGGGTGAAGAGATCTTCAGGCAGGTCGATGTCAAACTGATCCAGCACGCGGTTAACGGTCTGATTAATCACGTCATCCAGCGAGGTTGGGCGATGATAAAACGCCGGTACCGGCGGCATGATGATGGCGCCAAGCTCAGCGGCCTGGGTCATCAAACGCAGATGGCCGAGGTGCAGCGGCGTTTCCCGCACGCAGAGCACCAGGGGACGACGCTCCTTTAGCACCACATCCGCCGCGCGCGTTACCAGGGTGTCGGTATAGCTGTTCACAATGCCGGAGAGCGTTTTAATTGAACAGGGCAGGATAACCATGCCGGCCGTTTTAAACGAGCCTGAGGAGATGCTGGCGGCGATATCACGGGCATCGTGAACCACGTCCGCCAGTGCCTGAACATCGCGCAGGGAGAGATCGGTTTCCAGAGAGAGGGTCTGCCGCGCCGCCTGGCTCATCACCAGATGGGTCTCGACTTCCGCCACGTTACGCAGAACCTGTAACAGGCGTACGCCGTAAATCGCGCCGCTGGCGCCGCTAAGCCCAACAATGAGTCGTTTCATGATTTTCGCCCTTACTGATTTCAGGGCAGACTGTGCAGGATTTTGCGGGGAGTTGCAAGTGAGGGCCTTCGCCCTCACCTGCCGGACCATCAACCTTCGTTGTGCATCTCTAAGCTTTCAAGATCGTTCTGCATCTGAACGGCTTTCGCATCGTCGTTGCGCAGAGAATCAAGATAGTCGAGGTACTGCTGGTCAACGTCTTTGGTCACGTAAATACCGTTGAATACGGAGCATTCAAACTGCTGAATTTCCGGGTTCTCGGCACGCACCGCGTCGATGAGATCGTTCAGATCCTGGAAAATCAGGCCGTCGGCACCGATGATCTGGCGAATTTCATCCACTTCACGGCCGTGAGCGATCAGCTCGTTGGCGGTTGGCATATCGATACCGTACACGTTCGGGAAGCGAATCTCCGGCGCAGCAGAGGCCAGGTAAACTTTCTTCGCACCCGCTTCGCGCGCCATCTCGATAATCTGCTCAGAGGTGGTGCCGCGAACGATGGAGTCATCCACCAGAAGAACGTTCTTGTCGCGGAATTCCGCGCGGTTGGCGTTCAGCTTGCGGCGCACGGACTTACGGCGCAGGTGCTGGCCCGGCATGATAAAGGTGCGGCCAACGTAGCGGTTCTTCACGAAGCCCTGACGGTATGGTTTGTCCAGAATGCGGGCGATCTCCAGCGCGATATCGCAGGAGGTTTCCGGGATAGGAATAACCACGTCGATGTCGAGATCGTCCCACTCGCGGGCAATCTTCTCGCCCAGCTTCGTGCCCATGTTGACGCGCGCGCTGTAGACGGAAATCTTGTCGATGAAGGAATCCGGGCGGGCGAAGTAAACGTATTCAAACAGGCACGGGTTGCTGACCGGGTTATCGGCACACTGGCGGGTAAACAGCTGGCCCTTCTCGGTGATATAGACCGCTTCGCCCGGCGCAACGTCACGCAGGAACTCGAAGCCCAGGGTATCCAGCGCCACGCTCTCAGAGGCAACCATATATTCGGTACGGCCATCGCCGAGGTCACGTTTGCCGAGCACCAGAGGACGAATGCCGTTTGGATCGCGGAAGGCGACCATGCCGTGACCGATGATCATCGCTACGCAGGCGTACGCGCCGCGGATCTGACGGTTTGTCGCGGCAATCGCAGCAAAGATGTTGTCTGCTTCCAGCGGGTAGTGACGGAAGTTATCCAGCTCGCTGGCGAACACATTGAGCAGGATTTCAGAATCAGAGGTGGTGTTAATGTGGCGACGTTTCTCTTCGAACAGCTTTTTACGCAGCTCATGCGCGTTGGTCAGGTTCCCGTTATGAGCAAGGGTGATGCCATACGGTGAGTTGACGTAGAAAGGCTGTGCCTCAGAGGCGCTGGAACTGCCAGCAGTAGGATAACGAACGTGACCGATCCCCATATTACCTTGCAGACGCTGCATATGGCGGGCTTCAAACACATCGTTCACCAGGCCATTCGCCTTGCGTAAACGGAAGCAGTTGTTTGCATCAATGGTGATGATACCCGCAGCATCCTGCCCACGGTGCTGAAGCACCGTTAACGCGTCATAAATCGACTGGTTTACCGGCATGAAACCGGCGATACCGACAATACCGCACATTCGTCTTTTCCTCGTTAAGCCACATCTCAGGGTTTATGCCCTGGGCAAAAAACTCGACGAGCTTTGCAGATAGTCAAAGAACCATCTGATGATGAAGCTGAACTCTGGAATGAGCTGCGATTTCTGCCAGTCTTCGCTTTTGGAGAACCCGGTAAAGGTATCCAGGAAGAACAGGATCGCGGCCACAATCAGCACGCCTCGTAATGCACCGAAACAGATCCCGAGCACCCTGTCCGTTCCTGACAGACCGGTTTTCTCGACCAGCTGACCTATCACGTAATTCACGATAGCGCCGACAATCAGCGTTGCAATAAACAGCACCGCGATAGCGATTCCATTTCGGACCAGTTCATCTTCAAAGCCCGTGAACCAGACAGACAGGTAAGTGTAGTAATGACTGGCGACAAAGAAAGCACAGCCCCATGTCACCAGCGATAACGCTTCACGAACAAAGCCACGGATCAGGCTAACCAGACAGGAAAAACCAATCACCGCAATGATGGCGTAATCAATCCAGACCATATGTGTCCCACGATTTAACGCCCTGTCATCCAGTTCGGGGCGAATTCTAACAGAAAAAGAAAACGTTTGCGTAGGGATTTCCTTCCCGCGCGTAAATAAAAAAGGCGCTGAAAAAATGTTCAACGCCGTGGCTTATCGCCTCTCTCTTTAAGGAGCAGGTCGTACTTAGTTCGCGCTGTAGCCCATCACCACACCGCTCAGGCCGGAGATCTGCTTCAGCTCACCGAGCGAACCTTTAAGCTTGTCTTTGGACGCTTCTGGCCCCACGAGGATACGGGTAATTTTACCCTGCACTGGCGTGGAAGGTGAAGTGTAAACACGATATCCCGCACTGCGCAGTTTGCTCACGACCTCGTTGACCTTATCGGCGTTTTTCAGTGCGCCGAGCTGCACAACGTACGCTTTTCCGGTCGGCGCCGCGTCTTGTTTTGCCGGCGGTGGGGTTTCTGACGCGGCAGCCAGCTGCTCTGCGGCTTTATCCCGCTGCGGTTTCGGCTGCGGCTTCTCAACCGGCTTCGGTTTTTCAACAGGTTTAGGCTGCTCTACCGGCACCGGATCGATATCGCTGTTGCTCACTGTCGCCAGGCGAGACGGATCGAGCGACGGTGCGGCGGCATCGCCTGCACGCACCTCTTCCGCCGCCCCTTCCGGAGGCTGAGCAGGCAGCGCCTGCGTCGCCGCTGGCAGCATATCCGGCTCATCGCGGTCACCCGGTTTCGGCACCAGCGGAATAGCGGCAAACTCGTCCTGATAATGCTTTTTCTGCCCGTCGAGCAGACCCGGGAGAATAATCACCCCGAGCGCGACCAGCACAATGGTTCCTGTTAAACGGTTCTGAAACTTACTCGCCACCGGTTCTCCCCGCGTCCATCACTTCCATGACATGTGCCACCGTGTGGAATGACCCACACACCAGCACGGTATCTTCTGGTTTAGCATCCGCCATCGCGGCATGCCAGGCCTGAGCCACGCTACTGTAGATTGCGCCTTTGCCGAGATGTTCCATCAGCTGCTCAGCCGTCGCGCCGCGCGGACCCTCCAGAGGAGCACAATACCAGCTATCGACCACACTCTCCATGCAGGCCAGCGTCCCGCCGATATCTTTATCATGAAGCATACCGATAACCGCCAGCACGCGCCCGGTTTTTGGTAACGATTTGAGACGTCCCGCGAGATACGCCGCCGCATGCGGGTTATGCGCCACGTCCAGAATCAGGCGCGGTGACTCGCTGACAATCTGGAAACGCCCGGGCAGAATTGCGCTCTGAATGCCGTCGCGGATCGCCTGCTCGCTGACCGCTAGGCCGCTGGCGCGCAGTGCCGCGAGCGCGGTTGCCGCGTTCGGCTGCGGCACCTGCGGCAGCGGCAGGTTGTCCAGCGCGCCCTGCGCATCGCTGAAGCGCCAGACGTTTTCCTGAACCTCATACTGCCAGTCAACGCCGCGGCGCAGCAGACGCGCGCCTTTCTCGTTTGCCACGTCAGCAATGGTGTGCGGCATGTCCGGCTCGCCGACCACGGCGGGTTTATTCGCCCGGAAAATACCAGCCTTCTCGCGGCCAATGCTTTCGCGATCCGGTCCCAGCCAGTCGATATGGTCCAGCGCGATGCTGGTGACCACCGCCACGTCCGCATCCACTATATTGGTTGCATCCAGACGCCCGCCCAGACCCACTTCCAGGATTACCACGTCCAGCTGCGCCTGTTTGAACAGCCACAGCGCCGACAGGGTGCCGTATTCAAAATAGGTTAATGAGATCTCGCCGCGCGCGGCTTCAATTTCCGCGAACGACGCCGTATGCGCCGATTCCGGCAGCTCGCTGTTCTGCACGCGAACGCGCTCGGTATAGCGGACCAGGTGTGGAGAGCTGTACACGCCAACTTTGTAACCCGCGGCCATCAGGACAGATTCCAGCGTGCGGCAGGTCGTGCCTTTACCGTTGGTGCCCGCGACGGTGAACACGAAAGGTGCCGGTTTGAGCACATCAAGACGCGCGGCAACCTGGCTTACGCGCTCAAGCCCCATATCGATGGTTTTACTGTGCAGGTTTTCCAGATAAGAAAGCCACGCGGCCAGGGGCGACGTGGCTTGGGGAATGCTTTTATTTTCCATAATGCCCGGTTGTCATTAACAGATTAGAAAGCAAAAGGGCAGCGCCAACCGGCCCTGCCCTTTTCAGTTATCAGGCCTCGGGTTCCTGATCCGGTACCACCACGCCTTCGCGCGGCTCATCCGGGTTCGGCGCTGGCAGATTCATCAGCTTCGCCAGGATGCTCGCCAGCTTCAGGCGCATTTCCGGACGGCGGACAATCATGTCGATAGCGCCTTTCTCAATGAGGAACTCACTGCGCTGGAAGCCCGGCGGCAGCTTTTCACGAACGGTCTGCTCGATAACGCGAGGACCCGCAAAGCCGATCAGCGCTTTTGGCTCAGCGATGTTCAGATCGCCCAGCATCGCGAAGCTCGCGGAGACGCCGCCCATGGTTGGGTCGGTCAGCACGGAGATGTACGGAAGACCGCGCTCCTGCATTTTCGCCAGCGCAGCAGAGGTTTTCGCCATCTGCATCAGCGACATCAGCGCTTCCTGCATACGCGCGCCGCCGGAGGCAGAGAAGCAGATCAGCGGACAGTTGTCTTCCAGCGCCTGCTCAACGGCACGCACGAAGCGCGCACCGACCACGGAGCCCATAGAGCCGCCCATAAAGGCGAACTCAAACGCAGCGGCAACAACCGGCATCTCATGCAGGGTGCCTTTCATGACGATCAGCGCGTCTTTCTCGCCGGTCTCTTTCTGTGCAGAGGCCAGACGATCTTTGTATTTTTTGGAATCGCGGAACTTCAGCACGTCTTTTGGCTCGAGTTCGCTACCCAGCTCTACCAGAGAGCCTTCGTCCAGCAGGCTATGCAGGCGGTTGCGCGCCGACATACGCATATGGTGGTCACACTTCGGACACACCTCAAGGTTGCGCTCCAGCTCTGCGCGATACAGAACCTGACCGCAGCTATCACACTTCGTCCATACCCCTTCAGGAATGCTCGCTTTGCGCGTTGGGGTAATGTTGCTTTTAATTCGTTCAATCCAGCTCATTGATAACCTTTCTGCCTGAACCTGGTCGTATGCCAGTTTTGCTATAAGAGGCGAATAATGCCATTTTTGCCTCCAACAGACCATGAATGTTGCACATTAAAACATAACAGCCCGAAACTTTGGATAAAAAAGTGGTCGAACCGCCAGCGTGCATTTACTTCGCTTGTTTTGCCGCCGCGCGTTTGTGACGAATGATTTCGATAACGCCCGGCAGTACGGAAAGCACAATAATCGCTACAATCAGTAACTTAAGGTTTTCCTGAACGATCGGAAGATCGCCAAACAGGTAGCCTGCATAGGTAAACAGCAGTACCCACAGCAGCGCGCCAATCACGTTGTATGCCGCAAAATGACGATAGGACATATGCCCCATTCCCGCCACAAACGGTGCAAATGTGCGCACAATAGGCACAAAACGCGCAAGGATAATGGTTTTTCCGCCATGGCGTTCATAGAACGCATGGGTTTTGTCTAAATAGCTGCGGCGGAAAATTTTCGAATCAGGATTGCTGAAAAGCCGCTCACCGAATACCCGTCCAATCGTATAGTTGACCGCATCACCGACAATGGCGGCAATCACCATCAGCACAACCATAAGATGCACGTTCAGATCGTTAGTGGGTAACGCCGATAGCGCCCCGGCAACGAACAGCAGTGAATCCCCCGGCAGGAATGGGGTAACGACCAGACCGGTTTCACAAAACAGAATGAGGAACAGAATGGCGTAAACCCAGACGCCATACTGCGCGACCAGCTCCGCCAGGTGAACATCAATATGCAGAATGAAATCAATCAAAAAACGAATTACGTCCATATTGTCTAAGCCCTAATTGCACCTTTGTTTAGTCCGCTAAAAACAGCGGGCCCATTGGCGGTTTCGGCAGGTCAAATCGATCCGGGTAGTCTACTGAGACCAGATACAATCCTTCCGCTTTCGCCGTGGCTGCCGCAAGCGTTCTGTCCTTCGCTGCCAGCAGGTCTGCAATCCAGCTCTCCGGCTGGTGTCCGGCACCCACTTCCATCAGGCTGCCCACAATATTCCGAACCATATGATGTACAAAGGCATTGGCTTTGATATCCACCACCACATACGCGCCAAAACGGCTGACGTTTATGTGCATGACGTTGCGCCACGGCGTGCGGGACTGACACTGCACCGCACGAAACGACGTAAAGTCATTTTCACCAATCAGACACTGCGCCGCGCGATGCATACGTTCCGCATCAAGCGGTTCATAAAAATGCGTCACGCCCTGGCTTAACACCGCCGGGCGCAGGCGCTGGTTGTAGATGACATACCGGTAGCGACGCGCCGTGGCGCTGAAGCGCGCGTGAAAATCATCCGGCACAGCTTTTACCCAACGCACCGCAATGTCACCAGGCAAATTCGCATTTACACCCAGGGTCCAGGCAGCATCCTTACGCACGGCGGTGGTTTCAAAGTGAACCACCTGCCCCGTACCGTGAACACCCGCGTCCGTACGTCCTGCGCACAGGACGTTAATCGGCTCGTTTGCCACCTGAGAGAGCGCTTTTTCCAGCTTTTCCTGGACGCTGCGCACCTCGTTCTGACGCTGCCAGCCATAATATTTACTGCCATCGTACTCAATTCCGAGGGCAATTCTATGGACCGGCTTTTGTTCCACGTCTGACATCAGTACAGGTACTCCTGCACCAGTTTTTCAGCGATCTTGACCGCCATCAGCGCGCCGCCGAAGCGGACGTTGTCGGCAACGGACCAGAACTGAACCTGTTCCGGCATGCCGTAATCGTTACGCACGCAGCCAACGGAAAGATGCGCGCTGCCGGTGGCATCGCCAACCTGGGTCGGGAACTCGCTCTCTTCAGAGAGCACGATGTCTTCACCGCGGCCAAACGCATCGCGCGCCTCTTCTGCCGCCAGCGGACGCAGGGCTTCAAAACCTACCATCTGCGCGTGGCCATAGAAGACCGGGGACTGCACGACGTTCGCGGAGATCATCAGGCCATCGTCCTGCAGAATTTTACGCACTTCATCGACGATACGACGCTCTTCGCGCACGGAGCCCTCGCGGTCCGGCAGCAGCGGCAGCATGTTGAACGCCAGCTGGCGGCCAAAGAAATCATCCTCATCAATCGGGATACCGTTAAGCAGCTTCGCGCTCTGCCCGGCCAGCGCGTCAACGGCCTTTTTGCCGTTCGCGGACGCGGAGAGCAGGCTGGTGACGGTAATGCGCGACAGGCCGCCGTCGTCGATCAGCGGCTTCAGGGCGGTCAGCAGCTGGCTGGTCAGGCTGTTCGGAACCGCAATGACGTTACGGTTGCGGTAGTCAGCCAGCACAAACGGGTTCACGTCCGGCACCACCAGCGGCACATCCGGCTCCATTGAGAACAGGCCGCTCAGGTCGATCACCAGGCAGCCTGCGTTGGTCGCCTCTTCAACGTAAGCAGCAGTCGCTTCAGCGCCCGCGGCGAAAAACGCCAGCTGCGCCTGCGTCCAGTCGAACGCCGCCGCGTCCTGGACCATGACGGATTTACCGTTAAAACGCAGATGCTCACCTGCACTGTCGGTACGCGCCAGCGCATAGATGTCGCCCACCGGGAACTGACGCTCAGCAAGGGTATCGAGCAGGGCTTCGCCCACGGCACCCGTGGCACCTAAAATGGCAATGTTCCAGCCTTCAGACATGGTGGTTTACTCCAGAAATAAAAAAGCGTCCCTGCCGGAGTATCCGACAGGGAGCATTAAGAAGACATTAACGTGCCGGGTGATGAACGGCGTTAAACCCCAGCTTATGCAGCAGCGTCGCCGCCGACGCGTCGTCGCACATCACATACAGGGAAGACCACTCGCGGCGCTCAACGTAGTTCTTGCGCAGCTTATCAAACTCACCCGGGATCCCCGCTACTTTACGCAGCAGCGCATCATCGCGGCGCACATCATACACCAAATGCACCAGCCTTTTCAGCGTTGCCTGATCGAGCGGACCGTGCAGGGTAATGCGGCCAAATTCAGGCGCGGGGAGTAAGGTATCGAGCGCTACCTGCTGCGGATGGCCGATAAAAGCGCTGTAGGCCTCGAAGACCTGCGTCGTACCGCGCGCTTTCCCCTCGAGGGTATAACCGGCGATATGCGCCGTGCCCACGTCCACCTTGTTAAGCAGCTCAACGTTGAGATCCGGCTCCGGCTCCCAGACGTCCAGCACCACGCTGAGGTCTTGTCCTTCATTCAGACTTGTCAGCAGCGCGGCGTTATCTACGACCGGACCACGGCAGGCATTTATCAGAATAGTGCCAGCCTTCAGACGACGGATCAGCGCCTCGTCTGCAAGATGCAGCGACTTATACGGCCCCTCTTTAAACAGCGGCGTGTGGAACGTCAGCACGTCACACTGTTCGACCAGCTCGTCCAGCGAGCGGAAATCGCCCTCATCGCCGTTGTCTTTGCGCGGCGGATCGCACAGCAGCGTGCGGATCCCAAATGCTTCAAGGCGCTTTTGCAGGCGCCCGCCGACGTTACCCACGCCGACAATCCCCACGGTGCGGTCTTTCAGCGCAAACCCGTCGCGCTCGGCCAGCATCAGCAGCGAGGAGAAAACGTATTCCACAACGGCAATGGCGTTGCAGCCCGGCGCGGCGGAAAAACCGATTCCAGCCTGCTTCAGCCACTTATCATCCACATGATCGGTCCCTGCCGTTGCGGTTCCGACAAACTTAATCGCTTTACCGGCAAGCAACGCCTCATTTACCTTGGTCACCGAGCGCACCATCAGCGCGTCTGCGTCATCCAGTTCGTTGACCGGGATCGGGCGACCAGGGACAGCCTTAACGTTACCCAGGCGGCTAAACAGCTCACGGGCATAAGGCATATTTTCATCAACGAGGATTTTCACGTCTGAGTACCTGTTTGAGAGGAAGAAAACCTGTCAAGTGTGCCATAATCTGGCCGCCAGGCATATACGTATACCTGGTTTACGCTGAGTTTTGACTTTAAGGATTTTTGACGATGCAGCCCATTTCAGGTACGCCGCCACGCCCTCCGGGTGAAGGCCCCGTCACGCCAAACGTTGCCGGTGAACAACCGCTATCCACGCAACAGCGCACCGTGCTGGAGCGACTGATCACGCGCCTGATTGCGCTGACTTCACAGCAAAACGCAGAAGTCTGGGCCGGGGTTAAGCATGATCTAGGCGTGAGGAACGACGCACCGCTGCAGTCGCGCCATTTCCCTGCTGCCGAGCAAAACCTGAACCAGCGTATCAATACCGCGCAGCAGAACCACACCACGCGCCAGATTGTTGCTCAGCTGACGGAGCTGCTGGGCCAGGGCAATAACCGCCAGGCGGTGAGTGATTTTATTCGCCAGCAGTATGGTCAGACCGCGCTGGGGCAGCTGACGCCCGACCAGCTCAAAACCGTGCTGACCCTGCTGCAGAACAACGAGCTGTCGATTCCGCAGCCCCAGGTGCGCCCGGCGACCGAGCGTTCGCTGCTGCCCGCCGAGCACAACACGCTCAAGCAGATGGTGACAAAGCTGGCTGCAGCCACCGGCGAACCGACGAAGCTTATCTGGCAATCCATGCTGGAGCTGTCCGGCGTGAAGGCGGGTGAGCTGATCCCAGCCAAACAGTTTACTCATCTGGTGACCTGGCTCCAGGCGCGCCAGACGCTCAGCAGCCAGAATGCCCCTACCCTGCATACCGTCCAGGCGGCACTGAAGCAGCCGCTTGAGCCGCATGAGCTCGACGTGATTCGGGATTACGCTCAGCAAAACTGGCAGGCCACGCCGCAAACGGTACTGACCACCGCGCAGGTGCAGGATCTGCTCAATCAAATCTTCGTTCGTCGCGCCGAGCGTGAAGGCGGCGTGCCGGAGGTGAGAAACATTCAGCCGATCTACAGCCCGCTGTTTGCGCCGGTCGTCGAGACCTTCAGAACGCTCTCTGCGCGTCCGGGGTTGATGTTTATTGCGCTACTGATTGCACTGGCGATTTTCTGGCTGGTTGCTTAACACTGCCGGGTGGCGGCTTCGCCTTACCCGGCCTACGGCTAGTGCGGTTGTAGGCCCGGTAAGCGAAGCGCCACCGGGCAAAAACTACGATCTGCGAAACGCTACCAGCGTCACCACGATCCCCACCACCGCAGAAACCGCACCGGCCAGGAAGACGGACGGATAGCCAAACGAGGTGGCTAACACCCCGGCCAGCGGTCCGGTTACCCCGTATGAGATATCCTGAAACGCCGCATAGCCGCCCAGCGCCGTACCGCGCACCTGCGGGGCCACGCGCTTCACCACTTCAACGCCCAGCGCCGGGAAGATCAGTGAACAGCCGCAGCCGGTTAGCGCCGCGCCAAGCAGCGCAACGGATGCCACGGGTGCCTTCCACAGCAGCAGCAGACCCACGGTCTCTATCATCAGCGATGCTACCGCGACCTTCACGCCGCCGAAGCGATCCGGCATCCAGCCGAAAAGTACGCGCATCAGCACAAACGCGCCGCCAAACGCGGTAAGCGTAAAACCGGCCATCGCCCAGCCGCGGCTCATAAAATAGAGCGAGACGAAGGTACCGATCACCGCAAAACCCACGCCCTGCAGTGCCAGGCCAAGACCCGGCTGCCAGATCTGGCCAACCACGCTCCACAGGGAAGGACGCTCGCCTTTGTGCGCGGGCACCTTTCGCACCGAGCCGTTAAACGCCCACGCCAGCAGGGGTAAAACCATCGTGGTTGCGGCCAGCGCCGCAAATCCGAACTGGCTGTTGATGAGCAGCCCAAGCGGGGCCCCCGCGGCCAGCGCGCCATAGATGGCCATGCCGTTCCAGGACATCACTTTGCCGGAACGTGCCGGGCCCACCAGACCCATTCCCCAGGTCAGGGTGCCGGTCAGCAGCTGGCTTTCACCAAAGCCAAGGATTAAACGGCCCAGCACCAGCAGCGCAAATTTATACGCGGCGTCTACGGGCAGGAGAGCAGCCAGCAGCCATGCGCCGCCCGCCAACCCACAGGCAAACATTCCCTGTAACGCCGAACGTTTTGCACCGTGCTGATCCGCCAGCCGTCCGGCGTAACCGCGGGTTAATACCGTGGCTAAAAACTGAATGCCCACGGCAATGCCGACCATGGTGTTGCCATAGCCCAGCTCCTGATGAACGAACAGCGGGATCACCGGCAGCGGCAGGCCAACGGTCATATAGGTCAGAAATACCGCGAAAGCGATGCGGAACAGCGAGGTGTTCCCGGACGTGGCGTTTTTTTCTGAGGTTGCGGCCGTCATGCATAACTCCGAATTCAGGCATAAAAAAAGGGAGCCATCAGGCTCCCTTCTACTATACATTCAAACGCTTATGCTTTCAGCTTACGCATTACCAGCGTGGCGTTGGTGCCACCGAAGCCGAAGCTGTTTGACATGACGGTAGTCAGCGTCGCGTCCATTGGTTTGGTCACGATGTTCAGGCCTGCAGCCTGCTCGTCCATCTCATCAATGTTGATGCTTGGCGCGATAAAGCCGTTTTCCAGCATCAGCAGAGAGTAGATCGCTTCCTGCACGCCAGCCGCACCCAGAGAGTGACCGGTCATGGCTTTGGTCGCGGAGATCGCCGGGCTGTTGTCGCCGAAGACTTCACGGATCGCACCCAGCTCTTTCACGTCGCCTACCGGAGTAGAGGTACCGTGGGAGTTCAGGTAGTCGATTGGGGTGTCAACGCCGTGCATCGCCATCTTCATGCAGCGCACCGCGCCTTCGCCGGATGGCGCAACCATGTCGGCGCCGTCAGACGTTGCACCGTAGCCCACGATCTCAGCGTAGATGTGCGCGCCACGTGCCAGGGCATGCTCGAGCTCTTCAACCACAACCATACCGCCGCCGCCAGCGATAACGAAACCGTCACGGTGCGCATCATAGGTACGGGAGGCTTTATCCGGGGTTTCATTGTACTTGGTGGACAGTGCGCCCATCGCGTCGAATTCACAGGCCATTTCCCAGCCCAGCTCTTCGCCGCCGCCAGCAAATACGATGTCCTGTTTACCCAGCTGGATCTGCTCAACAGCATTACCGATGCAGTGTGCGGAAGTCGCACACGCGGAGCTGATGGAGTAGTTCACACCGTGGATTTTGAATGGGGTCGCCAGGCACGCGGAAACCGCAGAACCCATGGCTTTGGTCACCACGTACGGACCTACTGCTTTCAGACCACGCGGGCTACGCATTGCGTCAGCGCCGAATACCTGCGCTTTTGATGAGCCGCCGGAACCGGCGATCAAACCCACGCGCGGGTTGTTCTGATAAACCTCTTCGCTCAGGCCGGAATCTTTGATCGCTTCCTGCATGGAGAGATAAGCATAAATAGAGGCATCGTTCATGAAACGAACCACTTTGCGGTCAATCAAACCGGTGGTGTCCAGTTTGACGTTACCCCATACGTGGCTACGCATACCTGAATCTTTAAACTCTTCAGAGAAAGTGATCCCGGAGCGTCCTTCACGCAGAGATGCCAGGACTTCCTGCTGGTTATTACCGATGCTGGAAACAATGCCCAGGCCAGTAATCACTGCACGTTTCATTCAATACCTCTGTAAGTCGCACTATAGTAAGTTTCGAGTCGCACAATAGCGTACACTTGTACGCCGAACAAGTCCGATCAGACATTTTCTGCGGAAATTTGCACCGATGGACTCACATCGTTAAGATCGTGCCACTGCCTGTCAGACGAGTAACTTACGTGAAACAAAACGCTATACAACCCGCCAACCTCGAATTCAACGCTGAGGGTACACCTGTTTCCCGAGATTTTGATGACGTCTATTTTTCTAATGATAACGGACTCGAAGAAACTCGCTATGTTTTCCTCGACGGAAACCAGCTCAGCACCCGCTTCCCGGAGCATCCGCGGAGCCTGTTTGTGGTCGCGGAAAGTGGATTCGGCACCGGGCTGAATTTTTTAACCCTCTGGCAGGCGTTTAACCAGTTTCACGCTGCACATCCTGAGGCTACGCTACAAAGATTACATTTCATCAGTTTCGAAAAATTCCCGCTCACCGCGCACGATCTGCGGCTCGCTCATCAGCGCTGGCCAGAACTTGCCACCCTGGCGGAGCAGCTTCAGGCGCAGTGGCCGCCTCACATCGGCGGCTGCCACCGTCTGATTCTGGAAGGCGGACGCGTGACGCTGGATTTATGGCTTGGCGACATCAATGACCTGACCGATACGCTCGATGATTCGATGAATCAGACGGTGGACGCGTGGTTCCTGGACGGCTTTGCCCCCGCCAAAAACCCGGACATGTGGAGCCAGCATCTGTTTAGCTCGATGGCGCGGCTGGCGCGTCCTGGCGCAACGCTTGCCACCTTCACCTCGGCAGGCTTTGTCCGCCGCGGGCTGCAGGAGGCGGGCTTTACCATGCAGAAGACCAAAGGCTTTGGCCGCAAGCGCGACATGCTGGTCGGCAGAATGGAGCAGACGCTGGACGTTCCCGCTCAGGCGCCCTGGTTTGCACGCCGCGCCAGCGCAGCACGTGAGGTGGCGATAGTCGGCGGGGGGATCGCCAGCGCCCTGCTGTCCCTCTCGCTTCTCCACCGCGGCTGGCAGGTCACGCTCTACTGTGCTGACGATGCGCCAGCAAGCGGCGCCTCCGGCAACCGCCAGGGGGCGCTTTATCCGCTTTTAAGCGCGCACGACCCGGCCCTGTTCCGGTTTTTCCCGGCGGCGTTTACCTTCGCCCGTCGCCTGTACGACGCCCTGCCGGTGGCGTTCGACCATGACTGGTGTGGCGTGACGCAGCTCGGCTGGGATGAAAAGAGCCAGCAAAAAATCGCGCAGATGCTGTCGCTGGGCCTGCCTGACGAGATTGCCCGGGCGGTAAGTGCGCAGGAGGTGGCAGACACCGCTGGCGTGGAAACCGGCTGTGGGGGCATTCAGTATCCGCTCGGCGGCTGGCTGTGCCCGGCGGAACTGACCGCGGCGGTCATTGCCCTGGCGCAGACGCGCGGGCTGACGGCGCATTATGCTCACACCGTTGAATCGCTGAGCCGATGCGAGCGCTGGAATCTGCGTTTTGCCGATGGCAAAGCGGCGAGCCATGCCAGCGTTGTGCTGGCAAACGGGCATAACATCAGCCAGTTTATCCAGACAGAAACGTTGCCGGTTTATCCGGTTGGCGGCCAGGTGAGCCATATTCCTTCCGCACCCAAACTGAGCAAACTGCGTCAGGTGCTGTGCTATGACGGCTATCTGACGCCGCAAAATCCGTCTAACGGCCATCACTGCATCGGGGCCAGCTACCATCGTGGCGAAACGGATATGCGCTACAGCGACGCGGATCAGGCGCAGAACCGCCAGCGCCTGATTGACTGTTTCCCGAATGCGGCGTGGGCGCAAGAGGTTGACGTCAGCGAGGGGGAAGCGCGCTGCGGCGTGCGCTGCGCCACCCGCGATCATCTGCCGATGGCGGGAAATGTGCCGGACTATGAGGCGACGCTTGAGGCCTATCAGGACCTTGCTGATAACCGGGATAACGCGGTAAGCGCGCCGGTTTATCCGGAGCTGTATATGCTGGGTGGATTAGGGTCTCGCGGGCTGTGCTCTGCCCCGCTGCTGGCAGAAGTGTTAGCCGCGCAAATGAGCGACGAGCCGATTCCGCTGGACAGGGTTACGCTTGCGGGGCTGAATCCGAATCGCTTGTGGGTACGGAAACTGCTGAAGGGGAAGAAGGTTAAGTAGGGTGCGGTCTGGTGCCCTCACCCGTCCCTCTCCCACAGGGAGAGGGTGGTGAAACACTTACTTCGCTTTCGCCTGCTGGAACAAATTGTCCCACATGCCCAGCACCAGCGACTGGTCGCGCGGAGAGAGCTCCCCGGCCAAAATGGCTTTTTCCAGGCTGCGAGTGACTTCAGCGTGGACGGCGTCAGCAGAGTGATCGTCACCCGCTTCCAGCTCGGCTACCGCGAGCGTCAGGTGACCACGCAGATAACCGCTGGCGAACAGCTCATCATCACTGGCGTGTTCCACCATGTCATCAATTAACGCCAGAATGCGTGATTCAAATTCTGCGATCATCTTCTTTCCTCTGTTAAAGATCTTCCGGCCAAGGGAAGCATTCCGCCGTGATAACCGGCGTGTGGTAATAATTCTGTAAGGCATCGATCAGGCGTGCTGGACGTGCCGGGATGCCTTTCTCAAGATATTCCATCACCTGCGCGTGAACGCGGCGCTGGAAGACGATACGGTCTGGCTCGAAGTCGCCTTCGAGGTTGTCACAGCTCACGTTGAACGGGAAACCCGCCGCGACGCAGAATAGCCATTCCAGCGCCTGCGGCTTCACTTCCACATCCTCAAACTGCCCCTGAGTGGCGGCATCACGTCCGTCCGGGCAGTACCAGTAACCGAAGTCCACCAGCTCGCGCCGCGCTTTCCCCGCAATGCACCAGTGCGAAATCTCGTGCAAGCCGCTGGCGTAAAAGCCGTGGGCAAAGACGATGCGGTTATACGGAACCTCTGCATCAGCAGGAAGATAGATCGGTTCGTCGTCGCCTTTAATCAGACGGGTATTAAAATCGTCAGCAAAACAGCCGTCGAAAATCTCAATCAGCTGTTCGTATTTATGCGTACTGTTCATTAGTGCATCCCCAACCAGGTGAGGATCTCCTGTCCATGGCTGTCATAAAGAAGTTTGGCGCTCATTACGGCCGAGACGATGACGATCATCGGGCGAATAAGTTTTTGTCCTTTGCTTAACACCAGACGCGAGCCCGCGCGCGCGCCCAGGAACTGTCCTGCCATCATCACAAATCCGGTTGCCCAGATAACCTTGCCGCCAATGATAAACAGCAGCAGGCCGCCGACGTTTGAGGTCGCGTTGAGCACTTTGGCATGGGCGGTGGATTTGGCGAGGTTAAACCCGGCCAGCGTCACGAACGCCAGCGCATAAAATGAACCGGCCCCCGGCCCGAAGAAACCGTCGTAAAAACCCACACAGCCCCCGGCAATCAGCGCAAACGGCAGGCCGTGCAGACGACGCTGGCGGTCCTCTTCACCGAGCTTAGGCATCAGCAAAAAGTAGAGGCCAATGCAGATAACCAGAATCGGCAAGATCTGACGCAAAATATCAGACTGCACGTGCTGAACCAGAAGCGCACCTGAGGTCGAGCCGATAAAGGTCATCAGAATATTCAGCTTCTGATCGGCAAGGTTTACCACTTTTCGCCGAATAAAGTAGAGCGACGCGGAGAGCGATCCGCCGCAGGCCTGAAGCTTATTCGTGGCGAGCGCCTGGGCAGGGCTCATCCCCACCGCCAGCAGTGCCGGAACGGTCAGCAAACCGCCCCCACCTGCCAGGGCATCGATAAAACCGGCTAACATCGCAACAAAAAACAGTGCCGCCAGCATCCACGGTGACACCATAAACAGATCGACGAAATTATCCATTAAAGTACATGCTCATCCAGTAGCGCCTGGCAGGAAGGCGGCAACGGAGGCGGTGTCTTCTTCTCAGGCTTAGAGGTTCCAGGTTTTGCCGGTTCAAACCAGCTTTGCAGTTCCGCACCGCAGCCATCGCCTGGCGGTGGTAGCGGCTGATCTTCACATTCCAGGCTATTCGCCGGGCAGCGCAGACGAACGTGCATGTGCGCACGATGCTGGAACCACGGGCGCACTTTACGCAGCCAGTCGCGATCGGTTCCGGCATCAAGGCAGAGCTGCTGCTTAATGGCCGGGTTAACGAAAATCCGCGTGACGTCGTTATCTTCCGCGGCCAGCTTGATCATGCTGGATACGTCCCGCGTCCACAGGGACGGCACTACGCGCTTACCGTCGCTCGCCACCAGATCCAGCGCCTGCGGTTTCAGCAGCTGGGCGGAGGTCCAGCGCGTTTTCGGCAGCTGCAGGAAGATATCGACATCCAGTCCGGTCTGGTGACTGGCGTGTCCACCGTTAAAGCGACCGCCGGCAGGCATCCCCATATCGCCAATCAGCATCGTGCCCAGCCCCAGGTTATGCACCTGGTTTCCCAGACGCTGGATGAACAGCACCAGATCCGGGTGGCCGAAATAACGTCGCTGATCGGTGCGCATCACCTGATAGGTATCAGACTGGAGAGGAAGCTCCTGGGCACCGACGATACAGCCGTTGGAAAAGGCGCCAATGGACTGCGCGCTCCCCGCCACCGGGTGGGTGATTTTTTGCCATGGCGTCGCGGCCAGACTGGCTCCACTGGCGAGCAGCGCCAGCAGAGCAATTGCGGTTTTTTTCATGTTTACCAGCGTGGAATGGTGGTCGTCACATCCGCATTCTGCGCGCGCTGGCGCAGGAAGTGATCCATCAGCACGATCGCCAGCATCGCTTCTGCGATCGGCACCGCGCGGATCCCCACGCACGGATCGTGACGTCCTTTGGTGATCATCTCAACTTCTTCGCCATCGCGGTTAATCGTGTGGCCCGGCACGGTGATGCTGGAGGTCGGCTTCAGCGCGATGTTGGCGACAATCTGCTGCCCGCTGCTGATACCGCCCAGGATGCCGCCCGCATGGTTGCTCTGGAAGCCCGCCTTCGTGATTTCGTCGCGGTTCTGACTGCCGCGAAGCTGAACCACGTCAAAGCCGTCGCCAATCTCTACGCCCTTCACCGCGTTGATGCTCATCAGCGCGTGGGCAATGTCGGCGTCGAGACGGTCAAATACCGGCTCGCCCCAGCCAGCCGGGACGCCGTCAGCCACCACGGTGACTTTCGCCCCAATGGAGTCGCCCTCTTTTTTCAGGCCGCGCATCAGTTCGTCCAGCGCCTCCAGCTTGTCGGCATCGGCGCAGAAGAACGGGTTTTGCTCAACCTGATCCCAGTCTTTGATCGCCAGCGGAATGTCGCCCATCTGGGTCAGGCAGCCGCGAATGACGATGCCAAACTTCTGCTGCAGGTATTTCTTCGCAATCGCCCCTGCCGCCACGCGCATCGCGGTTTCGCGCGCGGAAGAACGCCCGCCGCCGCGATAGTCGCGGAAGCCGTACTTTTGTTCGTAGGTATAGTCGGCGTGGCCCGGACGGAAGACGTCTTTGATGGCGCCGTAGTCCTGGGAGCGCTGGTCGGTGTTTTCGATCAGCAGACCAATGCTGGTCCCGGTGGTGCGGCCTTCAAAGACGCCGGAGAGAATTTTTACCTGGTCCGGCTCGCGACGCTGCGTGGTGTAGCGAGAGGTGCCCGGACGACGACGGTCGAGGTCGTGCTGTAAATCGGCTTCGGTCAGTTCGATGCCTGGCGGTACGCCATCAACGATACAGCCCAGCGCCAGCCCGTGCGACTCGCCAAAGGTGGTCACGCGGAATAACTGTCCAATACTGTTTCCTGCCATCACGGCTCCGATGTTGTTGTTTGTGTTTGAGCGTTGTGAAACGGGCCGAAGCCCGCTGGATTAATCTTTATAGATGCTGAAGTATTCGCGCGCGTCGAGCAGCTGCGCTTTGGTCAGCATAAAGACGCCGTCACCGCCATTGTCGAACTCAAGCCAGGTGAACGGCACATCCGGGTACTGCTCTATCAGATGTACCATGCTGTTGCCCACTTCACAAATCAGAACGCCGTCGTCGGTCAGATAATCCGGCGCGCAGGCCAAAATGCGGCGCGTCAGCTTCAGGCCGTCAGAGCCTGACGCCAGACCCAGCTCCGGCTCGTGACGGTATTCGTTCGGCAGATCGGACATGTCTTCCGCATCGACGTACGGCGGGTTGGTGACGATCAGATCGTACTGCAGCGTCGGCAGATCGCGGAACAGGTCAGAGCGAATTGGCGTAACGTGATGGATCAGGCCGTGCTCTTCAATGTTGTGCTCGGTCACGGCCAGCGCGTCGGTGGAGATATCGACGGCGTCCACTTCCGCTTCCGGGAAGGCGTACGCGCAGGCAATCGCGATGCAGCCGCTGCCGGTACACATATCCAGAATGTGCTGCGGCTGATGGCCGATCAGACCTTCAAAGTGGTTGTTAATCAGCTCGCCAATCGGCGAGCGTGGCACCAGCACGCGTTCATCGACGTAGAACTCGTGGCCGCAGAACCAAGCTTTGTTGGTCAGATAGGCGACCGGAATGCGCTCGTTCACGCGGCGGATCACGCGCTCAACGATGCGGTGTTTTTCGCTGGAGGTCAGGCGCGCGGTGCGCATGTCTTCCGGGATATCCAGCGGCAGGTAGAGGGACGGCAGCACCAGCTGCACGGCTTCATCCCACGGGTTATCGGTACCGTGACCGTACCAGATATTGGCGGCGCTGAAGCGGCTAACCGACCAGCGCAACATGTCCTGTATGGTATGCAGCTCGTTTACTGCTTCATCGACAAATATTTTATCCACTCTTTCCTCCAGGGCATGCTCGCATAATTTTCGGCGGCTAGTTTGCCATGAAGACGGCGATAAATCAGCAATGACGCGTCTCGCTTGAGGTTAAAAAATGCGTTTAGTCGGGTACACTGTCGGAAATACGAGATGAGAATGACGAATGAAAAAGAAAACATCGCTCAGCGAGGAGGATCAGGCGCTCTTCCAACAGCTAATGACCGGGACGCGTAAAATCACGCAGGACACCATCGTCCATCGCCCGCAGCGTAAAAAAATCAGCGAAGTACCGGTCAAGCGCCTGCTGCAGGAGCAGGCGGATAACAGCCACTATTTTTCAGATGAATTTCAGCCGCTGCTCAATACTCAGGGCGCAGTGAAGTACATACGCGAAGACGTCAGCCATTTTGAGCTGAAAAAGTTACGTCGCGGAGATTATTCGCCGGAGCTGTTTCTCGATCTGCACGGTTTAACGCAGATGCAGGCGAAACAGGAGCTGGGGGCGTTGATCGCTGCCTGTCGCCGTGAACATGTTTTCTGCGCCTGCGTGATGCACGGCCACGGTAAACATATCCTCAAGCAACAGACGCCGCTGTGGCTGGCTCAGCATCCACACGTGATGGCTTTTCATCAGGCACCCAAAGAGTACGGCGGAGATGCCGCATTGCTGGTGTTGATTGAAGTGGAAGAGTGGCAGCCGCCAGAGTTGCCCTGACAGAATGACGGGAAGCACATTGCATCCCGCCATATCGCACGTCACGTCAGATCGCTTTTGCCATCTTCAGGTTGCACGGACTCATTTGCCAGTTGAAGACACCTTTGCCCGTTTCGTCGAGAGAAACATTGGCAATGGCGGATGTCGTGAACATCGGCGGGGTCTCGCCTGGGCACAGCTCAGATACCAGATAGCCAACCAGTGGCAGGTGGGAAATGACCAGCGCGGAAGCGACACCTTCATTGCACAGCGCCTGAAGATAAGCGCTGACAAGGCCTACATCGCCACATGGGGTGAGTTCAGGGAGAACATCCACACTGGATGGCAGGTTCATACACTCCCCTACCACGTCCAGCGTCTGTTCTGCACGCAGGAACGGACTCACCAGAACGCGTTCGATGTCCACTTTTTGACCGTTAAGCCAGGTCGCCATCAGACGAGATTCGTCGCAGCCACAGACGGTCAAAGGACGTACTGAGTCACTGGCGGCATCGAGTGCCGCGTCGCCGTGACGCATGATAAAAACTTGCATATTGCACCGCTTTTGTTAACCAGAATCACCGGCGTTAACTACCCGCGATAAATGCTGCGAGGTAGAAAACCCGATGGTCGGGCATTGTGCCTGATCCATTCGGTGAATGAAACGCTGTTTTTTACCTCAATGGCGTAAGTATAGTCAATCTCTGTTTACAAAATCGCCAGAACAGGTTCATTCACTTCAGGATTTACCCTTCTTTGACCTCAGCTTACGAGGACAGTTTCCCTTGCAGGCCAAAATGTCTGGCCGCGTTCCGCCATCTGCAATAATTCGTCACAGGGTGTAAACCGTGGACCATATTGCGAAGCCAGACGTTGCAGGATAGCAACCACTTCACCCGCGCCGAGCGTATCCATGTAACGGAACGGACCGCCAAGGAACGGCGGGAAACCAATGCCAAATACCGCGCCGATGTCACCATCGCGTGCGCTCTTGATCACCTGTTCACCAAAGCAGCGCGCCGCTTCATTGAGCATCATCATCACGCAGCGCTCAGCGCACTGAACGGCGGACAGTTTTCCCTGATCGGTGGTCGAAATAAGCCCATAAACCGAAGGGTCGACCTGTTTCTTGCTTTTACGCCCTTTCGCGCCGTAAAGATAGAAACCGCGTTCATTTTTTCTGCCTTTGCGATCGTCCTTCAAAATCGCAGAAACAATGTTTGCAGGTGGGCTAAAACGATCGCCATAGGCGGCTTCCAGCACTGGTATAATTTTAGTGCCGGTATCTATTCCCACCTCATCCAAAAGTTGGATTGGGCCAACGGGGAAACCAAACTTTACCAGCGCCTCGTCGACGTGCTCGATTTTCTCGCCTTCCGTCAGCAACCGCATTGCTTCATTAATGTAGGGAGCCAGAATGCGGTTAACGTAGAAGCCGGCTTTATCTGCTACCACGATCGGCGTTTTCCCCTGCTTCTTCGCAAGCTTGACTACCGTGGCGATGGTTTGCGGACTGGTGGTCGCATGCGGAATCACCTCCACCAGCGGCATTTTTTCGACCGGGCTAAAGAAATGCAGTCCGATCACCTGCTCCGGACGCTCGGCTTTCGCCGCGATATCGCCAATCGGTAATGACGACGTATTGGAGGCAAAAATGGTATGCGGGGCGCAATGTTGCTCAACGTCTGCCACCATCTGCTGCTTAAGCGCCAGATCCTCAAACACGGCTTCAATCACCAGATCGCGGTGTGCAAAACCGCTGTAATCCGTGGTACCGGAAATCATCGCCAGGGTTTTATCACGCTCGCTTGCCTTGATATGGCGGCGTTTAACCTTTTGATCAAGGTTCTGCCAGCTGTACTGCAGCGCGTGGTTGATCCCCTTAGGATTAATGTCTTTGATTCGTACAGGCAATTTGCCTTTGCTGGCGGTAACAAAAGAAATACCGCCGCCCATGAGCCCCCCGCCCAGTACGCCAATGGCACGCAGTGGCGCAGGCTCAGCCTCGCTGCCGGGATCTTTTTTCACGTCCGTGCTGGCGAAGAAGATGCTGCGCAATGCCTGTGACTGCGGCGTCATCGCCAGTTCGCCAAAGGCTTTAGCCTCCGCGGCATAGCCGCTGCTGCTGCCCTGCGACAGCCCGGTTTCGATCACTTCCAGGATTCGCTTTGCCGCCGGGTAGTTGCCTTTGGTTTTTTGTTCGGTCTTTTTGCCCACCATGCTGAACAGGAGCGTTCTCCCCAGCGGGCCGGCCAGCACGCGCTCACGTACCGGCAGAGGACGTTTTGCCTGACGCCCTTTCAGCGCAAGCTCAACGGCAGCCTCCAGCAAAATGGACTGCGGCACGACGTCATCGACCAGACCGGCCTTCAGCGCCTGACGGGCGCGCAGCTGTTTACCGGTTAAGATCATCTCCAGCGCCGTGCTGACGCCCACCAGGCGCGGCAGTCGTTGCGTTCCGCCGGAGCCTGGCAGCAGGCCCAGCTGCACTTCCGGCAGACCCAGAATGGTTTTCGCATCGTCAGTACAAATCCGGCTGTGACAGGCAAGCGCCAGCTCTAGCCCGCCGCCCAGACAGGCGCCGTGGATCGCGGCAATGACCGGGATCGGCAGGCCGTTAATCTCCGCCATCACCTGCTGGCCCTGACGCGCCAGCTCTTCGGCTTCCAGAGCGCTTTGCGCCCGAGCGATCATGTTGATATCGGCCCCGGCGATAAAGTTATCCGGCTTGGCAGAGATAAATACCAGACCACGAATGGCTTTGTTGTCGCGGATCTGCTTTAGCATTGCGCGCACCTGAACACCAAATTCGGCCTTCAGGGTATTCATCTTTTCATCAGGCACATCAATAGTGATAACAGCCACGTTATCGAGGCGAACCGTCAGATTAAATGCAGATGGCATATCCATTATTCAGCCTCCAGAACCATTGCCGCGCCAAGACCACCCGCCGCACAGGCGGTAACAAGGCCAAACCCGCCGCCACGGCGACGGAGTTCATGTAATGTTTGCGTGATCATCCTTGCCCCTGTGGCGGCAAACGGATGACCATAGGCGATAGAGCCGCCCAGCACGTTGAATTTACTCTGATCCACTTCGCCTGTGGCGTGGGCGCGGCCCAGCACATCGCGCGCGAAACGCTCGCTTGCCAGCAGCTGAACGTTTGCCAGAGTTTGCGCGGCAAACGCTTCGTGCATATCAATCAGGGTTAAATCAGCCAGCGTTAGCCCCGCGCGCTCCAGCGCCAGCGGCGTAGACCACGCAGGACCTAACAGCATGTCCTGCCAGACATCAATGGCGGTGAAGGCATAGCTGCGTAAATACCCCAGGGGAGTGATGCCCAGCTCCTTCGCGCGGGATTCGGTCATCAGGATCACGGCGGCTGCGCCATCCGTCAGCGGCGTACTGTTCGCCGCCGTCACCGTGCCGTGCTTGCGGTCAAACGCCGGGCGCAGCTTTGCGTAATCCGCCAGCGTCGAGGTGCCGCGAATATTGTTATCTTCCGCGAGCGGTTCACGGTAAGGCGGGATGTAAGCCGTCATCACCTCGTCGGCAAGTTTGCCTTCCGACCAGGCCTTCGCAGCGAGCTGGTGCGAACGATGCGCCAGAGCATCCTGCTGTTCACGGGTGATGCCATACGTTTTAGCCATCTGCTCGGCGGTATCGCCCATGCGCAGGCCGGTGGAATATTCCGCGACGGCAGGTGGTACAGGCATGAGGTCGCGCAGGCGTAAACGTGAGAAGAGTTTGAGTTTCTGACCCATCGTGCGGGCTTTATTGGCATCCACCAGGATGCGCGCCAGTTTTTTACTGACCCCAATCGGCAGCACCGAAGAGGAGTCCGCCCCACCCGCAATCCCGGCGCGAATCGTGCCCGCCATCAGGCTTTCGGCGACGTTAGCCACGGCCTGGAAACTGGTTGCGCAGGCGCGGCTGACGCTGTAGGCATCGGTATGCACGTTCATCCCGGTACCGAGGACGATTTCCCGCGCAATATTGGGGGCTTCAGGCATCTGCACGACCTGACCGAATACCAGCTGTTCAATGACCTCAGGCGGAATTTCGCTGCGAGCCAGCATCTCCCCCACTACCATTTTCCCCAGATCGACGGCCGGTATGCCATGAAACGCCGTTGCCTGACGCGCAAATGGCGTGCGCAATCCACTGACTATGGCAATACGATCGCCCTGTCGGGTAATAAGCGGTAATGCCTGACTCATAACACTCCCCTGTAAAAAAATTTTCTCAAATACAAAGTGGTCTGACCTGATAATAGTCTTAACCATTTTTTTACATTCAGCCAATCGGGGAAACGAAAAACTGCGAGCTAAGGCACAGAGAAGAAAAAGAAAATGCCCCTGCATGGCAGAGGCATTTGTGCGGCTTGTTGCCGGGTGCGCAAGGTAAAAGCAAAACGGTAACCCGTAGGTTACCGTTTTTAATGTTTGCACCCTCTCCCGTGGGAGAGGATCGGGGTGAGGGCACCAGACCGCAGGAATTAACGCAGGCCCAGCTGGAAAATCAGCGTTTCTGCTTCGCAGGCGAAGACAAAGTCGATGTCCAGCTTCACGCCGCCTTCCACTTCGGTAAAGGTAGACTTGATTTCACACGGATCGGATTCAACATCACGCGCACGCTTGCTCAGTGCGGTCAGGGTCTCTTCCGCTTCGGCACGGTTGCTGAATACGCGGCTGTAAGAGGCGGTGCAATCGGTGTTGTCCATGATGGTCCCAACATCCATACAGCAGCAAACCGGGGTTTCATCAGCACTGCATTTACTCATAGCTCAATTTCCTCTGTATTCGCGCAGCGCGCGAGATAAACACGATGCTGCTATTTTACGCCCCGGCGCGGGCTCTCTCCAGCCGTTAATGGCGCAAAATCGGATAAGTGACCAATATCACACTAAAAAATGATCTAAAACAAAAACCACCCTTTTGGGTGAGTCGCGATGGTCACAATTTTGCCAACCAGATCTCGTTTCACGAAACATGTTTGAAAATATTAATAAACAAACTTGCAACATTCAGGCTGGTCAGACCTATACTCTGGCCACTGGTCTGATTTGTCTGTCATACCTCAGACCCTACACTTCGCGCTCCTGTTACGGTATGTAACAATTATTGAATAAAAATAACTCAATGAGGTTATGGTCATGAGCCAGAAAACCCTGTTCAACAAGACTGCGCTGGCAGTCGCAGTGGCACTCGTCTCCACTTCCGCCTGGTCAGCGGGCTTTCAGTTAAACGAATTTTCTTCCTCTGGCCTTGGCCGTGCGTATTCCGGGGAAGGCGCTATTGCTGATGATGCAGGTAACGCGAGTCGTAACCCTGCATTAATCATGATGTTTGATCGTCCGACTTTCTCTGCCGGTGCGGTGTATATCGATCCTGATGTCAACGTTTCCGGTAAGTCGCCTTATACGGGTGCGAGCCTTAAAGCGGACAATATTGCCCCAACAGCATGGATCCCGAACCTGCACTTCGTTGCGCCTATTAATGAACAGTTTGGCTGGGGTGCATCCGTAACGTCTAACTACGGTCTTGCTACCGAGTTCAATAACAACTACCCGGCAGGTGAATACGGCGGTAAAACAGACCTTACTACGCTGAACCTTAACCTGAGCGGTGCTTATCGCCTGAACGATAGCTGGAGCTTTGGTCTGGGCTTTGATGCCGTCTACGCCGATGCCAAAATCGAACGTTATGCCGGGGAACAAACGTCTAGCCTGCCAAGAAACAGCAATAAAATTGCCAGCCTTAAAGGTGATGAGTGGGGCTATGGCTGGAACGCCGGCATCCTGTACGAGTTGGATAAAAACAACCGTTGGGGCCTGACCTATCGCTCTGAAGTCAAAATTGACTTCGACGGCGATTACAAGAGCGGCATCCTGACGCCTGTGAACAATCTGGTTCCAGGTGCGGGCACCACCATTCCTTGGGGAACATCAAACCAGACCGTTCCAGGTTCACTGTCACTGCATTTGCCAGAAATGTGGGAAGTCTCCGGTTACAACCGCGTTGCACCACAGTGGGCCATTCACTACAGCCTGGCCTATACCAGCTGGAGCCAGTTCCAGGAGCTGAAAGCGACCGGAACCAATGGTCAAACGCTGTTCTATAAGGACGAAAGCTTCCACGACGCCTATCGTATTGCGTTGGGTACTACCTACTACTACGACAAAAACTGGACTTTCCGCTCCGGTATCGCATTTGACGACAGCCCGGTTCCGGCAGACAAACGTTCCATTTCCATTCCGGATCAGGACCGCTTCTGGTTAAGTGCTGGCGCGACCTATGCGTTGAACGAGAATGCTTCCATCGATGCGGGCGTATCTTATATGCACGGTCAGAAAGTGACGTTCAAGGAAGGTCCGTATGAGTTTACCTCTGAAGGTAAAGCCTGGCTGTTCGGTACGAACTTCAACTACGCGTTCTAATTGCGTTGAAATCAAAAAAGGTGAGCATTGCTCACCTTTTTTATTTATTCCGAATCGATGTCTTTTAGTTCGTTTTCGATCGCCTTCGCGTTTGGATTTTCTTCCGGCTTCAGCTTACCGCCGTTGGCAATAAAGTCATGATTCTGGAAGTACGCTTCACGTACCATAATGTACGGGTCAGAAGACTGGCGCAGCAGGCCATCAGAGTCGAGCAGTTGCGCGCGGGTTTCAATCCCTTCCACCGTCCATTTACCCACCGACAGCGGCCACGTCAGCCATGACAGGACCGGATACAGCGTATCCGCCATATCGCCGCCATCATCACGGAGGGTGAAACTGCCGTAGAACGGTAAATGCATGTACGGACCATACCCGACGCCGTAGTGCCCCATCGTGCTGCCGAAACGGTGCGGCTGTTCACGCTGCAGTTTCGGATTAGCCATACCTGCAACATCAATAAAGCCCCCCATCCCCAGAATGGAGTTCAGGAAGAAGCGGGTAAAGTGGACCATCCCCTGATACGGGTCGCCCTGCAGGAAGTAGTTCACCATTACCGCAGGCTCTTCAAGGTTGCTGGTAAAGTTGCTTAACCCGTTACGCGCAGGTTGTGGAACATAATCGCGCCATGCTACAGCCACCGGACGAACCACATACGGGTCCAGTACGTTGTAGTTGAAGCTATACATTGAGCGGTTAAATCCTTCGAGAGGATCGGAGCGTCCCGTTTGCTCACCGGAGCTGGCGCAGCCCACAAGCATCGTCGCGCCAAGCGCAAGCGCCGACAGCCGAAGTTTCATAAATATCTCCCTGTTCAGTATGGCTATCGTTGATTGCCATCCGTAACGGAGCCGTTGACGCTCCGTCTGTAAACGTGCAAGCGATTGTAACAGCACGTTTACTGATGTCTATGAGCACAATTACGGGCAGTAACCACCGTGACTCTGATCTCAGCATAGCCTGGCTTTTGGAATTCGTTTCGCTGGCAATTTTATAATGACTTTGAAAGAGATGTATCACCTTTGTTGTCATTGCCGCCAATTTAAGAGCATCCCCACAGGCATCCCGATAAAAGCCGCTACGCTTAACAGAAAGATCAACCTCCGGGAGCAAATATGAAAGACGTGGGCGAAGAAAAAATTGGCGAGAACACTGAGGAACTTGAAATTGAAAGCGAGGAGAAAGCGCGCGGCGAGAAGATAGAAATTGATGAAGATCGCCTCCCCTCCCGCGCGATGGCCATTCACGAACATATCCGCCAGGATGGCGAAAAGGAGATGGAGCGCGATGCCATGGCCCTCTTCTGGTCAGCCATTGCTGCCGGGCTCTCAATGGGCGCGTCACTGCTCGCAAAAGGGATATTTCATGTGCAGCTGGAAGGCGTACCCGGCGGATTTTTACTGGAGAACCTCGGCTATACCTTCGGTTTTATTATTGTCATCATGGCCCGCCAGCAGCTGTTTACCGAAAACACGGTGACCGCCGTGCTGCCGGTGATGCAAAACCCCACCCTCGGCAATTTCGGTTTATTGATGCGGCTTTGGAGCGTGGTCCTGCTGGGTAATATTATCGGCACGGGCATCGCGGCATGGGCGTTTGAATATATGCCGATATTTGATGAACCCACCCGGGATGCGTTTGTGAAAATTGGCATGGATGTGATGAAAAACACCCCGCTCGAGATGTTCTCAAATGCCATCATCTCCGGCTGGATTATCGCCACGATGGTCTGGATGTTTCCTTCAGCGGGGAGCGCCAAAATTGTGGTGATCATATTGATGACGTGGCTGATTGCGCTGGCGGACACCACGCATATTGTGGTCGGTAGCGTTGAAATCCTCTATCTGGTCTTTAACGGTACGCTTCACTGGAGCGATTTTTTCTGGCCGTTCGCCCTTCCGACGCTGGCGGGAAACATCTGCGGCGGAACGTTTATCTTCGCGCTGTTAAGCCATGCCCAAATCCGCAACGACATGTCGAACAAACGCAAAGCTGAGCTTAAGGCACGGGAAAATGATGATAAATCGACAAAAAAATCGACCTGAATGGTGACTCTTTGAGCAGTCAGGCGGCAATGCGCTTAACCCAAAGTGTAAATAGAGCTATACTCGTGCCGCCTCGTCCCCTTAGTTAAATGGATATAACGAGCCCCTCCTAAGGGCTAGTTGCAGGTTCGATTCCTGCAGGGGACACTTTGACCTCCACGCTTTTTCCAGCATATTCACCTGTCCGCCGCCAGAATTGAAGAACCCTGTTTTATTAGAACATACCGTGCTGCCAGTTGTTTTAGATGCAGCTCCAGCTGGGTCTTTTCTGCTTCAGGAAGCGCATTTCCGGCAGGATACTGCGACAGGCGTCTGAGCTGCTCTTCAGCCGGTATCGCATGGTTAAATGACTGCATCGTCGAAAAAACCACGGATTTAAGCTCGCTCACCGTTATATATTTTCCTTTTTGCTCATCCAGACTACTCAGCCGATTACTCAGCTGCTGAAGCTTCATCATTCCCTGATACCAGCTGTTCATTGCGTCCAGAGGCAAGGCTGTCGCGTTAAATTTTTGCTGCCACTGCATTGTGAGCGGTTTAGCCTCCTCCGGCCGCAATGTCTGGAGTTGTGCTAATAGCTGAAGGCTGTAGGAAATATTCCAGTCAGGAGGCAGTTTATCCAGTCGGGCAAGCTGCTGCTGCGTATCTGTGATTAACGTGGCCGGTAAAGTACCTCGCTGTATTAACGCGTCTTGCTGAACAAGTGTAAGCACTTCAGGTAACGGCGCTAACGAGGCAATAGCCTGAGCTGTTAAGGGATCGGGTCTGGACAGAAAGCCTGCTCCCCACGCCACAGCGATGCAAACCACCAGCGTAGAACTCATCCCGGCTACAAAGGCTTTCCATGGTGTGGCAGATCCGGGAGCTGCCATACGGTCCTCACTATTCGGCTCAGTTTCCTGCTGCGCAACATAGACCCATTTCACCTCATCGTTCGGCTCAGCTCTCTCCGGAGGCATTTCACTGCCAGGCCTGCTCTCATTCAAATCTGTTACGCCATTACTGTTTTCCAGCCTTGCTGCGCTTGAATGTATCAGCGTCCGTAGCGTATCGAACTGGCTATAGTGTTTGAGCTCAAGACGCTGGAGCACCGCCCCCAGGCTGGTAAGCAGCTCTTCAGCGCTATAAAGCTCGCTAAGATTACCGTTGTTCAATGGAAGCATACGTACGAGCTGCTGCAGGCGCTGGCTCAGGCTGCTCAGGATTTCCATACGAACCTGCAACGCCTGCGGCCAGAGAATATCCCACTGCCGACTAATCAGCGCCTCCAGGATTGCCAGCCCTTCATTCATGCCCGCCAATCCAGACAGATGCGTACGGGCAAGGGTATACCAGGCTGCTGTCTGCAATTCAACGCCGTTTTGCTCGAATAATGAAAGGCAGCATTTTTCCACATATACCCAGTTCACATCCGGGCGCGCGGGATGGCTTAGCTTACTCAGTTCATTACGCAGGGATGTATATTCCGGAAGGGTGCGCGGGTCGCCGCCGTTTTTTATTTTACGTGGGGTGATGTCATTCATGACCAGATATTCCTTTGACATGAGGAAACATGGCGAATTATCGTTTATGCGGCTTCGCTTTCTGCATATTCGAGACTCTGCAGATACTGTAGGGCCGCCGGGTCTGCAATATATTCAACCTGACCATGGTGACGCTCCACCTCATCGATAATTCTGCTGAGCTCGACACGGAAAAACTCCTTACGCAGGTTAATTCTGTTGATCCGGTAGCTTTCCAGATGATCATGAAGTGTCTTTTCAAGTGCGGGGGCGTCATCGCAGGAAATCATGGCGTGAACGTCAAAATCAAAAGGCACGGCAGCACCACTCAATTCTTTCACTCGCTCCATAGGCTCCAGCCGTCGGGTCATACCGATTTTGAAGACGTTCTCACCGAAGGAACCGATATTCGAAATCACATACACATGTCCCTGCTTTGTAAGCTGAGCCATGGATTTGGCGCGTTCATACTGCTGATGCACGTCCTGGATTTTCTGCTCCAGCTCCAGACGCTGTCTTTCCAGTTCTTCCCTGTGAGCACCTTCCGCGGCGAGCAGAGCTTCCTCCAGTAAACGCTGCTGCTCCGCAAGGCGTTGCTCCTCCTCTTCCGCTTCGCGCTGCTGCTGCTCCAGCTCATCCTGACGCTGTTTTTCTTCCCGCATCTGACGCTTCAGCTCTGCCTGAAACTCTTTTTCTTCCTGGGCTTTTTCCAGCAGGGCGACCTTATCCAGAAACTCCTGTTTTACGCCTTCCCAGTCGGCGTTATCCTCAAGTTCCAAAAAGGTGATTTTCTCGCTGATAGCCGCGTAAGCGTCTCTTTCCTTCCTGAGCTGGTCATACTTGCTTTGCCAGTTATTCACCGTGGTGCCGGAAAGCAGGGTTTTGACTTTGAATTTATACGCAGAATCCACAATACGCTGCAGTGCCCGGGAGGCTTTATTTCTGGCATTGCGAAATTCCTCCCACTGACCCGAAAGCTCTTTCTTTTCCTGATACAGGCCGCGAGCCACTTCAGTGCTGACTGTTTCTTCAAAGGCTTTCTCTTTCTGAATGAGGTACGACATAGCCTGCTCAAGCTCCGCGGTTTTCTTCTGGAAGCTCCGGTAAATGAAAACCCGTATTATCAGCGCAACAGCTATCAGTAAACCAAAGAACAGACCGAGTATTCCGACCGGGTTCGATACTGACTCAATAAATCGCTCATTAAGATTAATTAATGCTCTTACCGCGACATAAACACCCCAGATAATTACGCCAATAATAACCAGAATAATTCCCGCAGCATTGTTATCCTTTTTTCTTCGTGCCATTTTTATTTCCTTTCTTCTTGCAATCCAGTTAATTCAACCCGCACAGTGGAAAAGGAACCTTTTCCCCAAGGATTAATACTGATTCCCTGAACAAATCGGTAAATAGGTGAAGCCGGGCTTGTTGGCCATATATAGAGGTGCACATGTGGGCTGTCGGGGTTGCGTATTGGCTGGCTCAACGCTTTCCATAACGGGTTGCTGCTCCTGTTTTTTCGCGATTGTCACCTTTTTCTTCGTACGTGTTTTACTGGCGGGAACGGAAGGCTTTTCCTGCTGGAGGGCTCCTGCGTTCCCGTAGCCGGAACAGAATCGCTTCGACTGGCTAAAGCTGCCGTCGTTACAGACAAAACGACCATCCGTGGTGCAATGTGCAATCCCCCCTTTTGAACCTGAACAGGGCTGTCTTCCTCGTGCGGCCTCAGCCTGCAAGGTAAAAAGGACACAGAACATAAGAAAGAGACTTAGTTTTTTCATTATTGCTTCCATGATCATTTCGCGGGTCAATTCGCAGTGACTAATAAAGAGAATGAATATTAACGCTATGGCAATAGCGCTAACATCAGACCAAAAAAAATACCTTCATCAAATAGTTGCCCTGATTGAGATGACATTTCAGGAGGAGCATAAGTCCAGTTACTCACCCCCCCCACCCGCATGAACAGACGTCCTTGAGAAATAATCTTTTCCCCAGAACAGAAAGTCACCTCGACACAACCAGCTACGCCCTGCCCATAAAGAAAGAGCGGCATAAACTTAACCGCCCGGTTGTCATAACGCAGGACGATACCGGAAATCTCGAAAGCCCCTCCCTCCACCAGCAGGTCCGGGACTGATGTCGTCAGTGTCTCTACGTTCAGTCCGGTACCTGTCAGCCACTCATCCATCTGCATCTGAAGCTGATCTATTCTCAGGCGAAACTCTGCTATATCAGCCTGACTCTTACTGCCAGGCAAAACCGGAACGGGCTGTCTGGCCTGCAGCTTCTTCAGGAACTGTGATTTTACTGACATGGTGTTATCCGACCTTATATACGGGTTGTTGTGTCGAGATACTGCTGTTGCCTGAGATGCCGCAACAGGACCCGTCCTTCGGGCATAAACTCAGTGCCGTACCGCACCAGGCCAATCCCTTTGAGTTCGGCGTCAATGGCATAGCGCAGCTCGCCGGGTACGTTCTGCTCCAGCAGAACAACGTCTATCTTTTTCAGGCGTGGCTCATATTTGAGCAGGACGGCAGACAATGTGCCCATAAGTTCATGGGCCGTTCCAGGCATGCCCTGCAGGATTTTCGTCATATCGGGCAACCCGTAATCAGGCAGATGTGCCAGCGTGCCGGCGCGACAGTTGAGAACGCGCTGCATGTTGTCCAGCACCGAAAGGATGACCTGGTTTTCCTCACTGACCTGGTTGAGGTTGAGACCACCTGTAAAATTTCCGGTTAGCATTTCATACAGCGAAGGCGTGTTGTGTCCCTGGGGCATTAGTCGTCCTTAAGCGGTTGCAGCGTAAGATGGTTCTCACCAGCTTCCAGAATGCGCGGTTTATCCGGTTCCAGATCGCTGCGCTTGATAACCTGCTTCCAGGTGTCGTTGGTCATATCCGGATGGCGAAATAACCCCACTACTGCGACAAACTGCGCCTCTTCTTCCATCGGCATATCAAGGCTTGCATCACCGCCCGGTTTCACCACGACATTACGACTGGCCAGCATGTCATCTTTGAGAATGCTGGCATCATCCTGAAGCAGTTGCTGATAAACCGTCTTGTCAAAGGTTTTGCGGTCTTTGAGCTGGTAAACCCGAAGGACGACAGACTCTGACAGCGAGTTATTTTCGCGAGAGTCGGTGTTCAGCGCTTCACGGGCGGTGAAATCCAGATGCAGGATTTTAATCTTTTTATAGAACACAGAATTAAACGCCGATTTGGTACCGTCGGTGACGCTTTGCGTCACTCCGCAACCTGTCAGAGTGAGCGCCATTAGAGGTATCAACCAGCGCATGGTCTTAGTTAAACTTGTACGTAACACGTCGGTTTCCTTGTTGTGGTTTCGCGGGCTCCAGCCCGCTGTAATATCCCAGCTCTGTCGTAAAGGTTGCAGGCATGTCATCAGGATAACTATCACCTTCCGCGCCCAGCACGCCGTTCATTCCCAGCCAGAAAGGATTTTCACCCAGCGGGGGTACGGCCAGCAGTCGAACCGACGTCGTCAGGGTCATTCTGGCCTTAAACCGCCAGCCCAGATAAACCCGCAGCATCACCAGAAAGTCCTGGTACAACTGGCCATCCGGCTTCCAGCCCTGCGCTTCCTGTTCGTTGTCCGTCGCGAGAGCAATCAGCAATTGGCTGCCGGCATCCATCGCTTCGTCACCCAGCGGCGTATTGCCATCAAGCAGAAAATCTTCGTCACCGTAAAATCCCAGCGGCCTGTCGATCTCTACAGGCCGGAGACAGTACGGACGCACCTGCACCGTCGTATAAGGGGCCAGCAGGCTCACCAGTGCCTGCATCCCTTCCTGAGTTTTGCCCGGCTGCTGCAGAACCCCCAGCAGAGCCAGAAAGCGCGACACTGGCGTGGCAATATGATTTGCCGTGCCCGGTATCCCCAGACCAACCAAACCCAATAACGACTGTGAAATGCTGTCCGTTCCGCCCGGCTCAAACGTGGCGGGATAAGAGTATTTACGCCAGACGCGGTAAAACTGCGTCAGGATGCGATGACTGAAAATATCCAGAAAGCCCTGCAGCGCCTCATGCCCTTCCCGGCGCTGGGTGATGTCATCGAGATATGCCGTCGGTAAGGGTGAATCGACACCGTACAGGCCCATAAAGGTGGTGCGAATAACAGCGGGCTTGCTGTCATCCTCTTCGTCATATTCGACAGCCTTCAGTTCGCTGGCCGGGAACCCCATCCCAGGATGCGGCGCAAAGCGTACCGGATCATCAGAGGGATGGATGGTCGATCCCATCAGCGGCCTTCCCGGATTGCGTTTTTCCAGCAGCTGACATAACCGATAGAAGTTAATTCGGTGAAGGTCGGCTTCAAGCCTCGGTGTCAGCCGGGAATGCGGCGATTGTGCTTCTCTTTCCATTCCAGGCGTTCTCCGGTTGGTTGCAGAATAATAATCAGGCGATTGAACAGATAGATGTCGGTGTAGAGCGCAAAGAAACGGCTCAGCATCTCGCCGAACAGGCAGATGTCGCCGCGTCCGGCAAAGCCGTGGCTGTCCAGCGTTACTTCAATCTGCACGCCGCGCACCAGGTAACCCTGCTCAAATCGCTCGGTTTCACTGTGCTTCACGTCGATGATGGCTTCCAGACGACGGCGGTTCATTTCGCTATCCGTCCATTCATACAGCGCAAGGGTACCGCGCAGCACATCGGCGTTATCCATCATCGACAGGAACCCGCTGCCGAGATGGCTCAGTACGCGCCAGTGGAAACGGTCCTGCGCCGGTGGATAACAGGGAAGCGTTGGCGCACACAGGTTGCGCACGGCGATACTGGCTGACGTGGTTTTCATTACCGTATCGAGCACGGTACTTTGCAACGCTCGTCGCGGCAGTTGGCCGTTGGTACCCGTGAGCGTCAGCGACAGGCTTTCATCTTCCGGGACGGTGTGGTTATCAAACGCTTCGCCACCCAGGATAAGCCACGTATTGTGCAGCCCTGACGGACCGCGGCGCACGCGGGTGTGGTAGTAATATTCCGGGGCTTCATGGCGCATCATTCCGCCTTTGTGGCGGAAGCTTGAGAACGGCACGTAGGTATGCTGGCTCGATGACATCACCGAATCGACCGCGTATATCTCGGTATGGCCATCCTGCACGCGCATCGGGCGCAGCATGTACTCGGTTTGCAGCGAGTTGAGCGTCAGCGGATCAGATTCCAGCGGGAACAGGTTAATTACCGGCACGCAGTTCAGGCGCAGATGCTTTTCGGTAAAGCTGAAATCATGCTCCCAGCGCTCTGCCAGCACCACGTCGATTTCAAACCATGGGAGCTCAGCCGGAAAGGCCACGGTCTCAAGCCCACGTAGCCCCGTGAACATGAATTTCTCACGGAAGGTGAAGTACTCCAGCAGCAGCTGATAGCCGCTAAAGCTGCTGCTGCCCTTCGGCCACAGGTCATCGTCATCGCCAAATCCCAGCGCGGCGAAGTACCCGTCGAGCGGTCTTCTGTCCACGTCACCCGGCATCCGTAACCATAGGCGGGCCGTGTTCATGGTAAAGGCTTCATGCATGGCGCAGGCCAGCGGGGCGTCTGCATTGAAGTAGAATGGGACCTGGCTGAGATCGACACGGCTCCAGTCGGCCAGGTGGCTACAGTTAAAGCGCAGGCTGATGACCGAACGTCCGTCAGGGTCAGTCGACAGGCGGGCTTGCTCCAGCGACAGCGGCTGAAGGGTGATCTCTTTAGTTGTGGTGTACCGGCAGCGTGTGCCCTTTTCACCAATAGGCCGAGAATTCACCTCAAAGCCTTTGACGATGCGCATCTGCTCTTTCATCTCACGCCAGTCAGGGGTGAACTCAACTACCGACATCGAGGGAATGGTGCGCAGGTAATGCGGCCACAGTAGGCTGACCAGCCCTTCGGTCAGTTCCGGTAGGTCGTCATCAAGCTTCTCCCGAAGGCGCCCCATCAGGAAGGCAAAGCCCTCGAAAAGCCGCTCCACGTACGGATCGCGTGCGCCCGCTTTATCGAGGTTGAGCATTGCCGCCTGCTCGGGGTGAGCACGGGCAAACTCTTCGCCAGCTTCAAGCAGATATCGCATTTCAGCGTCGTAATAACGCAGGGTTAAATCGTCCATAAAAACCTGAATATATGAATTTTAAAGGTAGGCCAGGCGTTTTACCCGCAGAGCACCGCACTGCTGGCCGGATCGAGCGCAATCAGACCGGACAGAAGCAAATCCATCTCAGGCTGAAGCCGTGATTTATCGGTTTCACTGCGTGTAGCTTTCATGCGCAGCAACCGGAGGCGGCGCGATTTGACTTCAAACAACAGCGCTGGCGTCCACTGCGTGAGGGTGATTGACTGAGCTGCACCATCAAGTTCACCCAGCAGATGCAGGGCCAGTTCATTTTTACCCTTCTGCTCGGCTACACGAGCCATCAGCAGACGAAGCAGCCATTTGTCTTTCGTGGAGTCCGTCCCCGGACGTGTCTGAAGCCAGTGGAGTGCGGCATCCAGGCCATCCAAATCCGCTTTCTCAAGCGCTTCCGGCTCGAGGGCCAGAATATCGTTGCCCGTCTCACTGACAGCACTGACCGGCTCATCACGCCAGTTGGACATATCGTCCAGCACGCTTTGATTTATCCAGTTGAGCGTGACCTCATCAGCAAACGGCGTTCCGTCATTAAAGGCCAGGGTTTCAAGTCCGGTGAGGCGTCGCAGCAGCCCTCTCAGGTCGGCGATGATGATGTCGGCCAGCACATCCTGACCCAATTTCACCAGAGCCTGGTGGATATACCACTGCAAATCCAACCAGAGGTGATTAGCACCACGCGAGAAGGTGCTGTCCGCCTGTTCCAGTATCTCCAGCCAGCTCTGCTGCAGATATAATCGTTTGAGCATGGCCCTTTGATCAGCCCGCGGCGGTTCAATGCGCGTTTTCCCCTCGGCATCCGGTGCAGGGATCGCTCTCAGCGTGTCATGACGCAGGCTTTTCATCAGCCGGTGTGCGGGAAGCCATCCATCGGGTTGTTCACGCAAATACCCCGCCAGAGTACGTGCCTGACTCAACAAATCCTGACCGGACGTGATGCGGCTCAGGACTGGCGCGTCATGCTCTGTCGTGTGTGCAGAGGTCTGTGACTGAGGGGTGTTACTGGCGTTCTGCGGAACCAAAGCATCCACGCCACCAGCCTTCATCAGGCGGGATTCCAGTGCGCTGTAGAGCGCATTCAAATCCGGCCGCGACGCTTCTGGCTCAGCCTCAAGACTGCTGCGGATGAGCAACAGCGCACCGACTGTACGCATAGCATCGTCGCGTACCACTTCAGGCCACAGGGACAGACTATCAAGCAGACGAGAGCCTGCGAGCCACTCCAGCGCCGGTTTACGGCTTCGTTCCCGCTGCGGATGAAGCTGCGCTCCGTAGCGCTGCAGCAATCCCGCCAGCAGTTCAAGCCCTTCGCCAAAGCCAGCCTCGCCGTCCTGGTGCAGACGGGCCCAGCAGTAATAGGTCGCAATACGGATATCTTTGGCGGTAGCGGTCAGCAGTTTTTCGGCAAGCGTACAAATCAACCCGGTATCGATGCCGGAGAGTTTATTAACCTCCTCTCTGATACGCTGAAAATCATCGTCATATCCCGGTTCCTCCCCAGCAGGGCTGGTATCGCTGACAGGAGCAAGCCAGGGATGCCAGCGTTCCGTGCGCGCCTGCGCCTGCTGTCGCAGCTCAATTTCATCCGCCTGACAGGCGGCGATCAGATTCTGCAAAGTGCTCATTATTCGATTCCATCCATGTCACTGATTTCCGTATTGGCCATCAGAGCCTGAGCCGTGGCCGCGCTGTCAACGCTGAAAATCTGATCCGGCAGCGTGAAGCCGCGCAGTTCCAGTAATGCCAGTGGCCCTCTACCCAGCTGTGAACGCAGTACCCACTGCAGGGTACGACCATCAGGGGCGGTATAACTGACCATCCACTGACTGCGGTCAAGCTGCTGGCGCTTGCCCTGATCCAGCCAGCGAATAAAGCCCCAGGTCCCGCGGTAGTCCCCGAAAAGACGCGCACCTGCATTAACGGAGGTCCATGTCAGCATCGTCCCTGGTTTATAAGTGTCTCCCGGCCAGCGGAAGGATTGCCAGTCAGCCATCTGGTTAAAGTAGTGCAGCTTTTGACCATCAATGGTCAGTTGAGTTTCTACAACCTGCGATGCCGGGCGTGCCTGCAGCTCGAAGCTGATGCCCTGACTGCTATCGGTAAACAGAATGTCTGAAAGTTCGCTCAGCTGGTTAATGGCCCGCAGGAAAGCCGGGTTAAAGCTCAGCCCCTGGCTGTTGACCTTATCCGGTACCCACTGGCTGCCTTCTTTGTGAAGCACCCCACTGAGTTCTGTGGTCAGGAATCGATCTATGCGACCACTGTCTTTACGGATGAACTCTGCCAGCATCGGCAAGGAGGCGTCACTCTTGCTCGCTGCGAACGGGAAGCGCCCTTCAAATGCGGTGCGCCAGTTCGCCGCCACGGATCGGCTCCATTTGTCATTCAGGCTCGCCGCCGACGGCTGGAGCACGGTCTCCCAGGCCTGAGTCAGCGGCTGCACAAACATGGTGCTGCCAAAACCACTCCACTCTTCACCAAGGCTTGCCGAAATCAGACTGCCATATTGTTGGGTGTCGGTCAGGTCAACGCTTTTTCCTTGAAATACGGTCTGCGCCAGGGTTTGCATCATCTCCTGCGGATCTGAGGCGCTGGCCACCTGCTGCAGGCGAAGACGCACGCGAGTAATACGGGTCAGATAGGTCTGCAGACTCAGAGAGTTGTCAGCCGACATGACGTTGCTGCCCGTATTTTTACCCAGGAGCTGAAGCAGCGGACCGAAAGTTTCATCAAGTGGCCCCTGTGGACCTGTCGCCGACTGGTCAATTGCGGGTTTGTCTTTTCCACCAACCAGATCTTTTGCCGATTTGATAATGGAGTCCGAAAGGCCTTCGCTTTGCTGACCGGTCTGCCCCTGCCAGGCGATGGTGTTCATCAGGGCAATCAGTGGCGACTGGCGGACATCACTCATTAGCGTCAACTGGTCGGTCACATCGGCAATATTGTTCGCAGGATTCCAGCGCAGACTGTTAAGGAAGTTCAGCCAGCTGCCGGCAAAGTCAGTGAAGTAACGCTCAGTCAGGCGTGCTTTGAGCGCTTCCGGCGACATGTCCGCCGATACGGCTTTACGGGAATCGCTCAGCACCCAGTCGATTTCATCCCGTCGCGAATTTGCGGCCTTTTCGATAGCCTGCTGAATGCCCCCTTCCCAGGCCTGGCGAGTGAACATGCCCGGCACCACTTCATCGGTGGTGAACAGTCGCCGCGCATCGGTACCGCTGGTCATGTCTTCGAGGGACACATCGGCAAAGTTACGGCGCACCGATTTGAGCATGTTCTCGTACAGCGTGCTTTCTGCATTGCGGCGACCAATCTGCTGCAAAAGCACCTGGCGGCTCTGGCTAACCAGCTGTGCATCCGGTGTGATTTTCCACTGTGGCTGCTTTGGCAGTTCAGAGATATAGAAGGCCCATAAATCCGGTGACAGGCTTTGCCATAAGCCGGTGGAGATCCCCATACGCGTTGGCTGCACGGTTTTCATAGCTTGTGCATAAAACGCGCCGTCGACTTTATCCGGACGGGCCATCATCAGCCAGGCTTTAAGCTGGTCATAACCCGGTTTCGCCAGCTGTGCACGTTGGTCGCTGTTCGGTTCGGAATTAGCCAGCGCATTGAGTTTTTGAGTCAGCGCAGCATTGGCCGGATCGCGGATCAGGCGGCTGTTTGCCACGCCATACCACGGCAGCATTGCGTTGAGCAACTGCTGATTATGATCAAGCCCAAAGCGCTGATACCAGGGCGTGCCCTCCTGAATATTGTGCAGCAGGCGGCCGGCGTCGTTTCGCAGTTCATGCAGTGCCGTCAGTTGATAATCGGAGACCGAAGGATGCTCCACTAAATCATGCGCTTTACTTGCCACAGAGGAAATCTGGCTATAGTTCAGGGTAAAGGAAAGCAGCATGCCCACGCCCCAGATACCGATCACTGCCATTAGCCCCCAAGCCAGCATCTGTTCCCAGGCCATACCGACACGATGACCACGTACGCGAGTGCAGTCGTCAACAACCCCCTGCCAGGCCACCGGCAGAGTCAGGGCATGGCGCTGAGATTCCGGAACATATTTCTCCGCATTGGTTGTTCCCCCTGACGTATCGGCAGGTTTATTCTCCGGCAGGCTGAACATCAGGCCGCGCAGCGGAACGCGCTGTTGGGAAACAGAAAGCCATGGCAGAAGTTGCTGAGCCCAGTGGGCGATGCCGCCGTCTTTCAGGCGTTGACTCAGACGCAGCAGGAAGTCGTGGCTGTTGTTTTCCGCGACCTGACTCACCCCCTGCGTCCGCAGGGTCGGCAGCATAAGCTCAAGCTGGCGAGTAATATCGTCAGGCTTAGCACGCAGCGGGAAAGTCGTCCCCACCGTCTGTTCAGTACGTTTTACCTGCGGCCAGTCGCTGTCGCACAGCTGCCACAAATAAACCGGGACGGAATAACGCAGCAGCTCGCTGATTTTTTCCAGGCCGCGCAGATCGCTATCGCTCATCTGCGGCGTAATACTCTGGCCTTCGCCAATCACGCGTACGATGCCGTCCAGAGGACGAGCACGTCGCAGCTTGCGCAGGGCAGTGTATTTTTTTTCGTCGGGTTCATCGGTCAGGCTGCCGCCATAAATCAAGACCGTGCGGTTACCTTCCAGCCACTGACGGGCTTGCAGATTGGGCACCAACTGAGCGATGGCGTTCTCATCGCCTGTGACTAACAGCAGGCGGACTTTACTTCGCCAGAAGAGGTTATAGCGGCGACGGAGATGGCTGCTGATGTCCGCCTTGAGCGGCAGCGGGTGCGTCCTTTTCTTTTTGACCGGTCTGGAAAAAGCCTCCCCCATCACTTTATCCCGAATCATTAAATGAAAAGCGATAAACCCCAGCACCAGTACGCAGAGCGCCACTCCCCAGGCAACAAAACAGGCCGTCATGATTCGACGTATCACGTCCCATTCTGTGGAGAGATCTTCCCCCCAATACCACCACAGCAACCCACCAGCCAGCACAAGCAGCGTGACAGTAGCAACAAACAACACCGCCGTGGCAAGCACAGAAAATTGAGCGGGTTTATTTTCCTTCACCATAAGGTTTAATAATTCCAAGTGCGAGATTGTGTAGAGGATCTTTGGCTATCCAGCCGCAGGGTTCTTGATAATTTTTTGCGTAAATGGCCGCCAGAACCAGCACGATAAGCATTTCCATATCACCGGGGTTCCCCCAGTTGAGGTCCTGAACGTGATGGGTCACATTCCAGCCGCTTTGCGCCAGGGCGGGCAGCGTCGGCTGTGAGAACAGCATGCAGGCGTCAAACTGCTTGTCGAGTTTGCTTTGCTGCTCCGCTCGCTCGCAGACTGCGGTTAAAACCTCTTTTCCAGCGATATCGTAAACCTCTCCCCGTGTGAGGCTGACCAGCCCTTTCTGCGCGACCAGACACAGTGCAGCTGACTCACCGGCAGGCTGCGCAGCATTAAACGAGGCAGCTATCGAATGACACCCGGCGACCAGAATGGCCTCTGTTTCAGGGAGCGTTTGAGCCGTTGCGGCAAGTACAGACAGCGTCTTTTCGCCTTGCCATGTCTCCGGTTTTTCAGGAAGCACCACGTCCGGAAATGAAACCTGCATTTGCGTACAGAATGCGCGCCAGGCATCCAGAGACCCCTGCCAGTAGCAGCGCAATAAGTATGGAAGGGAGGTATCTGCGCGTTGTGTCTGCCATTGCAGCACCAGCATTTTTGCCAGCAAAGCCTCACGTTCAGCCACCGTATCGACCAGCGTTCGACCGATACGCAACGCTTTCCCGCTCGACTCATTTTTTACCTCGGGAACCCGATGCTCCCGCTTTAGCAGCCGCAGCCAGTGTGGCGTATCGGTTCCGGCCGGGCCCAACAGTACCATTTCACTGAGCGCGAAACAGTGTTGATGCTGCTCCCACCAGGCCTGCTGCTGTTGCTCAACCAGCTGTTCATAATACCGGGCGTTATGGGCCGACACCCGGTAATACAGCAGGCGTATTAACCAGAGCACACCCATCAGAGCGACCGCGCCAGCCATTCCTTTTATAACCAGCCCGGCACCACTCCCGGCAGGATGAAGCAGCGCGCCACCGCCCCCGCACAGCAACACCATCAGCGCGCCCGCTGACAGCCATCGCTTGCCATCAGGAGGGCGCGCGACCCGGTAGGGTGGATACTCTGGTGACGGCCTCATAGCTCAATGCCGCAATCGGGAAAGGAGCTCACCAGCGTGCAGCCGCAGGCACAACGGTGACCGTGCAGCGCCACCGGCTGTCCGTCCACTTCCGATAACGCACTGCCTTCGATAATGACCGTCATGCCATGTTTATTGCACTTCACCGCATCGCCTTTGCAGGCAATCCCTTTCCCGAAGCAAAGATAATGCCCGCCCAGCACTTTCCCGCCATACTCCCGCAGGGTATCGCCCTCGCGTATCACTGCTTTCATCCTCATCCCTCCCTGAATCAGGCCGTTACAGTTGCCTTAAGATTTTCCGCCCAGCTGGACTCAATCATTGATTTTGCCAGCGCCAGCCGCTGCTCGCCGATAACCTGCGTTTGCTGTGCAACCACCGTGCCTGGCTCCATCGTTGGTGCCTGCAGCTGAGCGGCTTCAGGCAGCATCGGCAGCGGTTTGCCGGAAAGCAGATCGATGGCCTGCGTTTCGAGGTAAACAGCCCCCACGGTACCGGCAAGCCCAGCGAGTTTGCCCTTCGCGCTTTTCTGTTTGATGATAACGGCCGCGCCTGCGGCAAGGGTCGCGACCCCCACCACCGCCCCGGCAATCATCAACGGCGTCATCGGCTTACTGCTGCGGCTGCCAAAATAGATCATCCGGTAGAGGAAATAGCTGCCCCAGGGTTCGCGGGAGCCGAAGGCGTTGTGCATAAACCACGCGCGGGAATCATGGACCTGATCGTCAAACAGCGCCCGCACCAGCCCGCCAGGCTTCGTGGCGTTACTCGCTTCGCCGGTCGCCGGGAAAAGCACTTTTACGCGATCGTCCCCGGCGTTTTTCATGCTGAGCCATTCACCGTACTCATTGTCGTGATTCAGCAGGAAGACGGCGTTACTCATTGAATCAACGGCGGTAAACAGCCAGTTACCGGTATCCGATCGGGAGAGGCCGCTGTAATCTTCCCTGAACTCCTCGGCGGCCTGGCGCAGCTGGGTTTGCCCCAGCGCGGCGTCGAAATCCTTCGGCCCCGGCGGGAGCATCAGGAAGCCCTCTTCAGGTTTATGTTTGGCAATGTCTGCCTTACGAGCATCGTCAACTTTTTTCTGTGCTTCTTTCCTGGCTTCCTCAGACTGCTTTCTGACTAGTGGATCGCTGTCTTTATCCAGCCCGTTCGCCGCCGAATCGACATAGAAGCGCTGGGTCTTGTAGGTTCCCCCTGCATAGCGGTTGATACGCCACGCGGTGATCCAGCCCATCTGACCTTCAAGGGCTTTCTCCAGGCTGACCGGCGCGCGCGGCGGATCGTATTTTGCGGCCTGCTCGGGGGGAATGGGTTTATCGGGAGCTGTCAGGCCGAGGGTGATTTCGCGCCAGGCATTGAAACGATAGGAAAGGGCTTCATGAACAAAAAACTCCTTAAGGACATCTAAAGCCATCTTTCTCCATTCCACATTTTTTAACTCGTCTGGCAATGCATCTTCCGGGACTTTTAGGGGGGCACCTGATGCAAAAGCAGAGACATACATTTCATGCAGAGCTATTTGAGACAACAAAAAACCGTCGTTGTCTGCATTGGCCTTTCCCTGATCCCCCGGTGGATACCCCCCGCCTAAATCCGAGTGCATTCCCGGATAGACGACTTCCTGGCTGTTCGCCGGATAATGACCATCCGGGCGGCGGATCGAATCCAGCGGGAAACACAGCCGCTGCTCGTGGGAAGAGACCAGGTGGACACACTTTTTAATCAAGCCCCCGTAGATCTTCTCTGCCGGCAACTCCTGGGTTCCGTCCGCCCAGCCCATATGCCCTTCCGCCACCGGGGCGATATGCGCCACGCCCACCGAGGCCACTGTATCCAGCAGGCCAAGGAACTCCACGCTGAGCGGAATTTTCAGCCCGCCCACCGCCAGGCACTGCTCGGGCTTGTCTTTTCCCTCTGCAGGCTTTGGTAACAGTTCGCTGAGCCAGCGGACAAAGGCCCGCGCCGCCGCCGCCCCGCGCGAAAAGCCGTACACGTACAGTTTAATCCCCAACAGCTTCGGCTTTCCGGGCTCGACAGGTACCAGGGCCTTTTGCAGGTCAGGTGCCATATCCTTTAGCAGGCTCTGGAAGGTTTCAAAACGGTTAGCGCTGCCGGTCAGCCCAAAAGACGCCATAGAGGTCGCCATTTTGTCCACCGCCGTCCAGCTCGCACTGTTCGACAGGCTCTTCTTGGTTGTCGTCCGCTTCAGGGCATCGATAATCCGCAGCAGGCCCCAGTTGATACGATCCTCCCCGTGGGTTGCTGCCGCCAGCCCCATCATGCTGAAATCCAGATCTTTCACCTCGGGAAAAGGCGTCCCGACGCCGGGAATATAGTATTTGTAGTACTTATCTTCACCGCTACCATCCGCATCCAGCAATTCTTCCCCTTTAGCGACTCCACCGGCTGCTCCCTGCCCGATGGTGGCGCGAAACAGACGGGCAATATTGGTGGGGTGCTTCGGGTCAGCAATATATAAGTCGTGATTGAGGTTATTGCCGGTACCGTCAAAAAACAGGCTGATATGCAAAGTTTTACAGCAGGGGGGCTCCACGCGACGCCCGGCAGCCAGGCACAGTTCCTGCCGGTAGGCCAGCTCCTGGTTGTCCTGCTGCGCGCAGTTTCTCCCAACCAGCGCAGCCTGGGTGGGTAACCGACCCTGAGCCGGAAACGCCGGAGGTAACCATGCCAGATCGGTGATTATTTCGGACATACTTTTGGCTCCGGCATCTTAAGAGGCTCTTTGATCGGGTGTTCAGGGTGGCCATAGTTGGCACAGCTGGTCGTCACTTTCACCTCATCACAGGGCAGAAAATGCACCGTGATCCCACAGATTTCATGTCCCGTATAGTCCGGCACCGGTACCACCGCGCTGTGCTGCCGATTATTAGCACTCATTTTTTTTTCCCAGGCCAAATACTTTTCCGTATCTGCAAACCCTGGAAACCCTTTTGTTGATGCTTCGCCACTTTCCCAGTCGACCCTCACCGTCATTCCGGGCCGCCACCTCGCCGGCACGCCATAGCAGCAGCCACCGCCGCCGCCCTGCCAGGGACCAATAGCATCAATGCCTGACTGACCGTCGACGCTGAAATGGTTGATCGCCCATTTGGTATGATTGATTGCCTCTATGGTTCCGCCGCCACCCCGGCTTTCCGCGTTCGCCGTCGGCTGGCTACAGCCCGCCAGCAGCAGGGCACCCAGAGCCACGAGGTAATGTCGTATTTTCATTTTGCATTCCTTTTATGAATTAACACGTTACTGCGTCTTGCTTAACCATGACTTTTCACGATGGCATGGCTAAGCATTACTGAAAGGAAAAACGTCAAACGGTGATTAGCACCTGCCGGTAGGCCAGCTCGTGGTTGTCCCAACCAGCGTAGCCTGAGTGGGTAAACGCCCCTGAGCCGGAAATACCGGCGGGAACCACGCCAGATCGGTAATTATTTCGGACATACTTTTGGCTCCGGCATCTTAAGGGGCTCTTTGATCGGATGTTCAGGGTGGCCATAGTTCGCACAGCTGGTCGTCACTTTCACCTCATCACAGGGCAGAAAATGCACCGTGATCCCACAGATTTCCTGTCCCGTATAGTCCGGCACCGGTACCACCGCGCTGTGCTGCTTATTCTGGGCCTTCATTTTTTTTTCCCAGGCCAGATACTTGGCATCGTCACCAAAGCCAGGAAAACCATCCATGTCCCCAACTCCTGTTTCCCAGTCGACTTTCACCGTCATTCCGGGCTGCCATTTCGCCGGCACGCCATAGCAGCAGCCACCACCGCCGCCCTGATACGGCCCGATAATATCAATCCCCGACTGGCCGTCGACGCTGAAATGGTTGATTGCCCATTTGGTGTGATTGATTGCCTCTATGGTTCCGCCGCCACCCCGGCTTTCCGCGTTCGCCGTCGGCTGGCTACAGCCCGCCAGCAGCAGAGCACCCAGAGCCACGAGGTAATGTCGTATTTTCATTTTGCATTCCTTTTATGAATTAACAGGTTACTGCGTCTTGCTTAACCATGACTTTTCACGATGGCATGGCTAAGCATTACTGAAAGGAAAAAACGTCAAACGGTGATTAGCGCCTGCCGGTAGGCCAGCTCCTGGTTGTCCTGCTGCGCGCAGTTTGTGCCTACCAGCGCAGCCTGAGCAGGTAAACGCCCCTGAGCCGGAAACGCCGGCGGGAACCACGCCAGAGCGGTGATTATTTCGGACATACTTTTGGCTCCGGCATCTGCAGCGGCTCGTTGATTGGGTAGCCAGGCCGGCCGGGGCTCACACAGCTGGTGGTCACTTTCACCTCATCGCAGGGCATAAAGTGAACCGTGATCCCGCAGGTCTTTTGTCCCGTATAGTCTGGAACCGGTACAATTTTGCTATGATTTCGATTACTTTTATCAATTTTCTCTTCCCAGGCCAGATACTTAGCCCTATCTTGGTACCCAGGGAAATCATCTGTGGACGCCTCCCCGCTTTCCCAGTCCACCCTCACAGTCATACCCGGTCGCCATTTCGCCGGCACGCCATAGCAGCAGCCGCCGCCGCCCCCCTGATACGGCCCGATAATGTCTATCCCCGACTGACCGTCGACGCTGAAATGGTTGATTGCCCATTTGGTATGGTTGATGGCAACAATGGTTCCACCACCGCCACTCCGGATTTCAGCCTTCGCCGCAGGCTGGCTACAGCCCGTCAGCAACAGGGCACCCAGTACCACGGGGTAATGTCGTATTTTCATTTTGCATTCCTTTTATGAATTAACACGTTACTGCATCCTGCTTAGCCATGCCCTGGTGCAATGGCATGGCTAAGCATTACTGAAGGGGTATAAAAACCTGCTAGTTATTAAGGTTATTACCGGTACCGTCAAAAAACAGGCTGATATGCAAAGTCTTACAGCAGGGGGGCTCCACGCGCCGCCCGGCGGCCAGGCACAGCTCCTGCCGGTAAGCCAGCTCCTGGCTGTCCTGCTGCGCGCAGCTTGCGCCAACCAGCGCAGCCTGGGTAGGTAACCGACCCTGAGCCGGAAATACCGGCGGGAACCACGCCAGATCGGTGATTATTTCGGACATACTTTTGGCTCCGGCATCTTAAGAGGCTCTTTGATCGGGTGTTCAGGGTGACCATAGTTGGCACAGCTGGTCGTCACTTTCACCTCATCACAGGGCAGAAAATGCACCGTGATCCCGCAGATTTCCTGTCCCGTATAGTCCGGCACCGGTACCACCGCGCTGTGCTGCCGATTATTAGCACTCATTTTTTTTTCCCAGGCCCGATACTTAGCTGTATCCGCAAACCCAGGAAAACCTTTCATTGAGGCTTCCCCGCTCTCCCAGTCAACCTTAACCGTCATTCCGTGCCGCCATTTCGCCGGCACGCCATAGCAGCAGCCGCCGCCGCCGCCCTGCCAGGGACCAATAGCATCAATCCCCGACTGACCGTCGACGCTGAAATGGTTGATCGCCCATTTGGTATGGTTGATGGCAACAATGGTTCCACCACCGCCACTCCGGATTTCAGCCTTCGCCGCAGGCTGACTACAGCCCGTCAGCAGCAGGGCACCCAGTATCACGAGGTAATGTCGTATTTTCATTTTGCATTCCTTTTATGAATTAACACGTTACTGCATCCTGCTTAGCCATGCCCTGGTGCAATGGCATGGCTAAGCATTACTGAAGAGGCATAAAGACCATTCAGTGATTAAGGGTATTGCTGGTGCCGTCAAAAAACAGGCTGATATGCAGAGTCTTGCAGCATGGGGGCTCCACGCGCCGCCCGGCGGCCAGGCACAGCTCCTGCCGGTAGGCCAGCTCGTGGTTGTCCTGCTGCGCGCAGTTTGCGCCAGCCAGCGCAGACTGGGTGGGTAAGCGCCCCTGAGCCGGAAACGCCGGCGGGAACCATGCCAGATCGGTGATTATTTCGGACATACTTTTGGCTCCGGCATCTGCAGCGGCTCGTTGATTGGGTAGCCCGGCCTGCCGGGGCTCACGCAGCTGGTCGTCACTTTCACCTCATCGCAGGGCATAAAGTGCACCGTGATCCCGCAGGTTTTTTGCCCCGTATAGTCCGGCACCGGTACCACCGCGCTGTGCTGCTTATTCTGGGCCTTCATTTTTTTTTCCCAGGCCAGATACTCATCCCATTTGTCAAACCCTGGAAACCCATCCATATCCCCAACACCTGTTTCCCAATCGACTTTCACCGTCATACCCGGCCGCCACCTCGCCGGCACGCCATAGCAGCACCCACCGCCGCCGCCCTGATACGGCCCGATAATGTCTATCCCCGACTGACCATCGACGCTGAAATGGTTGATCGCCCATTTGGTATGGTTGATGGCAACAATGGTTCCGCCGCCACCCCGGCTTTCCGCGTTCGCCGTCGGCTGGCTACAGCCCGCCAGCATCAGAGCACCCAGAGCCACGAGGTAATGTCGTATTTTCATGTTGCATTCCTTGTATGGCTGCTCCTCCGGAAGGCGGGCAGCCTCATGATACCGCCTTCAGACTTCTGCTGAAGGCCGTCCGGTCAGGGTCCCAATAACCCATTCCTCGCGCTCTTTATCCAGTATCATCCCTTTGGCGGTGGCAGAGAGCATACCGTTGAAGCAGGCAGTAAACCGTTCATCCTGCGAGGCAAATCCAGTATCGGGAACATCCCGATGGCGAAGCATCAGCTTGACGTCGCAGATGCACATCAGGGCTTCAAACTGGCTATCGCGCAAAGCGATGTTCTGACACTTCTCGTTGATTGCGGGCTGTGCACCCTGCCCCATTAGCAATCCCGGTTTCTCGTCAAGATCCAGCCAGCTCCAGAACAGTGCCGGACGCTGCAGCTGGGCCTGCTGATCCGGATCCAGAATATGAGAAAAAAGGAAAGGGAAAATACGGGCATCAAAGTATCTGAACAGGCCTGCACGTTCCTCATGTGTCGCATCGGTGCAGGTAGTTAACCATTCAGCCAGAGTAGCGAAAGGCCAGGGAGAACAGAGCACCAACAGCGGGGCTGTCTTTTGTACTTTCTGAGCCAGTTCAATAAACCACTGCTTCTGCTGAGGATCGTTTAAAGCGATCCTGATCAACAGCGGAGACTCTTCAGGCAGGGCATCTTCCGGCAAACCCTTATAGAGAGACTGCCATACCAGAGACGGTGAAAAATCCCGCAGTACAGGGATGACGGAAAAATCAATACCGCACTGGTCGAGAATAAAATCAAGGTGGGTCATTTTTATATCAGCGCAAGTTTGCTGAAGTAGATTCACCCAGGTAGTGATATGGGTTGCGTTCACTTATGCCTCCCTTGGCACAAAGCCCTGTGCCAGCCGCTGTGCCTTTTTCAGACACTCTTTACACACTGACGAAGGCAATTCTGGCAGCGAATAATCCTCACTCGCCGGGCCCTGTAATTTATGTTGGCCTTTGAGGCTTAACAGGCCTGGACCATGCACATTGATTTCGCCCTGTGGCGTGAGCTTGATATAAGCGCCACCGCAGGCAAGAGTGATCCCATTTTTTGCCGTCAGTTGCAGATGCCCCTGGGTGGACTGCACCGTCACATCCTTCATTGATGTGAGCGATAGGGTATCCGCGTGGGATTCCACCGCCAGTGGGCCTTTGGCAGAGACCAGACGCATACCTTCCTTGTGAGCCAGAATCGAGACAGCCTGACTAGCATTGACGGAGTAACGCTGCGCCGCGCTGAGATTAACCTCCCCGAGGCTTTGCAGATACAACCCCTTACCGGTGTGCAGCAATGCCGTTTCTGGTGTAACGGCGGCAATACCTTTCGGCGCAGACATTAACAAAGTCGGTTCTTTGAGTACGCTGGCTCCTGAAGCAAGTGACTGAAGGGGTTGTGCATCCGGAGCGAAGTTTTGGTGGGTTCTTGCAATCCCCGCCCATTCTGCTACCTGATTTAACGCACCTTTCAACAGGCAAATCGCTTGCTCCATCGCCAGAACGTCGCCCTGCGCCTTCGTCTGCCCGTCAGCGCTGATAAAAATCCCTTTCTGCGCCCGGATGGCGCCCCAGCTGTCCGTTCTGAGCTCAAACCCCTCCCCGCGCAGCTGTTTTTCGCTGTCTACCAAGTGACCCAGATTCAGCTGGCTCTTGCCGCCGTACTCGGTGCTGACCTTGATATGCTCTTTCCCGCGCTCGTCATCAAGACGGATTTTGTTGTTCGCCGGCGTGCGCAGCACGTTACGTTTGTAGTTGCGGATGGTGACGTGGTCGCCGTGGGCCGAGTCGTGCAGCACGCCGGAGATGTACGGTCTGTCCGGGTTGCCGTCCTCAAAGCCAATCGCCACCTCGGTGCCCGCCAGCAGCGGCAGGTGCAGGCCGTAGGTGTCCCCAGCATACGGACGGGACTGGCGGACCCACAGGCTCTCGAACCCGGTTTCCCAGTTATCACGGTCAAACAGCATATTGACGCGGTAACGACCGTCCTTATCGATGTGGCCATAGGTGTCATTTTCGGTGGTGCTGGTGACGCGGGCCGGTAAGGTGCCCGCCATTACCGGACGCGCCCCAGGCTCAGGGCGGAAGCTGAAATCCGGGCTGTCCGGAATGCCGTCAAAACGAAGGCGAAAGTCTTCATCCCGCCGCGCGTGGGTCCGCATCGCCGTAATAACCACACCCTGAGCAAACACGTCAGCCACTTCATACCCGCCGGTAACTTTCAGCAGCATTCCCGGAGAGAGCGCCGGACTGCTGGTGATGGCCCGGGTCTGCGTCTGACCATTCAGGTAGCGCTCATGCCGGATGCGGGCATAAAACGCGCCGGACTCGGGTGCCGGATTACGCTCATACGCGCTGCCCGGCGTCAGATAATTGTCCGCATAGTGGTACGCTTCCCCGTACGTGGTCGCATCCCCCCGAGTGACGTCAACCAGCGTATTCATATCCTCCGTGGCCTGACGGTAGTTGTAGTCACGGGTGCTGACCTGCTTCGGCACCACGCTGTGGCGACTCTCCATCTCCCACACCGAGTCCACGCCCTGCGAATGCTGCCCTGACGGCGGCACCGACGGCAGCGTGAGGCCTTTCTCATACCCCTGCTGGCTGTCGTAAAACTCCACCACGTCAATGTTCAGGCGCGCGTCGGTGGTGAAACGGAACCAGATGCCCACTTCCCCCAGCAGGCGGGTAATAAAGTGCAGGTCGTCCTCGCCATACTGCATTACCTGTTCACGGCGAGGGTACTCTTTTGTGAGTGAGAACAGAAAATCCTGACCGCGCAGGCCGTGACGCTCGCGCAGGATTTTTTCCACGATTTGCGGGACCGACATGTCCTGGTAAATGGCGTTCTGGTGCGAACGGTCGAGCAGCGCCAGGCGTGGCCGGAGCGTCAGGGCGTAATGCGTTTCATCTTTTGAGGTGCCAAGGCGTTCAAAACCGGTCACCACCCCCTGAATCACCCGCAGCGGCTGCTGGATTTTGATGCCGTAACCCTGGTCAACCGGGGCCTGCAGCGTCAGCGAGCCGGGCTTCATCAGCATCATCTCTTTGCTGATGCCGTGGTCGCGGCTGGTGAACTCAACACGGTAGCTGAACGGTCTGCTCAGGGCTTCGTCGCCTTCAAAAGCCAGCACATCAGGCTCTGCGTCACAACCCTTCACCACGAGCAGGTGATGGTTATGGCTGTATCTGATCGGAGGATTAATGCTCATACGTTGCCTCCTGATTCCAGTCAAATTCCAGGCCGATCCCTTCTTCATCGTCCCAGCCAAGGCGTAACGTGTGCGGCTTCTCTTTTGCGGCCATACAGGTCAGCAACTGCTGGCTCAGCACCGGCAGAATCTGTTGATTCAGCAGGCTGTCGACGTTGCGCGCACCGGTGTCCGGCAGCAGGCAGGCGGCGGTCAAGGCGTCATACAGGCTCTCATCAATATGCGTGGCCAGGCCGTAGTGACGATGCAAGCGCTTGCTGACTTGTGACAGTTTCATTTCCACGATGGTATGCATGGCAGCTTCAGCCAGCGGACGGTAAATCACCGTCTGGAAGCGGGCGAGCAGAGCGGGCTGGAAATGATCACGCAGGATCGGACGCAGCAGTTCGTGTAGGTCTGCTTCGGTGGCTTCTGGGTTTTCATCGAGCAGCTGCATCAGGTGGTCGCTTCCGAGGTTGGATGTCATCAGGATGACGGTGTTGCGGAAGTCGATTTCTCGCCCTTCGCCGTCGCGCATAAATCCGCGGTCGAAGACCTGATAGAACAGGTTCATCACGTCACGGTGCGCCTTTTCCACCTCATCCAGCAGCACCACGCTGTACGGGCGCTTACGCACGGCTTCGGTGAGGATCCCACCCTGGCCGTAGCCGACGTAGCCCGGAGGTGACCCTTTCAGCTGGGAAACCGTGTGCGGCTCCTGGTATTCAGAAAGGTTAATCGTAATAAGTGACTTCTCGCCACCGTACATGGCATCGGCCAGCGCAAGCGCGGTTTCGGTTTTCCCCACCCCGCTCGGACCAACAAGCAAGAATACACCCTGCGGACCGTTCTCGGAGGTAAGGCCCGTTTTTGCCGCACGCAGACGCCGGGCGATAGCCTCAAGCGCCACATCCTGCCCAACCACACGTTTACCGATTTCATTTTCCAGGGTCAGCAGTTCGGTCTGCTCGTCCTTCATCAGCGATGACAACGGCACGCCTGTCCAGTCGGCAATCACGTTGGCAACGGTGCGGACATCCACATCCAGGGAGAGCAGCGGGTTGCTGCGCTGCATCTCGTTAAGCTCCTGTTGCAGCCTGTGAATCTCACGCTGGCGTGATATATCCTGACGGCTTTCGCGTAGCTCCTCGGTGAGTTTCATCTCCTGACCGTACTGGGTTTCCAGTTCGTCGAGTGCCACTATCTGGCGCACCTCTTCCTGCTCAATTTCGCTCAGGCGCTCGGCATGGCACTGATTGCCAATGGCGATATCTTCCAGTAACGCCTGCTTCTCCATGTCGAGCGCAGCAATACTCGCGCGAAGGCGGGTTAGCTGTTCCGGTACCGTGTCGAGACTCATACGCACGCGGGCTGCAGCGGTGTCCAGCAGATCGACCGCTTTATCAGGAAGCTGACGTCCGGTCAGGTAGCGGCGCGAAAGGGTAACTGCCGCACGAACCGCATCGTCGGTAATATGCACATTGTGGTGTTCGGCGTAGCGGGATTTCAGGCCTCGAAGCATCAGGCAGGCGGTGTCATCGTCCGGCTCATCCACTTTTACCATCTGGAAACGGCGCTCCAGGGCGGCGTCGCGCTCGAAGTACTGTTTGTATTCAGACCAGGTGGTGGCCGCAATAGTACGCAGTTCGCCACGCGCCAGCGCCGGTTTCAGCAGGTTGGCAGCATCTGCTCCACCCGCCTGATTACCTGCGCCGATGATGGTGTGCGCTTCATCAATAAAAAGCAGGACAGGTACAGGCGATTGCTGCACCGCATCGATGACGTTTTTCAGGCGCTGTTCGAACTCACCTTTCACGCCCGCGCCAGCCTGCAGCAGGCCCAGGTCAAGGGTACGCAGGATAACCGTTTTAAGGGATTCCGGCACATTACCCTCGGCTATACGCAACGCCAGGCCTTCAACCAGTGCAGTTTTCCCCACGCCCGGCTCGCCCACCAGAATCGGGTTGTTCTTGCGACGGCGGGAGAGGATATCCACCATCTGGCGGATTTCAGTATCACGGCCGAACACCGGGTCAATCATGCCCTCTTTCGCTTTGGCGGTGACATCAAGGGTGAATTTATCCAGCGCGTTCTGCAGCGCCGGGCTCAGTTCCCCCTCTTCCATTTCTACTCCAGCCGGGCGCCCGACAAATTCCACCTCACCACCGTGGCGCTGCGTCAGTTCAGCTTCGCGCTGCATTTCCAGTCGCTCGTCCGATTGCACATCCAGCAAAGGTCGCAGGCGTTCCAGCTGACTCTGACCAAGGGTTAACAACGGCCAGAGGCCGTCACAACGTGCCAGTTTCGGTTTATCCACCAACGCCATCAGCAGATGGACACTGCGAATCAGCTCTTCTTCGTTAAGTGAAGCGAGTAGCCAGGCTTGCTGCATCAGAGTCTGGATGTCGTCAGACAGCTGAGGTCGATGGCGAACAGACCGAGGTTGTCTGTCTAGCCAGCCGAGCAAATCCTGCCAGATGCTGTCCATATCCCATTCGTAGCGACGCGCCAACACCGTCAGGTCACCTTCCCCCTGCTCCAGCAGCTTCAGCAGCCAGTGCTCAGGCAGAATTTCTGCATGCGCGCGGGTCTGGCAGAGCGAAGCTGCACCTTCCAGCGCTCGAGCACAGTATGGATTAAGACGTCGAAGGAGGATTGCCGGGTTTTCCATGTTGGTTTTACTCACTGTTGAGGACCTTTCGGGCACGCTACCGCCCCTGGCCGTTACCGAGGCCCATAAGGTCTGTTTCCGGGATGTGATGTTTTCTTTGCTCAGCGCCCGCCGCTGCAGACGTTCAGCAAAGAGAAAAGCGGACAGAGAAATCTGCCCGCTTGCGACTTACGCGGTGGCGCGTTCGTTCCAGGAATCGGAATGAATGATGTTGCCGTCTTTGTAGGTCCAGGTGATTTTTTCGTAACGCAGTTCAACGCGCTCAAGGTGGTTGTGCTTCTCCTTTGAAGGATCCTTGACGTCATACATCTCAGGATTCACTTTCACCACCTTCACGTTTTCCAGTTTGGTGTTGAAGTACTCCACTTCCTGGCCCGCGTCGTTGATTTTGTACCACTTGAATTCCGCAGACTTGAGGGTCTGACCGGTGGTCACAGCCTTGTACAGGTAAGGGCTGGACGAGTCGATTTCCTTGGTGAACAGGAACGGGGTATGGATACGGGTACCGGTCAGCTTGCCGGTGTTGTTGTCGGTCGGGATGTACAGGTTATGTTCCTGAGCGACAACTTCGATGCTGCCTTCACGATCCTGAACGTCCACCGAACCTTTAATGTCCGCGCCGCCGTCGTCTTTCAGCCAAAGATAAACAGGAATTGCCATGGAATTACTCTCCATTGTGTAGTGAAGCGCCATCATCCTGCGATGACGCTGAGGGTTTGCCGGGTATCAGACAGGCATTCGCCTGCGGTACCAGACTGATTTCGACACGGCGGTTGAGCGCACGGCCTTCCGGGGTGTCGTTAGTTGCGATCGGACGGCTTTCGCCATAGCCCTGCACCGCAAAACAGCTTTCCGGCACGTCGCCGGTATCACGCATCCAGTTGCGTACCGCTTCAGCACGTTTCAGGGACAGCGTCTGGTTCAGTTGCGGAGTGCCGGTGTTATCGGTATGACCGGACACGACAATCAGCCAGCCCGGTTTGGCCTTAACCCCCACCAGGGAATTGACCAGCATTTTGGTAGAGCCCGCTTTCAGCACGAACTTGCCGGAGTCGAACAGCGACATGCTGTCGAGCCTCACAATTTTCGGTACCGGTTTTGGGGTCGGCTGCGGTTTAGGTGGTGGAGGTGGCGGTACATACGAACGGATCGCTTCCAGCACCGGCATCCGTAGACGTTCTCCCTGATAAAGCCCCAGACCCAGCCGGGTCGGTATACCGTTGCGTGCATAGCTATCCAGCTGCGCCGCATCCTCCCGGAGGATCTCAACGGCACTAGCCTTCGGGCCGTAATCATCCATAGGAAGGCTGTCGTAATGGGTAACATCGAAGCTGACGCGATGCAGCAGCTGGCGATTGTTCCAGCCACTGCTGAGCAGCGCGGCGATGGCCGCCAGGGTGAAAAGACCAAGGGCACAGCGCTGGGTGCGAGCTCGTGGCGTAAGCCCGCGTCCCTCCGGTAACAGCGGCAGGATGAAATCCGGGAAGGGTGAGATCACCGTACTGTCCGTCCCTACGGGGTGCCAACCAGCCACCTGCTGCATAGCGGTGTGACGCGACAACCACGCCGTCCAGGCCGAAGACGCGAGGCTCCCGGCAAGAATCGGCCCCATTCCCCACAGCACCGCTGCAGGTGCGATGGTCGGAACATCAGGATTCTCATCGAGAAATACCGCCTGGACATGCTGATGGAACCAGCTCATCAGGCTGTTCATCAGCACCTGCTGCTGCATCACGGGCGCACCGCCGGTGTTGACCCACGCGGCGATCGAACAAGGCGCATTCGACTCACGCCAGACGCTCCTCTCTTCACCCGGAATAGCAGCTTGCCAGAGCATGTCATCCATCATCGCGCTGCCGATCTGACCATTCAGAATCAATGGCACAGAATGACCCGTTTCCTTACGCAGCTGGCTGATTTGCCAGCGCAGAGCCAGCAGACGACTTGTCAGGGCTTCGCTGTCGACATGTTTCTGCGGGCAAACGCTGACCATCACCGACAGCTGACGGCCCCAATCCGGGCGCTGCCACAGTATCTGACGGGCAACCTGCTCCAGATCCTGATGGTCCTCAACGCGAATCCAGCATCCCTGCGTGACGATCAGCACCGGTGACTGTTGCGGCCAGGTCAGCGGCAGATCGCCACAAACCAGCACCACGGGCTGACGGTAAGTGGCTTCAGCAAGGTCATCCAGAAGCAGGGTGACGTCATGCTCCGCACGAGGTCGGGTGATATACCAGAACACGAAGATAGCCCCGAGCATCGCCAGCAGAACGAGCACTGAAGCCAGCCGGGATACCGGCAGAAAAGCCAGACAGACCACTGCACTCAGCAGGGCGGCCCACAGCGCAAGCCCGCGCTGTTGTGCAGGACTCATTTTACGGCTCCCGGCAGCAGGGTCAGCAGCATCTGATCGAGCCAGCTATCCAGTCCCCACCAGAGCGCGGCTAGAACAATCACGCTTAGTCCAATACGTGCAGGCCATGATGCAAACCAACCGCCCACTCCCCGCCCGACACGGCTCTCTGCCAAAACAGGATGGGTCTGCGGATAGCTGAACGGCGCGACATGTTCACTGAGCGCGCCGATCAGCTTCTGGCGTTCAGGATCGTTCAGCGCACGAAAGTCTCCCAGGAATCCGAGCATCATTACCCGCTGGAAGCAGGTCAGTACGGCAATGTCCGGTGCAGGTTCGCGCAGCACATCGCGCATCCTGTCACACAGGGTGTCACCGGCGTCCATCGTGCCGAGGAAGTGTCCCTGCAGAGGAATGTCATACCACTGCACGCAGGCGTCATCCTCCACACCGCGTCCTTTAACCGCCTCATCAAGCAATGCACATTGCGCAGTGAGAATATGCTCACAGCTGGCTTCATCGAGCTCACTCGCTTTCAGTTCGCGCTGAACGCGCTCCACATCAGCGATACAGCGCTCCCACAATACCCGACCTTCACCTTCCTGAAACTGCGGGCCATGGCGAAGGCTAATGACCTGAAGCCAGGTATCCTGCAGCAGGGCGTCAATATCAACAGACACGGCAGCGCCGTGTTTACGTTCACTCATGTTCTCAGTACCGCAAAGAGTTCAAGTTCAGGCTCGCCAAGCATGCCTGGGACGTAAAACATGCACGTCCCACTCTGGAGCATCTCAGTCGCCAGAGGATGGGAGAGATCGAGACTGAAATACTGATTTTCCAGACGCAGCGGAATGGCAGCTGGTACATGGCGCAACGGCGTCAACGGCACGCCCACGCGGGAAGAGTTGACAATCCCCCGTACATGGTCAGGACTGCCCACCTTACACTGACGCGGGAACTGTTCCTGCAGCTGCGCCACCGGGATCGGCGAGCGAACAGAAAGATAGTAATCAGCCCCTTCGCGCAGACGCGGGTCGTGCAGGCGAGCCTGCCAGAAGTGCAGCCGTGGGTCATAGTCGAGTGACAGGGCCACCACGCGGGACGGCAGGCTGGCTTCAAGCAGATCGCCAAGCAAATCAAACAGCGGTGGAAACACCGCATTAAGTTGCTCGTGGTGCCATGCCGGTATGGCATTCACCTGATGCTCCAGAGAGAAGGTCAGCAGGCTCCCTGCAAGACGAGAAAGTTCCGGATACAGACGTTCCGGCGGGCTTTGCAGGTTACGCTGGAACTGACCCAGCACGGGCTCAGCGCTGTTAAGCGCGTTGAGCAGCCAGAACAGGGATACATCAGCCACGGCAAAATCAGCCATACGCTCGTTGCTTTCACGCCGCATTGCCATGAGACGGCACAGGCGAGCACGCAGTTGGGTCATCAGTTGTTCCAGTTGGGTAACCAGCCAACGGCTTCCCTGGAGGGCCAACAGCGGAGGGAGAAACGTCTCATCTAATTGCCATGTCCCCTGCGAGTCTTGCTGCAGTCGGGCGACCGGGCAGGTCAGATAGTCGCTGTTGTTCTGATGGGCAAAACGCAGCGTCAGTTCCGGCTGTATCACAGCAATCTGGCGGGTATCTTCCCCAAAGGTATTGCGTACATCCCGCCAGCGCTGCCGATATCGCACCGGACGCTCGGCTACCTCATCGGGCTTCAGGCAGTTGCCGCCGTTCGCCCGCAGTAGCGGGAGCGCCAGCACCACCTCCACCACCTGCGATTCGCTTTCAAGCGACAGCACCGGAGGCAGAGTATCGGCATTGTCTGTATCAATCAGCGTGCCGTCCTGAAAACGGACATGCAGATGACGGGCCTGCAGACGTCCAAGCCTGAGAACTTCCGGTTCGAAGGTGGCATTGATCACCCCCCACGGACAGGAGAGGCCCAGCCGGGCAATACATTCGGCAGACCAGGCCGCATACGCGACCTGTTGCTGAAAATGCTGGGGAGAGACCATAATGCCCCTGCCCCATAGCGGTTGTTCCGTTTTCATCGGCTTCCTGCCTGTTCTTACGATTTCGCTTTCGGCATCTGGGAAACCAGCGACAGATTGACGTCCATACCTTCCACCTGGAAGTGCGGGATCGCGTACAGTTTCACGCGGAAGAAGCCCGGGTTATCCTCAATGTCTTCCACCACCACTTTCGCATCACGTAGTGGGTGAGACGCCTGCAGTTCGTCGCCCGGGTCGGTCATTTCGGTCACCAGACTGCGAACCCACGTATTCAGCTCAAGCTCCAGCAGCCGGCGATCCTTGGTGGTACCGATGTTCTCGCGCTGAATCAGCTTCAGGTAATGGGCGATACGCGACAGCAGGAAGATGTACGGAAGACGGGCGTTGATGCGGCTATTTGCCGTCGCATCTGCAGTGTCATACAGAGCAGGTTTCTGAGTAGAGTTAGCCGAGAAGAAGCAGGCGTAGTCGCGGTTTTTGTAGTAGGACAAAGGAATGAAGCCCAGATTCGCGAATTCGAATTCGCGGGTTTCAGGGATCATCACTTCGCTTGGGATTTTTACCTGATTTCCGGTACCGAGATCGTACAAATGGATAGGCAGGTCCTGAACCGCACCACCCGCCTGCGGGCCACGGATTTGTACACACCAGCCATTGTTGATAAAGCTACGCACCATGTTAGACGCGAAGGCAAACGAGGCGTTTGTCCACAGGTATTTGTCGTGATCCGGACCTTTGACTTCTTCGACATAGTTGAAGCTGCGAACCGGAACGGTATCCGGGCCATAAGGTAGACGTCCCAGCACGCGCGGCATGACCAGGCCAATGTAGCGAGCGTCGTCGGTATCGCGGAACGATTTCCACTTGATGTACTCTGCGCGGTCAAAGTAGTTACCAATATCTTTAATCGCCGCGACGTCTTCCATGGACTCTTTAAGGAAGAATTTCGGGCCTGCAGAGCCGATAAACGGCATATGCGCAGCAGCGGAGACTTTAGAGATGTTACGCAGCAGAGCGACATCCTGCGCTGAAGCATCAAACTCGTAAGCGGAAATCAGCGCCGCAATTGGCTCGCCGCCAGGAGTATCATATTCATCAATGTAGGCGTGTTTATACAGACCACTCTGGATGATTTCCGGGCTGTCTTCAAAGTCCTGGCGCAGGTCTTCTTTGGACATACTCAGCAGCTCAATTTTGACGTTCTGGCGAAAATCTGTTTTATCAACCAGCGACTTCACACCGCGCCACAGGCTTTCAACCGCCTGAAACTCGTCATGGTGCATAACCGCGTCCAACTGGCGGCTGATTTGATAATCGAGCTCAGCGATATGGTGATCAATCAGGCTTTTATCCAGTTTTTCGACCTTCGCGCCCGCTTTGGTCAAACACTCCAGAAAGACCTGCATACCGGCAGTCAGACGCTCATCAGCGGTCGCATCTGACATCGCCTGCGCATCTTGCCAGATGTCTAGCGCGCTCAACTCGGAGACAGGACTCAGATTGATTTTCTCAAACAGAGAGGCGTAAACACCACCCGCAGCGGGACGTTCCAGCACCACGCTTTCACCGCCAGCAATATTATTTTGTACAGACATGAGCATTCCTTGATTAATCCGTTAAAACAGCGTGATGGTTAAGGTTTTTTTGATGCCAGTGCAGAGAGTTCATTTCGCAGCTCAGCACTAAGCGACTGGTCCAGAACGATTTTTTCCAGCTCTTTTCGGAAAGTCTGGTTATCCAACAGGTTGGCCTTCAGATCGCGAAGCAAGTTGCGCATTGCCAGCATCGCCTTGAGCTGCGGTATCTGAGCAGCCACCTGCTCTGGCGTGAAATCTTTCATGCTCTGGAAAGTCAGCTGAATAGCGTCTTCACCACCATCATCAGCCAGCGTATTTTTAACGGTTAGATTAAGTTTTGGGGAATATTCAGAAAGAACGCTATCAAAATTATTTTTCGTGATGTTAACTTTTTCACGCTCCGATATTGAAGCAGACTCCTGCCCATTACTGAAATCACCAGCAACCAGTAATTTCAGTGGTAATTCCATTTTCTTGCTTGCCCCGCCGGTATGCAGGTCAAGCTTCAGGTTAATACGTGCCTTAGGCACTTCATTCTGAAAACTGTCAGCCATCTCATCATCCCTCTTTGTTTTGCTACGCCAACTTCACGGTATCGTTCTTGATGCGCAATATTAGAATAATGATCGACATAAAATCAAATACACAGATCTTTTATCCGTCATAAGAAATTTCTTAAGAATTTTCCACTAAAACATTATGGCGAATTACCCTGCAACCCCAGAAAAAGACACTGCTTTTGTTATGCAAACCGAATATTTGTATCGAAAAAATGATCACAGGCAGATAGACGCCAGGGAAAACACTTAATATTGATTTACATCAAGAAGCCAATACCAAACATCATGAACGGCCTGCAGCATATTATTGCAGAACGATAAAAATAAGATTTTTATAAATAATGAAAGCAAACTGAATTATTGATTGCGTAAATAATACATGAGAATTTTCACAGGGAATTTTCTCATTCTCTAATTGGGACGTGATAAATAAATTTCTTAAGTGAGTAATCTGTCACGAACAAACACGCTACTCTTTTTGCCCGTGCACGCCTTCATCAGAAGATGATCTACCTGCCCAACTCATGTAGACGGCCTGGTCTTGCATCGATTGATTATAAAATCTGTAAAATCAAACACCTTCCAAACTGCCGCTTTTTTAATCAAAAACGAGTAATAGCACATATCGTATAACGGTGTTACATTATGCCGCCCACCCAATGTCAGCTATGGCCAGGTAACGCCGTAAAGATCGGTAAAGCCTGCAACCATGACCTTGTACTACGGTCTAATAGGCACGTGGTATCGCACTATGCGTTACTTTCACCGGCTCTACATAGGTTTCTCTATTTTGTCTCAATCCAATTTCAAACGCGCATTTTTGCACCCGCGTTACTGGTTTACATGGTTTGGTCTTGGCGTACTCTGGCTGTTGGTTCAACTTCCGTACCCTGTTCTGCGTTTGCTGGGATCTAAACTGGGCAGCGCTTCCCGCGTTTTCCTGAAACGTCGCGAATCCATCGCGCGTAAAAATCTTGAGCTTTGCTTTCCTCAGTACAACGCTGAAGAGCGCGAGAAGCTCATCGCTGAAAACTTCAAGTCTATCGGCATGGCGCTGCTTGAAACCGGCATGGCCTGGTTCTGGCCTGATGAGCGTGTCCGCAAGTGGTTTGACGTGGAAGGCCTGGATAACCTTAAGCGCGCGCAGATGCAAAAACGCGGCGTGATGGTCGTTGGCGTTCACTTTATGTCGCTGGAGCTGGGCGGCCGCGTGATGGGGCTTTGTCAGCCAATGATGGCAACCTACAGACCGCACAACAGTGCGCTGATGGAGTGGGTGCAGACGCGAGGCCGCATGCGTTCCAATAAGGCGATGATCAGCCGTAACAACCTGCGCGGTATGGTTGGAGCGCTGAAGAAAGGTGAAGCCGTCTGGTTTGCACCGGATCAGGATTATGGACGTAAAGGCAGCAGCTTTGCGCCCTTCTTTGCGGTGAAAGACGTTGCGACGACTAACGGCACCTTTGTCATTTCGCGTCTGTCTGGCGCCTCCATGCTGACCGTGACGATGGTGAGAAAAGCAGATAAGTCAGGCTATCGTCTGCACATCTCCCCTGAAATGGCTAACTATCCGGAAAACGAGTGCGAAGCCGCCGCGTTTATCAATAAAGTCATCGAAACTGAAATCATGCGTGCCCCAGAGCAGTATCTGTGGATGCATCGCCGTTTCAAAACTCGCCCTCTTGGCGAATCCTCACTCTATATTTAAGCCCTTCATGAAGGTTAGTTTCGCTAAGAAACTAACCTTTTCAATCACCTGCCTTCCCTCTGAAAAACCGTCTTTCATTGCGTCGCCCAAAGTGAATTTATTGCGACGCGAAATCAAACTGTCGCCTTTCCACGACACTCGTAAGTAACGGAAATTATTTAAAAAAATGCCTCTTGTCACCCCTCATTTTTAGGCGTACATTAGCGCCGTCTGGCAACAGGAAAGCACAGAATTCTGAGCTGGAGTTAACGGCGTAACGGGAAAATTCTCATTTCCGTTTTGACCGGATTTCAGTTCTCTATAATCAGGTGGACTCTGTTTTTAAATGCGTACCACAAGATACGCGGAGCGATGAAACGTGAAATATTTCTTTATGGGCATTTCGGTGATTGTTTTAGTCTGGGCCGGAACCTTTGCCCTGATGATCTAGTGAAGAACATGCAGTCAAAAAAACAGGAGCCATTGGCTCCTGTTTTTTTATGTCATGACGACGCGGGGTGTTCTGCGACGCTCTTTGAGGTGAGAACACCGTCGGCCCGGAACATACTCTTAATGCCCCTCACCGCTTGACGAATACGGTCGCTGTTTTCAATCAGGGCAAATCGCACATGGGTGTCGCCGTAATCACCAAAGCCAATGCCCGGTGACACACACACCTTCGCATCCTGCAGCAGTTTTTTGGCAAACTCCAGCGATCCCATCGCCGCGTACGGCTCCGGAATTTTCGCCCAGACGTACATGGACGCTTTCGGCATTTCCACCATCCAGCCCGCTTCATGCAGTCCTTTTACCAGCACGTCGCGGCGGCGCTTATACTGGGCGGCAATCTCGTGAACACATTGCTGGTCGCCTTCCAGGGCAGCGATAGCCGCGACCTGCAGCGGCGTAAAGGTACCGTAGTCGTGATAACTCTTAATGCGCGCCAGTGCACTCACCAGCGTTTTGTTACCCACCATAAAGCCAATACGCCAGCCCGCCATGTTGTAGCTTTTCGACAGGGTAAAGAACTCTACCGCCACGTCACGCGCGCCCGGAACCTGCATAATCGACGGGGCTTTCCAGCCGTCATAGACGATGTCAGCATAGGCTAAATCATGAACCACCAGCACGTCATAACGCTTGGCCAGCGCGACAACTTTCTCGAAGAAATCAAGCTCCACGCACTGGGCCGTTGGGTTCGACGGGAAACCCAGGATCATCATCTTCGGTTTCGGATAGCTTTCGCGAATCGCACGTTCCAACTCGTTAAAGAAATCGACACCTTCCACCAGCGGCACGGAGCGGACCTGCGCCCCGGCAATCACCGCCCCGTAGATATGGATCGGGTAGCTTGGATTAGGCACCAGCACCGTATCGCCATGATCCAGCGTGGCCAGCATCAGGTGTGCCAGCCCCTCTTTTGAGCCGATGGTGACAATGGCTTCACTTTCCGGATCGATATCAACCTGATAGCGATCCTGATACCAGCGCGAGATCGCGCGACGTAATCTGGGAATACCGCGAGAGGTTGAGTAGCCGTGCGTATCCGGGCGCTGGGCAACCGTGCAGAGCTTCTCAACGATATGCGGTGGCGTTGGGCCGTCAGGGTTACCCATGCTGAAATCAATGATATCTTCGCCGCGCCGACGCGCAGCCATTTTCAGCTCAGCAGTGATATTGAAAACATAAGGGGGGAGACGATCGATACGCGTAAAACGGCGTTCAGGACTGAATTCAGCCATAGATTCCTCAGATTAACGTTAGCGCCCGGACCGTCCGAGCGACGCTGCCACCGATGTGGCATGTTTAGAAAATAACCTGAAAAAAATCATGCTGTCGAGAGGGAAATGAAAAAAAAAGCGATCGTCTGAAAACAGGAACCCGGCTGCACCTAAAAGCGGAAGCCTCTGTTTCGGGATCGGCTTTCTGATAGCCGTTATTTAACATGATGATATCAAAACAGTTACCTGACGATGCACCGGAAACGAAAAAACAGGACGCATCGGTCACCGCCAGATAATCCCCTTTGCAAATTATGGTTTTTCCTCATTTGATAAACCTGACGGATAGCTGGTCAATACGCGCCAGGTTTTTTATCATGGTTCTTTCCCGTTATCCCAGGTCTACTCGTGCACGAAATATTCACTATGCTGCTGGCGGTTTTTGACCGCGCGGCATTAATGCTGATTTGCCTGTTCTTCCTCATTCGCATTCGCCTGTTTCGCGAGCTGTTGCACAAATCAGCCCACTCGCCAAAAGAGCTGCTGGCCGTTACCGCCATCTTTTCGCTGTTCGCCCTGTTCAGCACCTGGTCCGGCGTGCCGGTAGAGGGTTCGCTGGTAAACGTGCGCATAATCGCCGTCATGTCCGGCGGGATTTTGTTTGGTCCGTGGGTGGGCGTCATCACCGGCCTGATTGCCGGGACGCACCGCTACCTGATTGATATCGGTGGCGTAACGGCGGTGCCGTGCTTTATCACCAGCATTATCGCCGGGGTGCTTTCCGGCTGGATCAGCCGCAAAATCCCGAAAAAACAGCGCTGGCGCGCCGGGATCGTCGCAGGCATGGTGTGCGAAACGCTGACCATGATCCTGGTCGTCGTCTGGGCCCCCACCACCGCGCTGGGGCTGGATATCGTTTCGAAAATCGGTATCCCGATGATCCTGGGGAGCGTGTGTATCGGTTTTATCGTGCTGCTGGTGCAAAGCGTTGAAGGGGAAAAAGAGGCCAGTGCCGCCCGTCAGGCCAAGCTGGCGCTGGATATCGCCAACAAAACGCTGCCGCTTTTCCGCCACGTTAACGCGGAATCGTTGCGTCAGGTCTGCGAAATTATCCGCCACGATATCCATGCTGACGCCGTCGCCATCACCAATATTGACCACGTGCTGGCCTACGTTGGCGTCGGCGAACACAATTATCGCGACAACGATGACACCATTAGCCCGACCACCCGACAGGCAATTAACTACGGTAAAATCATTATTAAAAATAATGATGAAGCCCATCGAACGCCGGAAATCCACTCCATGCTGGTGATCCCGCTGTGGGAGAAAGGCGTCGTGACGGGCACCCTGAAAATTTATTACTGTCACGCGCATCAGATCACCTCCTCACTGCAGGAGATGGCGATTGGCCTGTCGCAGATTATATCCACCCAGCTTGAGGTTTCGCGGGCGGAACAGCTGCGTGAGATGGCAAATAAGGCAGAACTGCGCGCGCTGCAGAGTAAAATTAATCCCCATTTCCTGTTTAACGCGCTGAACGCTATCTCCTCGTCCATTCGTCTTAATCCGGACACCGCGCGCCAGCTGATTTTCAACCTGTCGCGCTATCTGCGCTACAACATCGAGCTGAAAGATGACGAGCAGATCGACATCAAAAAAGAGTTGTATCAGATCAAGGACTACATCGCGATTGAACAGGCGCGCTTTGGCGACAAGCTCACGGTCATTTACGATATTGATGAAGAGGTCAACTGCGTGATCCCGAGCCTGCTTATCCAGCCGCTGGTCGAAAATGCGATTGTTCACGGTATTCAGCCCTGTAAAGGCAAAGGCGTCGTCACCATCAGCGTCACCGAAAGCGGCAACCGCGTGCGTATTGCCGTGCGCGATACCGGCCACGGGATTGATCCAAAAGTCATTGAGCGCGTGGAGTCTAACGAGATGCCCGGGAATAAAATCGGCCTGCTGAACGTGCACCACCGGGTCAAGCTGCTTTACGGCGACGGACTGCATATTCACCGTCTTGAGCCGGGCACCGAAATTTCTTTTTACGTCCCGAATGAGCGCTCTCTCGCACATACGACGACATCACTGTTGCCCCAGGTGGAGTAGCCTATGAAAGTTATCATCGTAGAAGATGAATTCCTGGCTCAGCAGGAGCTCACCTGGCTTATTAAAACCCACAGCCAGATGGAGATTGTGGGTACGTTTGATGATGGTCTGGACGTGCTGAAGTTTTTGCAGCATAACCGGGTCGACGCCATTTTCCTGGATATCAATATCCCGTCGCTTGATGGCGTATTGCTGGCGCAAAACATCAATCAGTTTGCCCATAAGCCGTTTATCGTTTTCGTTACCGCCTGGAAAGAGCACGCCGTAGAGGCTTTCGAGCTGGAGGCGTTTGACTATATTCTTAAGCCTTATCAGGAGTCGCGGATTGTCAGCATGCTGCAAAAGCTGGAGGCCGCCTGGCAGCAGCAGTCCACTCCCGCTAGCGCCACCCCAACGGTACGGGAAAACGACACCATTAATCTCGTCAAAGACGAGCGCATCATCGTGACGCCGGTCAATGATATCTACTATGCCGAAGCCCATGAAAAGATGACGTTTGTCTACACGCGGCGGGAATCGTACGTGATGGCAATGAACATCACCGAGTTTTGCAGCAAGCTGCCAGCGGCACACTTTTTCCGCTGCCACCGTTCGTTCTGCGTGAATTTAAACAAGATCCGCGAGATCGAACCCTGGTTTAACAACACCTACATTTTGCGTCTGAAGGATCTGGATTTTCAGGTGCCGGTGAGCCGCAGCAAGGTGAAAGAGTTCCGCCAGCTGATGCACCTGTAAAGAAAGCGCCCTCTCCCGCGGGAGAGGGCTCTACGTCAGAGGATTTGACCGAGAACCTGACGCAGATGGGCACCCGACCCCAGCAGGCCAGGGTTATCATGCACGATCAGATAAACCGGAATGTCCTGCACATAGTTTCTGAAACGCCCTTTATCTTCAAACCCGCCGCGGAAGCCCGAGGCTTTAAAGAAGTCGAGGAAGCGCGGTACGATCCCGCCCGCAATATAGACCCCACCGAAGGTGCCCAGCGTCAGCGCCAGGTTGCCGCCAAAACGTCCCATGATCACGCAGAACAGCGACAGGGCACGACGGCAGTCGATGCAGCTGTCCGCCAGCGCGCGTTCGGTGACGTCTTTCGGCTGCAGGTTTTCCGGCAGACGGCCGTCAGATTTCACAATCGCCCGGTACAGGTTCACCAGCCCTGGGCCTGAAAGGACGCGCTCGGCGGAGACGTGGCCGATCTCAGCGCGTAATTCTTCGAGGATAATGCCCTCTTCTTCGCTGTTTGGCGCAAAGTCTACGTGGCCACCTTCCCCCGGCAGGCTCACCCAGCGCTGGGCAACATGCACAAGATGCGACACGCCCAGGCCGGTACCGGCCCCGTAAACCGCAATCGGCTTGCCTTCAACCGGTTCAGCGCCGCCAAACTGGATCAGATGCTCAGGCTTCAGCATCGGGATCGCCATGGACACCGCCGTGAAGTCATTGATGATTTCAAGATGCGAAAAACCGAGGTTTTTTTTCATCTCTGCGATGGAGAATGCCCAGGTATGGTTGGTCATTGCGACCCAGTCGCCGGTTATCGGGCAGGCAATCGCGATGCAGCCGTCTTCAACGCTTACCTGATGCTCGTCCAGATAGACGCGGACAACGGCCTCAAGGCTTGGATAATCCAGCCCTGAGTAGGTTTTCGCTCGGGAAATCTCACCGCTACATACATCGCATAATGCGAGGCGCGCGTTCGTGCCGCCCACATCACCTACCAAAGCATACTTTGTCATTCTTCTACTGCTCCGCTAAAGTCAGAATAAATCTTTGGGACACTGTAAATTCAAGGCGTGATAACAACAACGGCCGTAAGGTGAATGCCCATGGATTATCGATCTTCGTCACAGAATAACTTTACCGTTTCAGCACCTTTTGCACTATTGCCATAAAGCTTAATGTGCAAAGTAACGTAATACCGTTTTGTACAAGGAAATCATCATGCTCCACCCGCGAGCCAGAACCATGCTGTTGCTGGCCATTCCGGCGTTAATCATTGGCGTAGCCTCAAGCCTGGTGCTCATTGTCGTGATGAAAGTCGCGTCGGTGCTGCAAACAATGTTATGGACAGCGCTTCCGGCAACACTGGGTGCCACCGCTGATTCTCCTGCCTGGATCGTTGTGATGCTGACGTTGACTGGTATTGCCGTGGGCCTGGTAATCCTTTTCAGTCCCGGCCATGCTGGTCCCGACCCGGCGCAGGAACCGCTGATTGGCGCCCCGGTTTCCCCTTCGGCACTGCCGGGGCTGATTATCGCATTGATTATCGGTCTGGCCGGCGGCGTTAGCCTGGGGCCTGAGCATCCGATTATGGCGGTGAATATTGGCCTGGCTGTTTTCCTCGGTTCACGCATTTTGCCCCGCGTCGGCGCGCTGGACTGGACCATTCTCGCCTCCGCAGGCACCATCGGGGCGCTTTTCGGCACGCCCGTCGCTGCCGCACTGATCTTTTCGCAGACGCTCAGCTGCAATAACGACGTCCCGCTGTGGGATAAGCTGTTTGCGCCTCTGATGGCCGCAGCCGCCGGTGCGTTGACGACCAGCCTGTTTTTCCATCCCCATTTTTCACTCTCCCTTCCCCACTACGGCCAGATGCAGATAGCCGATATTTTCAGCGGCGCCATCGTTGTCGCCATCGCCATCGCGCTGGGGATGGTCGCGGTATGGTGTCTTCCGCGCCTGCACCGGCTGGTACATAAGCTGAAGCACCCGGTGTTAATCCTGGGGACCGGTGGTTTGATCCTCGGTATTTTAGGGGCAATCGGCGGGACGGTAACATTGTTCAAAGGGCTGGACGAGATGCAGCAGCTGGCCTTCAGCCAGGTGTTCAGCGTCTCCGACTATCTGCTGTTTGCCGTGATTAAGCTGGCCGCGCTGGTGGTGGCTGCAGCCTGCGGTTTCCGCGGTGGGCGCATCTTCCCGGCGGTCTTTGTTGGCGTAGCGCTGGGGCTGATGCTGCACGAACATGTCGATGCGGTGCCGGCGGCCATTACCGTCTCCTGCTCTATTCTGGGGCTGGTTCTGGTGGTCACGCGCGACGCGTGGCTCAGCCTGTTTATGGCGGCGGTGGTAGTACCCGATTCAACGCTTTTCCCCCTGCTCTGTATCGTGATGTTACCCGCCTGGCTCCTGCTGGCGGGCAAACCGATGATGATGGCCTGGCGAAACGACAAGTGATCAGGCGTTATTGCGCGCTTCCAGCGCTTTAGTAAGCGCCCCCAGCAGCGGTGGGATATCTGCTTTCGGCAGCATCACCTCAATCAGCGAGAGCCGATCGTGGTGCGCGACTTTTTCCAGTACGTCCGCCAGCTCCTCCGCTTCACTGACCCGCCAGCTCTGAGCCTGAGGATCAAGGCTCAGGGCCTGCGGGATTTGCGTCCAGTTCCATAGCGCAATGTCGTTATACCGCTGCTCCGGCCCGTGGATCGCCCTTTCCACCGTGTACCCTTCGTTGTTAAGGACCAGAATGATGGGGTGTTGTTTATCCCGCAGCATCGAGCCAAGCTCCTGGATGGTGAGCTGCGCCGCGCCATCCCCCGTTAGCACAATCACGCGCCGGTTCGGGCAGGCGGTTTGCGCGCCAAATGCCGCCGCCAGCGTGTAGCCGATCGATCCCCACAGCGGCTGGACGATAAAATTCACGTCAGCCGGAAGACGAAGGTCGATTGCGCCGAAGGCCGAGGTTCCCTGATCCGCAAGAATGATGTCTCCCGGGCGGATAAACGTCTGCAACGTTTTCCAGAAATTCTCCTGCGTCAGCGAGCCATCCGGCTGCGGATAGGCCATCGCGCTTTGAGAGGCCGGTACCGGCGTATCGCGCACGTGCAGTTTACACAGCTCCACCAGCGTTTCGATTGCCTGAAGCATGGGGATGCCGGTAAACCAGACGTCACCGACGCGTGAGGCATGAGGCTGAACTTCAATTGTTTGTGACGGGGTTAACTGATGCGTGAAGCCAGCGGTCAGGGTATCGGTAAATCGCGTGCCGATGCACAGCACCGTGTCAGCCCCTTCAATCGCCTCCTTAACCGCGCCAGTGCTAGCCGAACCGCTGTAGGTGCCGTAAAAACCGGCGTGACGCTCGTCAAATATGCCTTTCCCCATCAGCATGGTGGCGTGCGCCATCGGCACGTCCTTAACCCATTTCTGTAAGGCATGCTTCAGGCCATGGCGCAGGACAAGGAAATCGGCCAGCAGCGCAGTACGCTTGCTCATGGCCAGCCTGTTCTCTGCGGCATCCCGGAAGGCTTTCAGGCAGGCGCTATCGGCATGCGCGTGCCGGAGAGTGAGAGCGTTTACAGGCGGCGTGGCGGCCTTTTTAGCCACGTCGGCGGGCAACATCAGATAGCCGGGGCGACGTTCCCGGAGCATGGTAGTTAACACCCGGTCAATCTCATAGCAGGCGTTTTGTTCGGTCAGGATCGCCTGTGCAGCGGTGATGGGTTCGCTCATATGGTAAAAATGACGAAACTCACCGTCGCCCAGCGTATGGTGCAGCAGTTCCCCTCTTTGCTGTGACGCCGTCCCCGGCGCGCCCACAATATGCAGCACCGGAACGTGCTCGGCATAGCTGCCCGCAATGCCGTTCATCGCACTTAACTCCCCTACGCCAAATGTCGTCAGCAGCGCGGCGAAGCCCTTACATCGAGCATATCCGTCTGCGGCATAGGAGGCGTTTAACTCGTTGGCACAGCCTACCCAGCAGATATCCGGGTTGTCTATCACATGGTCGAGAAACTGCAGGTTATAGTCGCCCGGTACGCCAAACAGATGATCGGCTCCACAATCTCTAAGACGGTCCAGCAGGTAATCGGCGACGCAGTATGGGGTACGCATAAACAGGTATCCTTCTAATGTTGACCTCACCTTGAGTATTAAATAAGCGTGATGACTGTCCAGAATTGGCGATAAGTAGGACATGGAAAGAATGCTTTACAAAAAAGGCTGCGCTATGCTGCTTTTTTTCACGTTAATGTAAACGCATACACTGATTTTTTTCTTCAGCGCCAGAGGTCATAAGAATGGGTTATCAGCCGGACAAAAATCGTTATCGGACAATGGAGTATCGCCGTTGCGGCCAAAGCGGGCTCAGGTTGCCCGCCATCTCGCTTGGGCTGTGGCATAATTTTGGCGACACCACGCTTATCGAAAACAGCCGTCAACTTTTACAGCGCGCGTTCGATCTGGGCATTACGCATTTCGACCTTGCCAACAACTATGGTCCGCCACCCGGATCTGCCGAACGTAATTTCGGCCGTATTTTGCAGGAGGATTTCCTGCCCTGGCGCGATGAGCTCATCATCTCCACCAAAGCGGGCTATACCATGTGGGAGGGTCCGTACGGCGACTGGGGGTCACGCAAATATCTGCTGGCGAGCCTGGATCAAAGCCTGAAGCGCATGGGGCTGGAGTATGTGGATATTTTCTATCATCACCGTCCTGACCCGCAAACGCCGCTGCTGGAAACCATGAAAGCGCTTGACCATGTCGTGCGCCAGGGAAAAGCCCTGTATGTCGGGTTATCCAACTACCCTGCTGAACTGGCCCGCAAGGCGTTTGATATTCTTGACGATCTCGGTACGCCCTGCCTGATCCACCAGCCGAAATACTCTCTGTTTGAGCGTGCGCCGGAAGCGGGACTGCTGGACGTGCTGCAGGAAAAAGGGGTTGGCTGTATTCCCTTCTCGCCTCTGGCCGGCGGGCAGCTGACAAACCGCTATCTGAACGGCATTCCGGCAGACTCACGCGCGGCAAGCGGCAGTCAGTTTCTTAACCCTGACCAGATCACCGAAGAGAAGCTGGAGAAGGTAAGAAAGCTGAACGCCATGGCGGAAGAGCGCGGCCAGAAGCTGTCCCAGATGGCGCTGGCCTGGGTGTTACGCCATGAGATTGTGACGTCAGTGCTGATTGGGGCAAGTAAAGTGGCGCAGATTGATGACGCCGTGGGCATGCTGGAAAACCGCCATTTCACTGCGGAGGAACTGGCCCGCATAGAAGGGATTCTGAGCAGCTCAAAATAAAACCGCTTTTAGCAAAAAGTGCTCTCACCCAGGAATTCGGAGTTGAGGCGATGAAACGAGGCTTTACCAACTCGTAATATTGCGTTAACAGGCCCAACAAAGGCCCCGATCGTGAAGGAGAAAGAGTATGTTCAGGTCACTGATTCTTGCAGCGGTATTACTGGCTTCAGCCCCGCTGATCGCCACTGCGGGCGAAATCACCCTGTTGCCATCAGTAAAATTACAAATTGGCGATCGTGACGACTACGGCAGATACTGGGACGGTGGCTACTGGCGCGACCGTGACTACTGGAACCGTCACTACGAGTGGCGCGGAGACCGCTGGTGGAAACACGATAACGGCAGACACCGCGGCTGGTATAAAGACAACGCGTATGAGCGCGGCTACCGTGAGGGCTGGAACGATCGTGACGACCGTCGCGGCGGCAGGGGTCGCGGAAAAGGTCACGGTCACGGCCACCATCACTAATAAAAAAAAGGAGCCCCTGCGGCTCCTTTTTCTTTTAAAGTCCCAACGCTGTGCCAATTAGCAGCCACAGGTTCAGCGCCACCACCACCACCACGATGGCCCACCCGGTCCTTTTCACCAGGGTTGAGTTGACCAGCTCGCCCATCAGGGTTTTGTTGCTGGTAAAGATCAGCAGCGGCACCAGCGCCAGCGCGATACCAAAACTCAGCAGCACCTGGCTCATGACCAGAATTCGCGTTGGGTCGAGCCCCATCAGAATCACGATAAATGACGGGAGCATGGTAACAGAGCGACGAACCCAGAGCGGAATATGGAACCGAACAAACCCCTGCATCACTACCTGGCCTGCCAGCGTGCCCACCACCGTCGAAGAGAGACCGGCAGCCACCAGGCTGAGACCAAATATCGTGGCGGCAGCATGGCTGAGCAACGGCTCCAGCGTGAGATAGGCCTGGTCGAGATCGGCAATACCGGTATGACCGTTAAAGTGGAAAGCCGCGGCTGCGGTAGCCATCATCGCCAGATTGACAAACCCCGCAATGGTCATGGCGATCGCCACGTCCCATTTGGTGGCGGAGTAACGCTCTTTGCGCGTCCCACCGTGGAGATGCTGAGTCAGCGAGGAGTGGAGGTAAATCACATGCGGCATGATGGTCGCCCCCAATACCCCGGCGGCCAGGAACACCGCTTCCGAGGTTGGCAGGCTTGGTATCACCATACCTTTACCGAGCTGCGCCAGATTCGGCTGTGAGAAAATCAGCTCCACGATGTAGGCCGCCGCGACAAACAGCAGCAGACCGCCGATGACCTTCTCCAGCGGCTTTTGGCCCCGACGCTGCAGCATCAGGATCAGGAAAGTGGCAATCCCGGTCAGTACCGCCCCCTGCAACAGCGACACACCCAGAATCAGCTTAAAGCCGATCGCTGCGCCAATAAATTCAGCGAGGTCAGTGGCCATGGCGATGATTTCAGCCTGGACCCAGTAGAGCCAGACGGCCGGACGCGGATAATGGTCGCGAATTTGCTCCGCCAGGTTTTTACCCGTGGCAATCCCCAGCTTTGCGGAGAGCATCTGAATCAGCATCGCCATCAGGTTAGCCCAGACGACCACCCACAGCAGCTTATAGCCGAAGCTGGCCCCGGCCTGAATATTGGTCGCAAAGTTGCCTGGATCGATATAGCCAATGGCAGCGATGAACGCAGGTCCCATTAATGCGAACCGCAACTTGCGCGCGGCTCTGCCACTGCTACCCTCTACGCGACTGTTTGTCATTTCTGCCTCTGAAATATAGCCTTTGCTATGTTTAATGCTATCAAAATGAGAATGATTATCAAGATCATTTGTGAAGTTTACAGTGATTTCTCTGATAGCTTTAAACGATAGGCGGGCGGGTAAGTGGGGCGATCTAACAGAAACTGAAATCGCGCGCGCTTTTGTGAAGACTAACACACAAACTTAACTTTTCACTCATTTACCTAACATAACAAAAATGTATTGTGGATCACTATTTTTGAGACTCGTCACAGGATGTAACTATAGTGTGTCCTCGATCTCGTTTTCTTTTCGCTTGTTACATAGAATGTGCACGAAAATTAAACCTGCCTCATATTTGGAGCAAATATGGACCGCGTCCTTCATTTTGTCCTGGCACTTGTTGTCGTTACTGCACTTGCATTGCTGGTCAGCACAGACCGCAAAAAAATTCGTATCCGTTATGTTGTCCAACTGCTGGTCATTGAAGTTTTACTTGCGTGGTTCTTCCTGAACTCCAACGTAGGCCTCGGCTTCGTGAAAGGCTTCTCCGAAATGTTCGAAAAACTGCTCGGGTTCGCCAACGAAGGGACCAACTTTGTCTTCGGTAAAATGAACGACGAAGGTCTGGCGTTCTTCTTCCTGAAAGTTCTCTGCCCAATCGTCTTCATCTCCGCGCTGATCGGTATTCTGCAGCACATCCGCGTTCTGCCGTTCGTTATTCGTGGTATTGGCTTCCTGTTATCCAAAGTGAACGGCATGGGCAAGCTGGAATCCTTTAACGCCGTGAGTTCCCTGATCCTCGGTCAGTCTGAGAACTTCATCGCGTATAAAGATATTCTCGGCAAAATGTCCCGCAACCGCATGTACACCATGGCGGCAACCGCAATGTCTACCGTTTCCATGTCTATTGTGGGCGCGTATATGACCATGCTGGAGCCAAAGTATGTTGTTGCGGCGCTGGTTCTGAACATGTTCAGCACCTTTATCGTTCTGTCGCTGATCAACCCGTACCGCGTTGACGCCAGCGAAGAGAACATCCAGATGTCAAACCTGCACGAAGGCCAGAGCTTCTTCGAAATGCTGGGTGAATACATTCTGGCGGGTTTCAAAGTGGCGATTATCGTTGCCGCCATGCTGATCGGCTTCATTGCGCTGATTTCTGCGCTGAACGCCCTGTTCGCCGCGGTGCTGGGTATCTCCTTCCAGGGGATTCTGGGCTACATCTTCTACCCGGTTGCATGGGTGATGGGTGTTCCGGCTCACGAAGCGCTTCAGGTAGGGAGTATCATGGCAACCAAGCTGGTTTCTAACGAATTCGTTGCGATGATGGATCTGCAGAAAATTGCCAGCACGCTTTCTCCGCGCGCGGAAGGCATTCTGTCCGTGTTCCTGGTCTCCTTCGCGAACTTCTCGTCCATCGGGATTATCGCGGGTGCGATTAAAGGCCTGAACGAAGAACAGGGTAACGTGGTTTCTCGCTTTGGCCTGAAGCTGGTTTACGGCTCTACGCTGGTGAGCGTCCTGTCTGCTTCCATCGCGGCACTGGTCCTGTAACCTTTATCGTTAAATAAAAAAACCGGGAGCCTGGCTCCCGGTTTTTTTATGCCCGCAACTCTTCCAGCGGTTTGGGTTTACCTATCAGGTAGCCCTGCAGGTAATCCACGCCAAAGCGAAGCAGCATCTCGCGCTGGGCCGGTGTTTCTACGTACTCCGCTACGACGCACAGCGATTTCGTCTTCGCCAGATTACACATCGACTGGACGATCATCGCATCCATATCGTCGGTACAAATGTCTTTAACAAAGCAGCCGTCAATTTTAATGATATCTGCCTGCAGGCGTCTGAGACGCTCGTAGTTGGCGTAGCCGGTACCAAAATCATCAATGGCAATCCGGAAACCGTAATCGCGCAGCTGCTGAATATTGTGCATGCTGCAGCCTGAATTTGAGAAGGCCTGCTCTTCGGTGATCTCAATCACGATGGTCTGAGGCGCAACGCCGTAGCGTTCAAAGAGCGCGCAAATCTCGGTCGCCACCTCTTTTTGCATCAGCGTGAGCGGCATCAGATTGACAGAGAAACGGGCGCCAGCGTGCGTGGCAGGGTTATCGCGCAGCCACAGCAGTAATTTCTCCATAATGCACATATCAAACCGGTGGCTGAGGTTGAACTGGGCAATCAACGGAATAAAGCGGTCAGGAGTGAAGATCTCGCCCTCGCTCTCCATACGCGCGAGGATTTCGTAATACCCGCTCCCGTCCGCCTTCTGGATCGGCTGCGCGTATAAATGGAATTGATCCGTCTCCAGAGCATGCTTAATCCGCGCCAGCATCAGGACGCGCTCCGTTGTTTGTCCTGATGCCGCCTCGAGGCTATTCGTGAGTGCGAGAACGTTTTGCGCTCCGCTGGCCTGCTCTGCCAGCCAGCTCAGCTGCCCCAGCGTGTGATGCAGCTTTTCGCCATTTTCGACCATTCCCCAGGACGCGCCAAACTCAATATCCAGCCCTGCGTTGTTCCAGAAAATCTTACTGCTGTTGAGCCGATCGACCATATGCTGGAGACGTTCAGCAATTTCCGGCCCCAGTAATACCAGCACCAGCTCGCTTCCCGGGAGCTGGAAGAGCTTCTCATCCTTCTGCAAAAGTGGCTGCAGCGACGTGGCGATCGTGCGTTTGCAGTGGACACGCATGAGGATCCCATAGTGGCGGCTCAAAAACTCCAGGTTATCCATACGCAGAATGCTCACTTTTGCATCCGGGTGAGTCTCAAGATACTCCTCCAGCGCGCGAATGTTGGGTAATCCGGTCAGCGGATCGGTGAGCGCCCTGTCCTGCCAGCCCCGCTTGAGCCATTCGCTACGCTGGTAGATCCGCGACATGTAAAGCAGACAAATAGCGAAAGAGATAAGCACGGACAGGATAAAAGAGAGCGAATGGCCCGTTTCCACCCCGTTAAGGAAATTGTAGTTGTAGGTCAACAGCAGAAGCGCGGAAGCGGACCACAGCAGGGAGATAAGCGCGTAGGTAAGACGGCTTATCGCTAAGGTAAAAAGAATAAAAATCAGCGGCATCAAATAGCCGGCAATGACGGGGGATTCAAAAGGACCGCATAAAATGACGAGAATGAAACTTAAAAGCATCAGCCAGACAAAAATATATAACGAATTCTTGTGAAAAAACACGGGCTTCACGCTTTGTCGCCAGAACTTCATCGCATAACGAGGATTAATTATCATTCTTAATGGGTAATAGAACATCATGGTAAAAATCAACGCCGCACAGATCAGGCTTAGTATATCCACAACGTTATAAATTACCGTCCCTTCACCGAAAAAGGTCGAAATAGTCACCGGAAAATCAAACAAATAGCCCGCCATATACATCGACAGCTTAATACCTATCGGCACGATAAAACCGAGCCAGAATATACGTAAACCGATGTGCTTGTTGGGGATGCAGTAGCGCCAACGCTTACCCAGCATGATGCGCAGAAGGCCGCAGGCCGTGAACAGCGCAAAGGTCTGACAAAACAGTAATACTGAATATTGTAGCGGTGCTAAATTAATATAAAATAGATTAGTGACAGTAAAACCTAACAAAATGGGAAGAATTGCCCTGCGCCCAAATAGCAGAACTATCGCCAGCATAACGCTTAGCGGTAGCCATGCTAAATAAACGTCGTGACCATTAACAATTGCGCGGGGAGAGAGATAACGGGAGACAGGTACCGCAATCAGACAAAGCGTCAGGGCAATTATAAATATCTTTACATTATTGTACGTTTTTCTATTCATTAAGCTGATGAGTATATTATCCGTTCGAATCATTGACCGGATGGATAATAGGTTTATTAATTGCACGAATCAAGTTCAAGTCTATTTATAGACTGGTTTATTGATGTCGATTGAGGTGAGGTATGAGAATACCTGCTTTTTGATAACAAAATACGGTGGAGGGTGTTACAAGCACATAAAAAAAACCCTCGTCTTTTGACGAGGGTTTACAATTTTGGTGGAGCTAAGCGGGATCGAACCGCTGACCTCTTGCATGCCATGCAAGCGCTCTCCCAGCTGAGCTATAGCCCCACATGTGACTTTACTAACCGCACTCTGTTGGGTTCAGAGTTTGGTGGAGCTAAGCGGGATCGAACCGCTGACCTCTTGCATGCCATGCAAGCGCTCTCCCAGCTGAGCTATAGCCCCATCGTAAAGCTGTCATGTTGACGGGCGGCATAATATGAATTCCGCTGCGGAGTGTCAACGGCAAAATCAATTCCCGCTATTCGATCGCCGAAAAATCATGCAAATGAATCACTTTGCGAGCCTGCTCGCAGTCAGGAGTTAAGCCTGTCACGTTTTCACGTAAAACGGTGCTATAAAATGAGCCGTTAATTAACCCCACAGATATTCAGGAAATTGCATGATCAAGGAACGAATGACGCCAGAAGAGTTAGCCCTCCTCACTGGCTATAGCCGCCAGACCATCAATAAATGGGTACGCAAAGAGGGTTGGATTACGTCACCAAAGCCAGGCGTCCAGGGCGGGAAAGCTCGCCTGGTACATGTGAACGAAAAAGTCCGTGACTTTATCCGCAGCGCACGTCGGGCAAGTGAAACGTCCGAACTGCCAGAAGGCGCCAGCCATGAGGGTTCGCTTCACACCCTACTCCTGACGCTGGCCAATGAAATGACACCGGAAGAGCAGAAGCAGATGACATCGCTGTTAATGCGGGAAGGGATTACCGGATTGTTGCAACGTTTAGGGATTCGCGATCAGAACTGATATGAAAAAATTACGCAGCAAAATGACCACGGAAGAGCTGGCGGAGAGTTTGGGCGTTGCCAGACAAACGGTTAATCGCTGGATACGCCAGCAGGGGTGGAAAACGGAAGGACTCAACGGCGTGAAGGGTGGTCGGGCACGGCTCATTCATGTTGATGCTCGCGTGAAGGAACATATTATGAGCCTCCCGGCGATCCGTAACCGTCAGGCGGTTTACCATCTCGCGGAGGTCACCGCTTCCTACAGTGAACCCTCTTCAAACCTGTCTCCGGGTATTATTGAGACGCTGGAGAGTATGACTCAGCCGGAGCAGAAGCGTCTGGACGCCTTATTGAAACGCGAAGGCATAGACGGCTTTCTTACGCGGCTGGGAATCACGGAATAAATGGCATAAAAAAAACGGCAGGTTACCCTGCCGTTTTTTATCTGAGGCGTAATTACTGCTGATTTTCGCGTTCAGCGATAAAGTCCAGCGCCTTGTTAATGCGCGCCACGCTGCGTGACTTGCCGATGGCATGAACGGTCACATCCAGCGCCGGAGACTGACCCGCACCTGTCACCGCAACGCGCAGCGGCATACCGACTTTACCCATACCGACTTCCAGCTCGTCTGCCGTCGCCTGAATCGCGTGATGCACATTCTCAGCGGTCCACTCGGTGAGTGCAGCCAGCTTGTCACGCACCACTTCCAGCGGCTGACGCGCAACCGGACGGAGGTGTTTCTTCGCGGCGTCCGCGTCGAACTCATCAAACTCTTCATAGAAGTAGCGGCAGCTTTCGGCAATCTCTTTCAGCGTTTTGCAGCGCTCGCCGAGCAGTTTCACCAGATCCGCCAGCTCAGGGCCAGTGCGGGTATCAATATTTGCCTGCTCAATATGCCACTGCAGATACGTCGCCACATATTCTGGCTGCATGGTATTGATGTAGTGATGGTTCAGCCACAGGAGCTTGTCGGTATTAAACGCGCTCGCTGATTTGCTCACAGAGCTCAGAGAGAACAGTTCGATCATCTCTTCACGGCTGAAGATCTCCTGGTCACCGTGGGCCCAGCCCAGACGCACCAGATAGTTCAGCAGCGCTTCCGGCAGATAGCCGTCGTCGCGATACTGCATAACGCTTACCGCTCCGTGGCGTTTAGACAGTTTTTTCCCGTCATCACCGTTGATCATGGAGACGTGCGCATAGACCGGAACAGGTGCATTCAGCGCCTTCAGGATGTTGATCTGGCGCGGGGTGTTGTTGATATGGTCTTCACCACGGACAACGTGGGTAATTTCCATATCCCAGTCGTCAACCACAACGCAGAAGTTGTAGGTTGGGGAACCGTCGGTACGACGGATGATCAGATCGTCCAGCTCCTGGTTGCTGAATTCAATTGGGCCACGGATCTGGTCGTCAAAGATCACCGAGCCCTCCTGCGGGTTAGCAAAACGCACCACGCAAGGTTCATCAGCAGCATGCTCGCTATGGTCGTGGCGGCAGCGGCCGTCATAGCGCGGCTTTTCACCGTTTGCCATCTGCTCTTCACGCAGCGCATCCAGACGCTCTTTGGAGCAGTAGCACTTATACGCCGTGCCCGCGACCAGCATCTCATCAATGACGGCGTTGTAGCGGTCAAAGCGTTTGGTCTGGAAATACGGGCCTTCGTCCCATTCCAGATTCAGCCAGTTCATCCCATCCATAATGGCTTCAATTGCTTCTGGCGTGGAGCGCTCAAGATCGGTGTCTTCAATACGCAGCACGAACTCACCTTTGTTGTGGCGTGCGAAAAGCCAGGAATAGAGAGCGGTACGTGCACCACCGACGTGCAGATAGCCTGTCGGGCTCGGCGCGAAGCGAGTTTTGATTTTCATGAAATGGCCTTACGTTATAAAGATGCCGGCAATCGGCAAATCCTGGGGAAAAAACGATGGGCAATATTCTATCACTGTGGGGGGATTCCTCAATGTTGATCCCTTTATCGTGACCGAGTTTGCGATTTTTGTTTAGAAATCATGCGCCACAGCCCGTTTCGCGATCGTTTTGTTTAATTTTACGACGAACGAATAAAAACTTTAGAAAATGCGTTGACTCATTTTCAACTCTCCCTATAATGCGACTCCACACAGCGGGGGTGATTAGCTCAGTTGGTAGAGCATCTCCTTTACACGGAGGGGGTCGGCGGTTCGAGCCCGTCATCACCCACCATCTACTTCGGTAGACTCGCAGTGTAGATAAGAATTGAGATTGGGCGATTAGCTCAGTTGGTAGAGCATCTCCTTTACACGGAGGGGGTCGGCGGTTCGAGCCCGTCATCGCCCACCATTCTCACCTTATCGCAGCAGTTCCGAAATGGGCGATTAGCTCAGTTGGTAGAGCATCTCCTTTACACGGAGGGGGTCGGCGGTTCGAGCCCGTCATCGCCCACCATTTCGGGTCGTTAGCTCAGTTGGTAGAGCAGTTGACTTTTAATCAATTGGTCGCAGGTTCGAATCCTGCACGACCCACCAATGTAAAAAGGCGCCCTAAAGGCGCCTTTTTGCTATCTGCGATATGGATGATTCGAACCTGCAGCGAAGCTGCGTTATCATATATTCATATTCCTGGGGTGCGCCATAGCATCCGGGGAAACAAGAAAACCGTACTCCTTTACAAAGGAGACGGTTTTTTTTCGCCTGGATGTTCCCTCCTCCATGCCGGTAAGCCACATATTGCCCATGCCTTTGTCGGTACAATTGCTCGTCTGGCAGACGTCTTAATCAACTGAAGGATAAGATATAACATTTCGGTCTGGAACAAACTCAATAAACACAATATAAAATAATGATTTAGGAGAAAATAATGAAACTCAGCGAACGTGCCAGACGCTTTGCAACCCGAGCGCATCGTGAAGCCGGTCAAAAACGAAAGTTCACTGGCGAGCCTTATATTGTCCACCCTGCATCCGTCGTCAAATTACTACAGAGCATAAACCCAACCGAAGAAATGATCGCAGCAGCATGGCTCCATGATGTCGTTGAGGATACGGGAGTCACCCTGGAAACCATCGATGCGTTGTTCGGCGCGGAGGTCGGACAATATGTTGAAATGCTGACGGATGTCAGGACCCGGCGAACGGGAGGCTCTCGTATTGATCGCAAGAACGCCAATCTCATTCACAGCGCGCAGGCAAACGCTGAAGCACAAACGATAAAGTTATGCGACCTAATTGATAATGCACGAGACGTTGTGGTGCGCGACCCGATTTTTGCCCGTGAATACATTTTAGAGATGAAAAGGTTGCTTAGTGTCCTCACAGCCGGAGATCAGGTCCTGTATGCACAAGCCCGTGAGCTATGCGATGACGGACTTGCCCTGCTGTGTCAGCAGCAGGGAAGCGATGCGTGGTTTGTAGAGAGCTGGGCGCAGTATGAACAGCACACGCCACTCAGCTCGGTGACAACGTGGTCAGAAAAAGAATTGCCGGAATCGTTACCGCAGCCAGTACCGTCTGAACAGAAATAATGCCTGCTGAGAGGCGGTAATCTCCACCAAGCAGTTTGGACATGATGTAAGCAGAAGGTGTACAGGGAAGAGCATTGAAGAGTACGACGGTTGCCAGAACAGGGCCACTTATACCTGACCATATGCCAATGAGTAGCGTTACAAGAGGAACAAAAAGAAGCTTAACGAATGTCGACTGCAGCACGGCACCGTGAGAAGCACGGGCCGCTTTCAGATCCAGCCCGGCCCCGACAGCCAGTAGCCCCAGCGGCAGAGAAGCACCTCCCAGGATATGCAAAATGTCGGATACGATCTGCGGTAAATGCAAACTCGCGACATTAAAGAGCAGCCCAGCAAGCACCGAAATAATGACGGGATTACGCACCAGCGCCCTGATTATCTGTGCCTGCGCGGGTTTCGACCCCTGACCGTAATACATCAGTACAATAATGGATGCCACATTCAAAAGAGGAATCGCTACAGCGATACTAATAGACGTGACAGTCAATCCGGTAGTGCCATAGGTTGCTGCCGCGGCCGCCACCCCAATATAGGTATTAGGCCGCAATGCTCCCTGAATGACAGAGGAAAATACAGGACCTGACTGCCTGCTTAATCCCCGCCAGATCCAAAGAGAAAGTGCAGCCAGCAGCACAGCCCCCAGGATAGACCAAGCGATAGGCTTGACCGGAAACTCCCCCAGGTCAGCCGAGGCGACCTGGGAGAACATTAGCGCAGGGAACAGCCAGAAGTAATTAAGCTTCTCACAGGGCAACCAAAACTGCATATCGATAAAATTGCGCGAGCGCAGCATATAGCCCAGAGCAATCAGAAACATGACGGGAATCAGTGCGAGCAGAGTCGTAATCATGGTCGTCAGATGTATCCCTTCGTTAGCACCAGGATGCCATATACCGCAATAAAGGCTGTCAGCAGACCTTCATATACGGATGGGCTGGCGCGACGGAAAAGCACGTTCCCGACTACCCAGTAGACAAATAGCGCAAATGGTGCGGCCATAAAACCAGAGAGACTCAAAGCATGTGGTTTCAGGATAGCAAGCGTAAGCAATTGTATTATGCCAAACATCAGATAATAGCGTGAGACTTCTGCGCGTATGGCTGTCTTTTCGCTTTGCGTGGTAGAGGCATAGAGAGCCAATAATGCCCCTCCCATATTTGTCATCCCATGCAAGGCCCCCATCACCAGCACATAAAGGCGCTGGTATTTAATAAGTCTGGCACTGATAAACCCTCTGATATTTTTGCTTAACCTCACTACCGCAGAAAATATCAGTACCAGACCAATAAACAGGTCAAGATTAATCTTTCCACCAGAGGTAACAATGACACTCAGAAACATAATCACAGCAGCAGCACACAAGGCCATATTGACGATTTCTTTCCTTTCCACAGCCCATCCACGGCCAGTATACAACTGAGTAAATGAAATCAAGACTGATGAAGGTAAAAGCAGGCCCAGTACAGACGAAAAATCATACCCCAGCAGGAGAAGTGCCGGTGTTCCAAAGACCAGAATACCCATACCGAAAATAGATTGAATCACTGAAAAAAGCATAATGACAGGCAGGAAGAGATATTCATGCTCCATTTAAGCCACCTCGGCTTCATTGAGTTTTATCGACTGATGCTGAAGCCAGGCTTTTACATTAAGAGTATGGATTACATTTCCATTAAGGCTATTACTATCCTTTTGAGCAGAGATAATTACGACATAGTCATCTTCAAGAAGATATCCACTATCGGTTAATTTTCTCAACAGCTGATCTTCGCCCTTTGGGGATGTTTCATCTTCGTTTTTAATATAAACGCTGGTCACATTCGGAAGTAGATTCCAGCTACGAGTCAGTTCTGGATGTGCTCCTATGGCTAATACAGGCAATCCGGCATCAGACATAGCAGCAATGCGCACGGCGTAACCCGTTCGGGAAAGGACAACCAGTCTGGTCAGCGGTAACGCCTTTGCGAGCGCACGAATGGTATGTCTGAGATCGCTGTCTGTTGGCTCTTTGACTTCATGATAAGGTGAGTGCCGCCCCGTGGCCGCGAGTGTAGCAATACGACTGATCCGATCAACAGCCTCAACCGGATAGCGACCCACAGCAGTTTCACCGGAAAGCATGACAGCTGAAGCACCATCCAAAATAGCATTCGTGATATCGCTGACTTCTGCTTTTGTGGGTAAAGGATTTTCAATCATGCTATGGAGCATTTCAGTCGCAACAATGGTGGGCTTACCTGCGCGAGCCGCTTCACGAAGGATTTTTTTCTGATAAAGAGCCACATGATCAATGGATGTTTCAACGGCAAGATCGCCACGGTCAATCATAATCACATCCGCCGAATCTACAATTTCAGCCAGATGAGTCATTCCCCCACGGTTTTCAACTTTTGCCACGATACGTGGAACGGGTGCAGCGATCAGATCACGAATGGCTTCAATATGCTCCCGGCTTTCAACAAAACTGATTCCGATATAATCAACACCGATTGATTTAGCAAATTCAATCATTGCTCGGTCTTTATCTGTTACTAACGACTGCCCAAGGTCGATACCGGGCACATTGATTCCCTTGCGACTTCTTAATTTTCCATCCATATTAGCCCGCAGATAAATATCTCTTCCCAAAATGTTGTCTACAACAAATGAAAGCGTTCCATCATCTGCGAAAACCCCGTCACCGACGGATAATTTATCATGAAGACGATCAAACCCGACGGGTACTTTTTCTGTACCATCATGGCTGATATCTGTTGTCAGGATTATTATATCGCCACTTTTGAACGAAGGTTCATGAGCCAGTTGGAGTGTCCGAATTTTCCTTCCAGGAATATCCAGAAGTACAGGAACATCGGGAACGGTATTACGCAGAAGCTTAACCGTTTCTGCATGCCATTCAGGGGTATTATGAGAACCATTTAATCGCGCAACGGACATGCCTGCTTTGCGTAATTTGAGTAACGTGTCGGTATTGTCTGATGCCGGACCGATAGTAGCAATAACGCGTGAACCTGTCATAAGTAACTCCTTTTATAAGAAAAGTCCTTTATGACACTTTTATGACAATTCAGTTAATGATATTAAAATATTTAATATTCCTAATAATTATTACAGTATTTATAAGATGATCCGGGCCTGTAGTTTCAACATTTCCATAATCAGGGATTTCTTATACATATTTTCAATAAGAAGAAAACAGCGTTTAATCCCCTCACCCAGCCGTCAACGTCGTAATTAACGTCTTCACCGCGGGCGTCGCCTGCTTCTCGTCATACACTACATATAAATCTGCCGGTATACGCTCTTTCAGCGGGCGAAACACCACGCCCGGCCACTGCATTTGCGCGTAGCTGTCTGCGGCGAGCGTAATCCCCATCCCCATGCTGATCATCGCCAGCACCGTTTGCGGTTCAACGGCTTCGCGCACAATCATCGGCGAAAAACCGGCCTGCTGGCAGACGCGATGTAAAAATGCCCAGTCAGAATGGGCCGACGGCATCGTGACAAAATACTCGTCCTGCAATTCTGCGAGCGCAATGGAAGGCTCCCTGACCAGCCGGTGATCTTCCGGCATCGCCACCAGAAAGGACGCCTCACGCAACCGCAGGCTGGTAAACCCCGCGGTAGGCTCGGTTGCCATTCGCCAGATCCCGACATCCAGCTCCCGGCGCTCAAGCAGCGCCATCTGCATTACCGGCGATTTTTCGCGAAAAACGACATCAACGTTCGGATGCTCTTTCAGGAAAGCGCGCATCACCGTGCGCACCTCGCTCCACATGGCGGTGCCGACAATCCCCAGCTCAATGCGCCCTGCTTCCCCCCGGCCAATTTGCTCGACGCGAGCCAGAGCCTGGTTTGCGCTGGCGAGCAGCCGACGGGACTCTTCCATCAGCACTTTACCGGCATGCGTCAACGCGACGCTCCGCGAGTGGCGAACAAACAGTAACGTGCCCAGCTGACTTTCCAGCTCTTTAATATGCAGGCTTAACGGCGGCTGAGACATGTTGAGACGGGCCGCAGCCCGTCCAAAATGCAGTTCCTCCGCCACGGCCAGAAAATAGCGTAGCAGCTTGAGATCGGTCCGATAGACGCGTTCCATCAAAACATATCCTGGCGATAACACTTATGCGCCTACCTTAAAGCCTTTCAGCGTCCGGAGGGAAAATTTAGTGCGCAACTGTGCGCATCCCGCTGTTTTTACAGGTGTGGTGGTAGTTAAAGCTGCAGTAAAAGACCACCGCGAGCGCCAGGGCATAGGCCGCAAATACCAGCCAGATCGTCTGCCAGTCCTTCACCCCGTCCACCGAGAAATAATCCACTGCCATACCGCTCAATACCGAACCGAAATACGCCCCGATACCGTTAACGGTCGTCATAAACAACCCTTGCGCGCTGGCGCGGATATCGGCGCTGACCTCCTGTTCAACAAATACCGAGCCTGAAATATTGAAGAAGTCGAACGCGCAGCCGTAAACAATCATTGAGAGCATGAGCAGCACAAAGCCCGTCGCGGACGGATCGCCAAAGGCAAATAGCCCGAACCGCAGCATCCAGGCCACCATGCTCATTAGCATGACGGCTTTAATGCCAAATCGTCCGAGGAAGTACGGAATGGTCAGAATGAAGAACACCTCAGACATTTGCGAAACGGAGAGCAGGATGGACGGGTATTTGACGATAAAGCTATCTGCATACGCCGGATTACGCGCAAAGTCATGCAGGAAGGGGCTGCCAAACGTGTTGGTTATCTGCAGCACGGCGCCCAGCAGCATCGCGAATAAAAAGAACAACGCCATGCGGGGCTGTTTAAAGAGGATAAACGCATTGAGGCCCAGCTTGCTTGCCAGAGACGGAGACGTTTTTGTCTTCGCAACCGGAATAGCCGGTAGCGTCAGAGAATAGATCGCCAGCAGCAGGGACGCGGCAGCCGCTATATAGAGCTGCGCGTTGCTCAGCTCCGCCCCCATCAGGCTTATGGCCCACATCGCGGCAATAAAGCCCACGGTGCCATACACCCGCACTCGCGGAAAATGGCTCACCGTATCCAGTCCTGCCTGTTCAAGACAGGAGTAGGAAATGGTGTTCGACAGCGCAATCGTGGGCATGAAGGCCATCGCATTCACCAACATGACCCAGAACATCAGCCCTGGCTCATTGACCTGCGCGGCATAGCAGAGCGCGACGGCGCAGACGAGGTGGCAAATCATGTAGGCACGGTCGGCCCGCAGCCACTTGTCGGCAATAATCCCCACCAGCGAAGGCATAACGATCGCGGCAAGTCCTTTGGAGCTGTACACCATGCCCACGTCGGAGCCGGTAAAGTGTAGGGTGTTAATCATGTAAGCGCCGAGGGTAACCAGCCAGCTCCCCCAGATAAAATATTGCATAAAGGACATCATCTTTAAGCGAGTCGTGATGTTCATAACCCATTCCTTATAGCAGTGTGGCCCTGGCGGGCCACTTTATTGTTTTACTCAGGCAATATGGCGAAGAAAACCGCAGATAAGATTGATAAAGTTCTGGCGGGAGAGTTCGGCGGCGGCAAGGGTTTGTTCATGCGAGAGTTTGACCTCACCCAGACCTTCGGCGAGATTGGTAATTGCAGAAACGGCCACGACCTTCAGGCCGCAGTGGCGTGCGGAAATCACTTCCGGCACCACGGACATCCCCACCACATCGCCGCCGATAATCTGCATCATGCGGATCTCGGCCGCCGTCTCGAAGTTCGGGCCGGGATAAGAGACAAACACCCCTTCATGCAGCGGGAAGCCTTCTTTCGTTGCCACGGTTTGCAGAACGGCACGGTAATCCGCGTCGTAAGCATTGGCCAGAGAGAAGAAACGATCGCCAAAGCGCTCATCGTTCAGCCCCACCATCGGCGTGCCCGGCATGGTGTTGATATGGTCGCTCAGGGCAACCAGGCTTCCTGGCTGAACCTCCGGGCGCAGCGAGCCCGCCGCATTGGTGCTAAACAGCAGCTCGCACCCCAGCAGCGCAAAGGTGCGGATCGCATCGGTCATGATGGTCATCCCGCGCCCTTCATAGAAATGGCCGCGCCCCTTCATACAGGCCACAGGCACCCCGGCCAGATGCCCGAGCACCAGCTCGCCAGCATGACCATGCACGGTGCTCACCGGGAAGCCCGGCAGCTTTTCGTAGCTCAGGGAAACGGCGTCATCAATCTGGTCGGCGAGCGCGCCCAGGCCAGAGCCGAGAATAAACGCCACGCGAGGCGTGAAGTTCGGCTTAGCGGCGCGAATGATGTCGGCGCAGTACCACGGGTTATTCGAGAGGGTCATAGAGGCTCCTTAAGGATTAAGATCGCGATAGCGAGGATCGCATGACTTACGTCTTATATCCGCAGCCTGCCGGTGACCTCCAATACACTTTCACCGCACCATCAATACTGATTGTGTATCGATGCAACTCCCTGCCAGATATGGCAGTTTTGCTCAAGCTAATCCCGTCGGTGCCGATACTTCTGTTTTATAACGCGAGGAAAAAGTATGACGACCATTCAGGCTTCAACCCAACAGATTCAAACCAGCGGCGCGAGTGGAACTTCGAGCAGTAACGATATCTCTGCGCAAATCACCCGCATTCTCGACAAGATCAAAAAGCTGACTCAGCAGTTAAAAGAACTGGCAAACAGTCCCGTCAGCACCGATGAGAAGAAGAAGCAGCAGGAACTTATTCAGACCCAGATCAAGGTGCTGCAGGCGCAGCTCGCCGCGCTGCAGCGCCAGCAGGCCGAAGAGGCCCAGAAGAAGCAGGATCAAAAGCTGGGCAAAGTGGAAGGGGTGAACAGTCCGTCAGACACTAATCAGATTGATATCTACATCTAATCTTCTGATGCGTTAAACAGTGGGTCGCGTATGCGGGCTTCGGTTAATCGTTGTGCCTGGATACGCACCACTTCCCAGATAGCCTGCGCTGCCCCCGAGAGTGAGCGATTTTTTCGCCGTACCAGCATCAGCTTTCGCTCGACAACGGGCGTTAATCGCCTGACGGCCAGCCGGCTTCCCTGCGGCAGGGGAAGCGCCAGGGCGGGCAACACGCTGATGCCAATACCGGCTTCCACCATCGGAAACAGCGTCGCCGGGTGACCAATCTCCTGCACAATAGCTGCCTTTACCCCCTGATTCACCAGCGCGGAATCAATCAGCGGACGGCTGCCCGAGGCATAGTCCTGTAAAACCAGGTTCGCGCCCTGCAGGGACTGCCAGTTGACCTCCGGCAACGTGGCCAGCGGATCGTCGTCACGGCAGAGCAGCAAAAAGGGCTCAGAAAGTACGCTTTCGCACACCAGATCGCTCACCTGACCGGGATCGATAACAATACCAAAATCCACATCTCCCTGGCGGATGCTCTCCAGCACCCACTGCTGCGGCCTGTCATGCAGGACAAAATCAATGTCCGGGTAGCGATGACTGCCCTCGGCAATACACTGCGGGATAAGGTGCGCAGAGATCGTCTGACTGGCCGCGACGCGCACGGTCCCCGAAAGCTGCTGCCCCAGCCTCCCCACGTCTCTGAGCGTGCTGTTTAGCTCATCCAGCAGCCGTTCGAGGCGCAGGGCCAGCTGCTGACCTGCTTCGGTCAACACCACTTCGCGCGTGGTGCGGTCAAGCAACTTCACCCCGGTCTGATTCTCCAGCTCTTTTACGCTGTGGCTGACCGCCGACTGGCTCAGGCCAATCATCTCCCCTGCCCTGCTAAAGCTGCGGGCATGGGCAACGGTGACGAAAATACGAAGCTGACGTAAGGAGTAATTCATCTGTTTAGTTCATGAATGGATGCAATAAATCAATTTTATTTCTCAAATGGAAAAAAGCACAATAGCGATATCTGATTTCAGGAGTCATTATGAAACTATTTCGTATTCTTGATCCGTTCACGCTTACCCTGGTGGTTACCGTTCTACTGGCCTCGTTTTTCCCGGCCCGCGGCGGTTTCGTCCCGTTCTTTGAAGGGCTGACCACGGCGGCCATCGCCCTGCTGTTCTTTATGCACGGTGCCAAACTCTCCCGTGAAGCGATCATTGCAGGCGGCGGACACTGGCGACTGCATCTGTGGGTGATGTGCAGCACCTTCATTCTGTTCCCGATACTCGGGGTGCTGTTTGCCTGGTGGGCACCGGTCAATGTCGACCCAGCCCTGTATACCGGGTTCCTGTATCTGTGCATTCTCCCCGCTACCGTGCAGTCTGCCATCGCCTTTACCTCGCTGGCAGGCGGCAACGTAGCGGCAGCCGTTTGTTCAGCATCCGCCTCCAGCCTGTTAGGGATTTTCGTCTCTCCGCTGCTGGTGGGCCTGCTGATGAACATGCACGGTGCGGAAGGTAACCTGGAGCAGGTCGGCAAAATTTGTCTGCAGCTGCTGCTGCCGTTTGTGCTGGGGCATCTTTCCCGACCGTGGACCGGCGCGTTTGTGGCGAAGCATAAAAAATGGATTTCAAAAACCGACCAGACCTCGATTTTGCTGGTGGTTTACTCCGCCTTCAGTGAAGCGGTGGTAAATGGCATCTGGCACAAGGTGGGTGCAGGCTCGCTGCTGTTTATCGTGGTGGTCAGCATCGTCCTGCTGGCGATTGTGGTTGCGGTAAACGTCTTTGTGGCACGCAGGTGCGGCTTCAACAAAGCGGATGAAATTACGATTGTGTTCTGCGGTTCGAAAAAGAGCCTGGCGAACGGTATCCCGATGGCCAACATTCTGTTCCCGACCTCGGTGATTGGGATGATGGTGCTGCCGCTGATGATTTTCCATCAGATCCAGCTGATGGTCTGCGCGGTGCTGGCGCGTCGCTACAAGCGCCAGACCGAGAAGCTGGCGCAGGAAGAGACCCGCGCCGCGAAGGCTTAAGGACGTTTCAGGGGCTGAACCAGCTGGGTCAGCCCCTCGGTTTTGATCAGTAACGTGATAGCCATCAGCTCGCCCAGCCGCCCTGCCGGGAATTGATCCTTGCGGGCAAACCACAGCAGATACTCCTCCGGCAAATCAATCAGCCTGCGGCCCTTGTATTTACCGAACGGCATCTCCGTATTGGCGATCTCAACGAGCTGTTCTTTCTCCACGTTACTCTCCTAACAGACGCATCATTTCCGCTTCGTCGATAACCGCAATGCCGAGCTCCTGGGCTTTCGCCAGCTTCGAACCCGCCGCTTCACCGGCGATCACCAGGTCGGTTTTCTTCGACACGCTGCCCGCCACTTTGGCCCCCAGCGCCACCAGACGCGCTTTCGCATCGTCGCGTGAAAGCTGGCTCAGGCTACCGGTCAGGACTACCGTTTTACCGGCGAACGGGCTGTCGATCTCTTCGGCGTTAACCACCACCGGCGCGGGCCACCTGATACCCACCTCCAGCAGCTTGCCGATGACTTCACGGTTGCTCTCTTCGGCAAAGAAGTTAAAGACATGCGTGGCGACGACGATGCCGACGTCCGGGACTTTTTGCAGTTCGTCGATGCTTGCCTTTTCCAGCGCCTCCAGCGTGCCAAAGTACGCCGCCAGGCCCGCGGCCGTCGCCTCACCCACTTCACGAATGCCCAGCGCGTACAGGAAGCGTGCGAAGGTGGTCTCTTTGGCGGCTTCCAGCGCGTTCACCACGTTCTGGGCTGACTTTGGCCCCATGCGTTCAAGGCCTGTCAGTTTACCTGCCGTCAGCCTGAAGAGATCCGCTGGCGTGTGGACATACTCTTTCTCAACCAGCTGATCGATAATTTTATCGCCCATGCCGTCGACGTCCATCGCCCGACGGGAGACGAAGTGCTTCAGCGACTCTTTACGCTGCGCGCCACAGATTAAGCCCCCCGTACAGCGCGCCACCGCTTCACCTTCCACACGCTCGACGTCAGAGCCGCACACCGGGCAGTGGGTCGGGAAGACGATCTCGCGCGTTTCGGCAGGGCGTTCTGACTCCACGACGTTAACCACCTGCGGGATCACGTCGCCCGCGCGGCGAATCACCACTTTGTCACCAATGCGCAGGCCCAGGCGTTCGATTTCATCGGCATTATGCAGCGTGGCATTACTCACCAGCACGCCCGCCACCTGCACGGGCTCGAGACGGGCAACCGGGGTAATGGCACCCGTACGGCCGACCTGGAACTCTACGTCACGAACGAAGGTCATCTGCTCCTGAGCAGGGAACTTAAACGCCACCGCCCAGCGCGGCGCGCGCGCCACAAAGCCCAGCTGCTCCTGCAGCGCCAGTGAATTCACCTTGATGACAACGCCATCAATATCAAACCCGAGCGTCGGACGGTCCTCTTCCACCTTGTGGTAGAACGCCAGTACCGCTTCCGGGGAGTCGCAGAGCTGAACGCGGTTGCTCACCGGCAGGCCCCACGCCTTAAACTGCAGCAGACGCCCGAGGTGCGTGTCCGGCAGCTCGCCGCCCTCAAGAATACCCACACCGTAGCAGAAGAAAGTAAGCGGTCGCTTCGCGGTGATACGCGGGTCAAGCTGGCGCAGAGAGCCTGCCGCCGCATTACGCGGGTTAGCAAACACCTTCCCGCCGGTGCGACGCGCCTCTTCGTTAATTTTCTCGAAGCCCGCCTGGGGCAGGAACACCTCGCCGCGTACTTCCAGACGCGCAGGAATGTTGTCACCCTGCAGTCTCAGCGGGATCGCGCGGATGGTACGCACGTTGGTGGTGATATCTTCGCCCGTCGTGCCGTCGCCACGCGTCGCGGCGCGCACCAGCACGCCGTTTTCGTAGAGAAGACTGACCGCCAGGCCATCCAGCTTGAGCTCGCAGCACCAGGTGAGGGAATCGCTGCTTTTCAGGCGATCCTGCACGCGCTTGTTAAACGCCAGAAAGCTCTCTTCATCGAAGACGTTATCCAGCGACAGCATCGGCACCTCATGGCGCACCTGGCTGAAGGCCCCCAGCGGCTCAGCGCCGACGCGCTGGGTGGGGGAGTCCGGCGTAATGAGCTCCGGATGCTGCGCCTCTAACTCGCGCAGCTCGCGCATCAGGCGGTCATATTCCGCATCCGGGACTTCCGGCGCGTCCATAACATGATAGAGATATTCATGATGGCGAAGCGTGGTTCGCAGTTCAGTGAGTTGTTGTTCGATTGAGTCCATATCGCACCATCAATGAGAAAAACCCCCGACAGGCGGGGGTTGAGGAGGAGTTGAAGTAAACGCGACGATTACGCGTTGGCTTCCTTAACTTCGCGGATGCGGTCCTGATACTCGCGCAGCTTCTGCGGGGTCATCATTCGACGCTGATCGTCGAGCACCACGCCGCCGACTTCATCAGCGATGTGCTGAGCGGACTGCAGCATCAGCTTAAAGTTTTGCAGTTCGTCGCCGTAGGACGGCACCTGCATAAAGATAGTCACGCCCGGGGTCACGAAATCACCGGTCATTTCCGGATCAAAGGTGCCAGGGTTAACCATGTTGGCCAGGCTGAACAGCGCCGGGCCGCTACCGTCAGGGCTCAGGTGGCGATGGAAAATGTTCATATCGCCAAACTTGAAGCCTGCCTGTTGAATACTGTTAAGCAGCACGTCACCGTTGAGATGGCTACCGTGATGCGCGGCCACGTTCATGATGATTACCGCTTCTTTACGCTGCGGTTTTTCAACAACCGGCTCTGGCTCTACAACGGGCTCAGGCTCAACGTGTGGGGCCGGAGCGGGCTGAGGCGCAGGCTGTACGTGAACAGGCTGCTGCGGCTGTTGTACCGGCTGAGCAGGCTGTTGTTGCACGGGCTGCTGCACCGGTTGCTGTTGAACCGGCTGGGCAGGCTGCTGATAGACAGGCTGTTGCGGCGGCTGGCGCACCGGCTCTTCCACAGGCTGCGGCGCTGGCTGGCGCGGCTGTGCAGAAGCATACGGCGGTTGATACTGGTGCTGCGAAGGACGAGGCGCTTCATGCTCCCCATGACCTGCGCCGGGCGCAGTATTGACCCGATGAACACGAACTTCACCCACGCCGTCGTCATCGCTGCCGTCGATGTCATCTTCACTGTCATCGTCGTCACGACTGGACTTCATGCGCTTCAGTGGGCGATCGCGAAACATCGAGGAACGCTCTTTACGGCTGGTCCAGAAACCATGTACCAGTAAAGCGATTATGGCGATCGCGCCAACAATGATTAATATCAGACGCAAATCCTGCATCATTATATTCTCTGTTGTTCTAACACCTTGCCACCACGGCAAACATTTACTCACTAAGAGTATTTGCCGTTTACGTCAAGTGCAAGTGTGTGCAGAGCATTCACAGCATAAAGATGAAGGAAATCGTGCTTTTTGCTGGTTTTTCGAACATTTCCGAACTGGTCATTGCTCCGTAAGTGGATAATATAGGCGGGCAATTCCACTGGTTGTGTAAAAAGGAGTACAGCCTGGCTATGGTTTCAACATCTTCTTCTACCCCGCGCAGCGGCGTCTGGTATTTTTCTCAGGGCTGGAAACTGGTCTCCCTGCCGGGGATTCGACGCTTCGTCATTCTCCCGCTGTTGATCAACATTATTCTGATGGGCGGCGCGTTCTGGTGGCTGTTCACAAAGCTGGAAAGCTGGATCCCGTCGCTGATGAGCTATGTGCCGGACTGGCTACAGTGGCTTAACTACCTTCTCTGGCCGGTGGCGGTGATCTCCGTGCTGCTGGTGTTTGGGTATTTTTTCTCGACGATTGCGAACTGGATAGCCGCACCGTTTAACGGTCTGCTGGCGGAACAGCTGGAAGCGCGGCTTACCGGCGCAACGCCGCCGGATACGGGCGTGCTGGGGATCATGAAAGACCTGCCACGCATCATGAAGCGCGAGTGGCAAAAGTTTGCCTGGTACCTGCCCCGCGCGATCGTGCTGCTTATCCTTTACTTTGTGCCAGGCATTGGCCAGACGGTGGCACCGGTGCTGTGGTTCCTGTTCAGCGCCTGGATGCTGGCCATTCAGTACTGCGATTATCCGTTCGATAACCACAAGGTGCCGTTTAAAGCGATGCGCACCGCCCTGCGCAGCCAGAAGGTCGCCAACATGCAGTTTGGCGCGCTGACCAGCCTGTTCACCATGATTCCCTTTCTGAATCTGTTCATCATGCCCGTCGCCGTCTGCGGCGCGACGGCGATGTGGGTCGACTGCTACCGTGCTAAGCACGCGTTATGGAAATAATGCAAAAATGTGTAAAGCAGGGGTGGCTTATGCCGCCCCTTATTCCATACTGATCCCCATTATTTCCTTGCAGTATATAGATATGCGAATTCCTTACTTCCCCCTACCTGCTTAGCAGGTATGCTGGGTCGGTATCCCAATTTCATACAGTTAAGGACAGGCCATGAGTAAGATTTATGAAGACAACTCGCTGACTATCGGTCATACGCCCCTGGTTCGACTGAACCGTATCGGTAATGGACGCATTCTGGCGAAGGTCGAATCACGTAACCCGAGCTTCAGCGTAAAATGCCGTATCGGTGCAAACATGATTTGGGATGCTGAAAAACGTGGCGTACTGAAGCCTGGCGTTGAGCTGGTGGAACCGACCAGCGGCAATACCGGTATCGCTTTGGCCTATGTGGCTGCCGCGCGTGGCTACAAGCTGACGCTTACTATGCCAGAAACCATGAGCATCGAGCGTCGTAAGCTGCTCAAAGCGCTGGGCGCGAACCTGGTGCTGACCGAAGGCGCGAAGGGCATGAAGGGTGCCATTCAGAAAGCGGAAGAGATTGTGGCCAGCGATCCGGCGAAATATCTGCTGCTGCAGCAGTTCAGCAACCCGGCTAACCCGGAAATTCACGAGAAGACCACCGGTCCGGAAATCTGGGAAGACACCGACGGCCAGGTTGACGTCTTTATCTCCGGCGTGGGTACCGGCGGTACGCTGACCGGCGTGTCACGCTATATTAAAGGCGCAAAGGGTAAAAAAGACCTGATCACAGTGGCCGTTGAGCCAACTGACTCACCGGTTATCACCCAGGCACTGGCGGGTGAAGAGCTCAAACCAGGCCCGCATAAAATCCAGGGTATTGGCGCAGGTTTCATTCCGGGCAACCTGGATCTGAAGCTGATCGATAAAGTGGTGACTATCACTAACGAAGAAGCCATCTCTACCGCGCGTCGCCTGATGGATGAAGAAGGCATTCTGGCGGGTATCTCTTCCGGTGCGGCCGTTGCGGCAGCGCTCAAACTTCAGGAAGATGAAGCCTTTACCAATAAGAATATTGTGGTTATCCTTCCTTCCTCGGGTGAGCGTTACTTGAGCACCGCACTGTTTGCCGATCTGTTTACCGAAAAAGAGCTGCAACAGTAGTGCCAGCATGTTAATAACGCGTAAAAAAGCACCTTTTCAGGTGCTTTTTTGTGGCCTGCTTCAAACTTTTGCCCCTCCTGGCATTGCTTCACCCCGTTGGGTCTGGTATTTAAACCAGCAATTATTTTGATGCGTGAAATTAATCAGTGAACGAAATAGCCTTGCTGAATCGATTTTATGATTTGGTTCAAGTCTTGCTTTCGCTGCATAATGTTTAATGACGATCGAAACGTCAGCGCTAACAATACAGGCTAAAGTTCAGTCGCCAGGCTAGACTTTAGTTCCACAACACTAAACCTATAAGTTGGGGAAATACAATGTTCCAGCAAGAAGTTACCATTACCGCTCCGAACGGTCTGCACACCCGCCCTGCTGCTCAGTTTGTTAAAGAAGCAAAAGGCTTCACTTCTGAAATCACTGTGACTTCCAACGGCAAAAGCGCGAGCGCAAAAAGCCTGTTCAAACTGCAGACTCTGGGCCTGACTCAGGGCACCGTTGTCACCATCTCTGCAGAAGGTGAAGACGAGCAGAAAGCAGTTGAGCATCTGGTTAAACTGATGGCTGAGCTCGAGTAAGTTTCCGGGTTCTTTTAAATATCAGTCACAAGTAAGGTAGGGTTATGATTTCAGGCATTTTAGCATCCCCGGGTATCGCTTTCGGCAAAGCACTGCTGCTGAAAGAAGACGAGATCGTCATCGACCGGAAAAAAATTTCTGCCGACAAGGTTGATCAGGAAGTTGAACGTTTTCTGAGCGGTCGTGCCAAGGCATCTGCGCAACTGGAAGCAATCAAAACTAAAGCTGGCGAAACTTTCGGTGAAGAAAAAGAAGCCATCTTCGAAGGGCACATCATGCTGCTCGAAGATGAGGAGCTGGAGCAGGAAATCATAGCCCTGATTAAAGATAAAGGCATGACGGCCGACGCGGCTGCGCATGAAGTTATCGAAGGTCAGGCAACTGCCCTGGAAGAACTGGATGATGAATACCTGAAAGAGCGTGCGGCTGACGTACGTGACATCGGTAAGCGCCTGCTGCGCAACATCCTGGGTCTGGCCATCATCGACCTGAGCGCGATTCAGGATGAAGTGATCCTGGTTGCCGCTGACCTCACCCCGTCTGAAACCGCACAGCTGAACCTGAAAAAGGTTCTCGGTTTCATCACCGACGCGGGCGGCCGTACTTCCCACACCTCTATCATGGCGCGTTCTCTGGAACTGCCTGCCATCGTGGGTACCGGTAGCGTCACCTCTCAGGTGAAAAACGGCGACTATCTGATTCTGGATGCCGTAAACAATCTGGTTTACGTCAACCCAACCAATGAAGAGATCGATAAACTGCGCGCGGTTCAGGAGCAGGTTGCGACTGAAAAAGCGGAACTCGCTAAGCTGAAAGACCTGCCGGCCATCACCCTGGACGGCCATCAGGTTGAAGTGTGCGCAAACATCGGTACCGTCCGCGACGTTGATGGCGCTGAGCGCAACGGTGCGGAAGGCGTAGGTCTCTATCGTACAGAATTCCTGTTCATGGACCGCGACGCGCTGCCAACGGAAGAAGAGCAGTTTGCTGCTTATAAAGCCGTGGCTGAAGCGTGTGGCTCTCAGGCGGTTATCGTCCGTACCATGGACATCGGCGGCGACAAAGAGCTGCCGTACATGAACTTCCCGAAAGAAGAGAACCCGTTCCTGGGCTGGCGTGCAATCCGTATCGCGATGGATCGTAAAGAGATCCTGCGTGACCAGGTTCGCGCGATCCTGCGTGCCTCTGCTTTCGGTAAACTGCGCATCATGTTCCCGATGATCATCTCTGTTGAAGAAGTGCGTGCACTGAAGAAAGAGATCGAAATCTACAAACAGGAACTGCGCGACGAAGGTAAAGCGTTTGACGAGTCAATCGAGATCGGCGTGATGGTGGAAACACCTGCGGCGGCGACCATTGCGCGTCATTTAGCCAAAGAAGTTGATTTCTTTAGTATCGGCACCAATGATTTAACGCAGTACACCCTGGCAGTTGACCGTGGTAATGATATGATTTCACATCTCTACCAGCCAATGTCACCGTCCGTACTGAACTTGATCAAGCAAGTTATTGATGCTTCTCATGCAGAAGGTAAATGGACTGGCATGTGTGGTGAGCTTGCAGGCGACGAACGTGCTACACTTCTGTTGCTGGGTATGGGTCTGGACGAATTCTCTATGAGCGCCATTTCCATCCCGCGCATTAAGAAGATTATCCGTAACACGAACTTCGAAGATGCGAAGGTATTAGCAGAGCAGGCTCTTGCTCAACCGACAACGGACGAGTTAATGACGCTGGTTAACAAGTTCATTGAAGAAAAAACAATCTGCTAATCCACGAGATGCGGCCCAATTTACTGCTTAGGAGAAGATCATGGGTTTGTTCGATAAACTGAAATCTCTGGTTTCTGATGATAAAAAAGACTCCGGAACTATTGAGATTGTTGCTCCGCTCTCCGGCGAGATCGTCAACATCGAAGACGTGCCGGATGTAGTGTTTGCTGAGAAAATCGTTGGTGATGGCATTGCTATCAAACCAACTGGCAACAAAATGGTTGCTCCAGTTGACGGCACCATCGGTAAAATTTTTGAAACCAACCATGCGTTCTCTATCGAATCTGATAGCGGTATCGAACTGTTCGTTCACTTCGGTATCGACACCGTTGAACTGAAAGGCGAAGGCTTCAAACGTATCGCGGAAGAAGGCCAGCGTGTTAAAGTTGGCGACCCGGTGATTGAATTCGATCTGCCACTGCTGGAAGAAAAAGCCAAGTCTACCCTGACGCCGGTTGTTATCTCCAACATGGACGAAATCAAAGAACTGATCAAACTGTCTGGCAGCGTCACCGTGGGTGAAACCCCGGTTATCCGCATCAAGAAGTAATTCTTGCCGCACAGAAAAATGGCGCCTTCGGGCGCCATTTTTGTTTATGCGGGGAGGATAAGCTCGTCGTAGCCTTTCGACTGGGTATAAAGCATCACGTCAGTCACCCGATCGCCGGCCATGCGAATAGCATCGGCAACGGTTTTCCCCTCTACAATTCCGCTCACCAGCTCCGAACAGAACAGGTCGCCCGTCCCTTTCAGATCGGTTTCAACGCGCGGATGCGCGCTGACGGTCACGCCTTCATTCGTCACCAGCACCACGTGGATGTTTTCCGGGTCATCGGCCACCGGCGCGCTGGTGATTGCCACCCATTTCAGGGTGTCGGAGAGCAGTCCCTGCGCCGCCGCGATGGCGCTTTCCGGCGTGCGGCACGGTTTGCCGCTTAACACTTCCAGCTCATAGACGTTTGGCGTGATCCCCTGCGCCAGCGGCAGCAGGTGCTCCCGATACGCTTGTGGGATCTCGGGCTTCACGTACATTCCGCTGTCGATATCGCCGATAACCGGGTCGACCAGCACCAGCAGGTCCGGATGCTGCGCTTTGACCGCCTTCAGCCACTGAGCGAGCAGAACGATCTGGCTGGCACTGCCCATATAGCCGGTGGTAACCGCTTTAAGCTCGCGCAGGATCTCGCGCTCTTCCAGCGCCTTAAGGTAGCCGCTGAACCACTCGTCGGGGATCACTCCACCATAAAACGTGTCGTAGTGCGGCGTGTTGCTAAACAGTACCGTCGGCACGGCGGTAACGTTCAGCCTGTGGGTACGAATATTCGGTACCGCAATGCTGTTCCCCACGCTGCCGTAAACCACCTGCGACTGCACGGCGACAATGTCGGTTTGCTGCGCCCGGGTATTATCCCGGAATAGAATCATCTCCATGACGCTTAAATCCCCGCCCCCTGCGAATAACTCTCTTCACCAAAGACGCCGGTAGACAGATAGCGATCGCCGCGATCGCAAATAATCGCCACTACTACGGCACCCGGGTTTGCCTGCGCCACCCGGATCGCACCCGCTACCGCGCCGCCCGAGCTGACGCCGCAGAAGATACCTTCGCGCACGGCCAGCTCACGCATGGTATTTTCCGCCTCGCGCTGGTGAAGATCCAGCACCTGGTCCACAAGCTGCGCATTAAAGATGCCGGGCATATACTCCGCAGGCCAGCGGCGAATGCCGGGAATGCTGCTCCCCTCTTCCGGCTGCAGACCAACAATGGTGACGACTTTTTCCTGCTCGCGCAGAAAACGCGATACTCCGGTAATGGTGCCGGTGGTGCCCATGCTGGAGACAAAATGGGTGATACGCCCATCGGTTTGCTGCCAGATTTCCGGGCCGGTGGTGGTGTAGTGCGCGTAAGGGTTGTCCGGATTGTTGAACTGATCGAGCAGCTTACCTTCGCCGCGCTCGGCCATTTCTAACGCCAGGTCGCGCGCGCCTTCCATTCCCTGCTCTTTGGTCACCAGAATCAGCTCGGCCCCGTAGGCACGCATCGCGGCGCGGCGCTCCTGGCTCATGTTGTCCGGCATCAGCAGCTTCATGCGGTAGCCTTTCAGCGCGGCGATCATCGCCAGGGCGATACCGGTGTTGCCGCTGGTGGCCTCAATCAGCACGTCGCCAGGCTTAATTTCTCCGCGCTTTTCGGCCTGGACAATCATCGACAGCGCCGCGCGGTCTTTCACCGACCCCGCCGGGTTATTGCCTTCGAGTTTGACCCAGATTTCACTGCCGTTGTCCGGCCCCATGCGCTGAAGCTTGACCAGAGGAGTGTTGCCGATGGTGTGTTCGAGTGTATTCACGATTTTTACTCAATAAAAAAGCCGGGTGGCGCTTCGCTTACCCGGCCTACAAGACGCAGTGATAACTGTAGGCCCGGTCAGCGCAGCGCCACCGGGCGATAAACATCCTAATAACCTATCAGGCTGACTCCGCCAGAGCAATATCCTCGCGCGTCTCGATGCGCTCCTTCCCGTGATAAATACGGGCGTGCTGCAGCCCAACAAACAGGCGCTCGCCCCGGTGCGGCGGCACGTCGTCGCGCATGACCACGGTCAGCGGCTCGGTATACCAGCCCAGCGGTTGTACCACCAATTGGGTGTAGTGACCTTTAGGGCTAGCTTCCAGCACCTGTACCGGCAGCGGTGAATCCAGGCTGGTTCGGCGGCTCACGTCCACTTCCCACGGACGCAGGAACAGATCGACCGGCCCCTGATGCGCGGAGGTATAGCCGAGCGGCCAGCGGTGCGCGCCAACGTGGAACTGGCCTCCGCGAATAGTGCCCTGAAGACGGTTCACTTCGCCCATAAACTCCAGCACGAAGCGGGTCGCCGGCTCGCGCCAGAGCTGCTCCGGCTCGTCAACCTGCTCAATGTTGCCCTGGCTCATGACCACCACGCGATCCGCGACTTCCATCGCCTCTTCCTGATCGTGGGTCACGAAGACGCTGGTGAATTTCAGCTCTTCATGCAGCTGGCGCAGCCAGCGGCGCAGCTCTTTACGCACCTGCGCGTCCAGCGCGCCGAAAGGTTCATCCAGCAGCAGGATTTGCGGCTCAACGGCTAACGCGCGCGCCAGCGCCACGCGCTGCTTCTGACCGCCGGACAGTTGGGCCGGGAAACGGTCCGCCAGATGCGCAAGCTGCACCATCTCCAGCAGTTTGGTCACTTTGGCTTTGATAGCCGCTGCATTTGGACGCTCGCGACGCGGCAGCACCGTCAGACCAAACGCAATGTTGTCGAACACGGTCATGTGGCGGAACAGCGCGTAATGCTGGAACACAAAACCTACTTTACGATCGCGGGCATGCAGGCGGCTCACGTCGGTGCCGTGAAAGCGGATGTGCCCGCTGGTCTGATGCTCAAGCCCGGCGATAATACGCAGCAGCGTGGTTTTACCCGAGCCAGACGGCCCCAGCAGCGCCACCATTTGTCCGGAAGGGATATCCAGCGAGATATCATTCAGCACCTGGGTGCGACCAAAAGACTTCTTAATATTGGCAATCTCAATGCTCATGATTTCCCTCCTGATGCTGACGTTTTTCCTGATTTTCTAAACGCCACTGCACCACACTCTTCAAAAACAGGGTCAAAATGGCCATCAGCGTCAGCAACGCTGCGGCAGTAAACGAGCCGATGGTGTTGTAGTCCTGCTGCAGCAGCTCAATCTGTAGCGGCAGCGACAGGGTTTCACCCCGGATGGAGCCGGAGACGACGGAAACGGCACCGAACTCACCAATCGCGCGGGCGTTGGTCAGCACCACGCCGTAAAGCAACGCCCAGCGGATATTCGGCAGCGTCACGCGACGGAACATCTGCCAGCCCGACGCGCCCAGCAGCACCGCCGCTTCGTCTTCGTTGCTGCCCTGGCTTAACATCACCGGCACCAGCTCACGCACCACAAACGGACAGGTCACGAAGATGGTGACCAGCACCATGCCCGGCCAGGCGAACATGATCTGCAGGTTATGCTCGTCCAGCCAGCCACCCAATGGCCCGTTGGAGCCGTAAAAGAGCAGGTACACGAGACCCGCCACCACCGGCGATACGGCGAAAGGAATATCCAGCAGGGTCAGCAGCAGCTGACGTCCCGGGAAGTTAAAGCGCGTCACCAGCCAGGCCAACAGAGTCCCGAACACGAGGTTCACCGGCACGGTGATCAACGCAATCAGTACGGTCAGCCAGATGGCATGCAGCATATCCGGGTTCGCCAGGTTTTCCAGCGCGGGCATCAGGCCCTTGCTGAACGCCTGAACGAAGATATAAACCGTCGGCACGACGAGAATGAGGGCGGAAACCAGCACCCCCGCCCCAATCAGAAACCATTTACCCCAGTTGATGCGGGGTGCATCGTATCGCTTCAATTGCGTAACTTCCGCCATCAGTGACCTACCACACGTCGACCAAAGCGACTTTGCAGAGTGTTAATCGAGTACAGCAGCAGCAGCGAGGCCGCCAGGATCACCGAGGCAATTGCGCTCGCCGCCGGATAATCAAACTCCTGCAAACGGATGAAAATCATCAGCGAGGTGACTTCTGTTTTCCAGGCGATGTTCCCGGCGATAAAAATCACCGCGCCGAACTCACCGAGGCTGCGGGTAAACGACAGCGCGACACCCGCCATCAGCGCTGGAGACAGCTCCGGCAGAACCACCTTGCGGAAGCTCTGCCAGCGCGTGGCGCCCAGCGTTTCCGCCGCTTCTTCGTATTCCGGGCCCAACTCTTCCAGCACCGGCTGCACGGTACGGACCACAAACGGGATGCTGGTAAAGGCCATCGCCACCGCGATACCGAGCCAGGTGTAGGTCACTTTGATGTCAAATTTCGCCAGCCACTCGCCGTACAGCCCGTTCACGGAGAAGAGCGACGCGAGGGTTAAGCCCGCCACTGCCGTCGGCAGCGCAAACGGCAGATCCATCAGGGCGTCAAGCAGCGTGCGGCCCGGGAAGCGATAGCGCGTTAAGATCCACGCCATCAGCAGGCCAAACACGCCGTTAAAAATGGAGGCGACAAACGCCGACAGCAGCGTCACCTTATAGGCCGCCACCACCTGCGGGTTGGTGACCACGTCCCAGTACTGCGCCCAGCTCATCTGAGCAAGCTGCATCACCAGCGCGCTGAGCGGTAACAGCAGGATCAGGCAGACGAACAGCAGGCTGGTCCCGAGGCTTAAGGTAAAGCCCGGCAGCACGCGTTTTGTCGAGACTGCAAACATTACTTATGCCCCGCCGCCAGCAATTTGTCTAACTCACCGCCGCTGGCAAAATGCGTTTTCATTACATCAGGCCAGGAGCCGAAATGATCTTCCACGCGGAACAAATCGGTCTGCGGGAATTTGTCTTTCAGTTTGTTCATCACGTCCGGGTTGTTCACGCGGTAGTAGTAATCGGTAATGATGGTCTGCGCCTGCGGGCTGTACAGGTAGTTGAGGTAGGCTTTTGCCGCTTTCTCGGTACCGTTTGCCTGCACGTTTTTATCCACCCATGCCACCGGGAACTCGGCCAGGATGTTGGTTTTCGGGATAACGACCTCGAAGCCCTGCGCTTCATACTGTTTGCGGATGTTATTCACTTCCGATTCAAAGCTGATCAGCACATCGCCGAGACCGCGTTCTGCGAAGGTCGTGGTCGCCCCGCGGCCGCCGGTATCAAACACTTCGACGTTTTTCAGGAACTGGGTCATGAACTGTTCGGTTTTGGCTTTATCGTTACCGTCAGCCTTGTCCGCCGCGCCCCAGGCCGCTAAATAGGTATAACGCGCGTTACCGGAAGTTTTTGGGTTCGGGAAAATCAGCTTCACGTCGGAACGCACCAGGTCGCTCCAGTCGTGGATATTCTTCGGGTTACCCTTACGCACCAGGAAGCCCATGGTGGAATAGAACGGCGAGCTGTTGTTCGGCAGTCGGCTCTGCCAGTCCGCCGGGATCAGCTTGCCTTTATCGTGCAGGATCTGCACGTCAGTCACCTGGTTGTAGGTCACCACATCCGCTTTCAGACCCTGCAAAATCGCCAGCGCCTGCTTGGACGACCCGGCGTGGGACTGCTTGATGGTCAGCTTGTCGCCGTTATTGTCTTTCGCCCACTGCTGTTCGAACGGTGGATTAAGGGCGGCAAACAGCTCGCGGGAGACGTCATACGAACTGTTTAACAGTTCAGTCGCCTGCGCCTGTGCCACCAGCAGTAAACCTGCCAGCGCCAGAGTTCCTTTTTTCAGTACAGTAACGGCCATTGCGCACCCTTATAAATGTGATGACTATCTTATAGTCATAATATTTATAACGGGGATGAAAGGAGTAACGGTTTTATATACCGTTTGGTGATTTAGAAGCAGAAAAGGGAATAAGGGGTGCGGCCTGATGCCCTCACCCCGGCCCTCTCCCACAGGGAGAGGGAGAAAGGCCATTAAAGCGCCAGCAGACGCTCAACGGACGGCGCAAAGTAGTAGCCGCCGGTCACCGGTTTGGTGAAGCGCAGCATGGCGTCGCGCTTGCCGTCGGTATCGCCGAACATGCTCAGCAGCTGCTGCTCAATGTTATAGAGGCGCGCGCAATAGGCGCAGAAGTAAAGGCCGTGCGTGCCGCTGGCGGTACCGTACGGCAGGCTCTGGCGAACAATCTTCAGCCCTTTGCCGTCTTCTTTCAGGTCAACGCGGGTCAGGTGAGAGGTAACGGGACGGTCGTCGCCGTCAATCTCTTCGTTGGCTTCTTTAGTACGACCAATCATCATCTCCTGGTCGTGCACGCTCATGCGGTTAAGCTGCTTGAGGTTGTGCTCCCAGCGCTGCACGAACACGTAGCTGCCGCCCGCGTCCACGCCGTCTTTAATCACCGCCACGTCGCGACGAACCTCTTCACCCGCCGGGTTTTCCGTCCCGTCGACGAAGCCGCTCAGATCGCGCTCTTCCACCCAGCGGAAGCCGTGAACCTCTTCCTGCACCTCAATGCTGTCGCCAAAGGCCGCTACCGCCGCCTGGGCAACGGAAAAGTTCACGTCGTGACGCAGGGAGAGAATGTGGATCAGCACGTCGTACTGCGTCGCCGGAGCCAGACCTTTGCCGTAAGGGATGAAGTCTTTCAGCTCTTCCGCCCCTTCGCCGCCGCTTAGCTGACGCCAGACGTTATTGCCAAAGGCAACAACGGCGCCGAGGTGGGATTCCGGGAATTTGGCCTGGAAGGTGGCCAGCTTATCAACAAACGCTTTACTGGCCGCACGCAGGGCATCCACGTCCCCTTTAACATTGGCTTCAATCCAAATCGCCGCGCGGCAATGTTCTGGCAAAATGCCACTCTGAACCTGAGACATCGCTCCTCCTGAAATAAAGATGCCACGTCAGCGTGGCATTGATGGCGGGTATTATACCCGGATTTCAGCGAGGCGGATTGTTCAGGCGCAAATTACTGCTTCCAGAGTATTTTGCTCACTTTCCAGTTCTTGAGCGTGTCGTCAGACGGCATCAGTCCTTCCGGGCCGCTCCAGGTTCCGGTGAAGACATAGCTGATGTGCTGGCTGCCTTCGGCCTTACATTCCACCGCGACCTTGTCGTCAGACGGCGCGCTGGTGCAGTTGCCAAAAGCCTGCTTATAAAGTTCGCTAAACGGCGTACCCACCTTCACACCGCTCGCCGTCGGGATATCTTCATCCATCACGGCAATTCGGTTTACCGTGCCTTTGTCACCGTTGATCACCAGCGCCAGCTTGTCGCCCTTCAGCGCTTCGTAATAGCGAACAATATTGCCATTCTCCGTTTTCATGCCGCTGCGCAGGCGGTAATCGCTGCTGAGCGCATCCTGAATAGCATTCTGATCCAGCGCCGTCGCGGCGGTAATTTTTCCCACGCCCTGCTCGGTCACTTCCGTTGATGAGCCAAACCAGTTCCACGGATACGCGGCGGACCAGTTAATGGAGGAGAGCGTCGAACAGCCGGTCAACGCCAGCGGGAGAGCGCATAAAAGTAAACGCAGCGATTTCATTGAAACGTCCTTTCTTGTTAAATCAACGCTTGTTGGAGTGCGGCATCGGCAAAAAGTGCCGGATTAATCATCCTGATGCGCAAAACAGGCGCGAAGACGCGGGTTGGTCAGCAGCCACAGCAGGGCCACAATATCGGCAACCACCAGCGCAACGCCGGTGCCCGTCAGCGGTTCACCGTACCACCAGAGTACCGGCTGCCAGAAGAGCAGCGCAACCTGGGCGAGGATCAGCAGCCAGCGAAGCGCGCGCCAAAAACGGGGGATCGCCTGCCGTCGTCCGCTGCATAAAAAAGCGACCACCGCCGGTACGCCCGGCAGCAAGCCGAGCCAGAAGGCGTCGTGATCGGGATAAAAGAGATTCAGCAGCGTGTCGCCCTGCCCGCGCGACGCGGCGGCCATCACAAACAGCACCCAGGTCCGGGCCTGCAGCAGCAGAACGCACCAGAATAAAAAGGGCAGCCTGACGCGGCCCTGCGCGTCATAGTCTGCCGGATGGATTTCAGTACTCTTCATCTTCGATCAGACGCTTTCCTAAACTCAACACGTCAGCGTGTTCATAGCCCAGACGCTCATACATGCCCAGCACCACGTCGTTATCTTCCCGCACCATGATCTGGATTTTTGGGCAGCCGCGGGCGATCAGCTTCTTCTCGAGCCGGTTCAGCAGCGCATTGGCAATGCCGCGGCCACGGTATTCCGGGTGGACGCCCAGATAATAGGCCGAGCCTCGGTGGCCGTCGTACCCGCCCATTACCGTTCCCACAACCTCACCGTTGACTTCCGCGACCAGAAACAGACTGACGTCGTGATTCACCTTACGTTCGATATCCATTTCCGGATCGTTCCACGGACGCAGCAGATCGCAGCGCTCCCAAAGGGTGATCACCTCTTCGAAATCTTCCTGGCGAAAAACGCGTATCTCCATGGTATTAACCGCCTTTTCGGGTTTAAAAACAGTGATTATGGCGCGAAGCACGCCTTTAGCCAATAACCGGGGAAAATCTCGCCAAAATTTGGCATAATGTCACTTTGTCACGTATTGAAATGAAAAGTAAAACAATTCTCAATATGGACTGTCGTAACGGGAAACACGATACGATATAACACCAGGACCCCTTTTTTTAGTATTCAGGCCGCATGAGCACATTCAAACCATTAAAAGCACTCACATCGCGTCGTCAGGTTCTCAAAGCGGGGCTGGCGGCCTTAACGTTAACGGGCATCGCAAAGCAGGCTCAGGCGAAAGACGAGAGCACGCTCAAAACCAGTAACGGACACAGCAAACCGAAAACCAAAAAGCCGGGCGCGAAGCGTCTGGTGATGCTCGACCCGGGCCACGGCGGTATTGATACCGGCGCCATCGGCAAAAACGGGTCGAAAGAAAAACACGTCGTGCTGGCGATTGCAAAAAATGTGCGCGCAATTTTACGCAGCAACGGCATTGACGCCCGTCTGACGCGCTCTGGCGATACCTTTATTCCGCTGTATGACCGCGTTGAGATCGCCCACCAGCACGGTGCGGATCTGTTTATGTCGATCCACGCCGACGGCTTTACCAACCCTTCTGCGGCGGGCGCCTCGGTGTTTGCGCTTTCCAACCGTGGCGCCAGTAGCGCCATGGCAAAATACCTCTCCGACCGCGAAAACCGGGCGGATGAAGTCGCCGGGAAGAAAGCCACTGACAAAGACCACCTGCTACAGCAGGTGCTTTTCGACCTCGTGCAGACGGATACGATCAAAAACAGCCTGACGCTCGGCTCGCATATTCTGAAGAAGATTAAGCCGGTGCATCGTCTGCACAGCAAAGGCACCGAGCAGGCGGCGTTCGTGGTCCTGAAATCACCGTCCATCCCGTCCGTGCTGGTGGAAACCTCCTTCATTACCAACCCGGAAGAAGAGCGACTCCTCGGCACCACGGCGTTTCGTCAGAAGATCGCCAACGCCATCGCCTCCGGCATTATCAGCTACTTCAACTGGTTCGATAACCAGAAAGCGCACTCCAGGAAACGTTGATGAAACCCGATGCTCAACTGGTAAAAACCTTCCTGCTGCAGCTGCAGGATGAGATCTGCCAGAAACTGGCCGCCGCAGACGGCGGTGAATTTCAGGAAGATAGCTGGCAGCGCGAGGCCGGGGGCGGCGGGCGCAGCCGCGTGCTGCGAAACGGCGGCATCTTCGAACAGGCGGGCGTGAATTTTTCCCACGTTCACGGCGACGCCATGCCCGCCTCTGCGACGGCGCATCGTCCTGAGCTGGCGGGCCGCAGCTTCGAGGCGATGGGCGTCTCGCTGGTGGTGCATCCGCACAACCCGTTTGTGCCCACCAGCCACGCCAACGTGCGCTTTTTCATTGCGGAAAAACCGGGCGCCGACCCGGTCTGGTGGTTCGGCGGCGGTTTCGACTTAACGCCCTACTACGGCTTCGAAGAAGATGCCGTGCACTGGCACACCACCGCGCGGGATCTTTGCCTGCCGTTTGGCGAAGACGTCTACCCGAAATTTAAAAAGTGGTGCGACGACTACTTTTACCTGAAGCACCGCGACGAGCAGCGCGGCATCGGCGGGCTGTTCTTTGACGATCTCAACGCGCCTGATTTTGATACCGCGTTCAGCTTTATGCGCGCGGTAGGCGAAGGGTATTCAGACGCGTATCTGCCCATCGTCGAACGCCGTAAAAACACCGACTACGGCGTGCGCGAACGTGAGTTCCAGCTTTACCGCCGCGGGCGCTACGTGGAGTTCAACCTGGTGTGGGATCGCGGGACGCTGTTCGGCCTGCAGACCGGCGGACGCACGGAGTCGATTCTGATGTCGATGCCGCCGCTGGTGCGCTGGGAGTACTGCTACGAGCCAAAAGAAGGCAGCCCGGAGGCTGCCTTGCGTGAGTTTATTCAGGTTCGGGACTGGGTGTAGCTGCCGGATGGCGCTGCGCTTATCCGGCCTACTCAACCCGACACCACGCGCTTACAGAGGCTGCGTCTGCGCCTCAACCACCGCCAGCGCCACCATGTTCACGATACGACGCACGGAGGCAATCGGCGTTAGCACATGCACCGGTTTGGCCACGCCCATCAGTACCGGTCCTACGGTCACCCCTTCAGAGCTGGAGACGCGCAACAGGTTATAGCTGATACGCGCCGCTTCCACGTTCGGCATAATCAGTATGTTGGCCGATCCCTTCAGCGGGCTGTCCGGCATACGTTCGTTACGGATGCTCTCCACCAGCGCGGCATCGCCGTGCATCTCCCCGTCAATCATCAGCTCCGGCGCACGCTCGCGCACCAGCTCCAGCGTCTGGCGCATTTTGCACGCCGCCGCGGATTTAGACGAACCAAAGTTAGAGTGCGACAGCAGCGCCACCTTCGGCTCAATACCAAATCGACGGACGGTCTCGGCGGCCATCACGGTGATCTCCGCCAGCTCGTCCGGGGTCGGATCGTCGTTAACGTAGGTGTCAGCAATAAAGGTGTTGCCGCTCGGCAGCAGCAGCGCGTTCATCGCCCCGGCGGTATGAACCCCGTCGCGATAGCCGAAGATCTCCTGCACCACGCTAAAGTGCTCGTGGTAATCGCCGATGGTACCGCAGATCAGCGCATCCGCCTCGCCGCGATGCACCATGATCGCGCCGATCACCGTGGTGTTGCTGATCACCGCTTTCTGCGCCTGCTCCTGGGTAATCCCGCGACGCTTCATGATCGCGTAGTATTCGCTCCAGTACTCTTTGAAGCGCGGATCGGATTCGTTGTTCACGATCTCGAAGTCGACGCCCGGCTTGATCTGCAGGCCCAGCTTCTGGATGCGCATCTCAATCACGCTCGGACGACCAATCAGGATCGGTTTCGCCAGGCCTAAGGTGATCAGCTCCTGAGTGGCGTGCAGCACGCGCGCCTCTTCCCCTTCCGCCAGCACCACGCGCTTCGCGTCGGCGCGCGCCTGGGAGAAGATCGGCTTCATGAACAGGTTCGTTTTATAGACAAACTCGGTGAGCTTATCGACGTAAGCGTCGAAATCCTGAATCGGACGCGTCGCCACGCCGGAGTCCATCGCCGCTTTGGCCACCGCTGGGGCAATTTTGACAATCAGACGCGGGTCGAACGGTTTTGGAATGATGTAGTCCGGTCCGAAGCTCAGATCCTGATCGCCGTACGCAGACGCGACCACTTCGCTCTGCTCGGCGTGGGCCAGCTCCGCGATGGCGTGAACGGCGGCAAGCTTCATCTCTTCGTTGATCGCCGTTGCGCCGACGTCCAGCGCGCCGCGGAAGATGAACGGGAAGCAGAGCACGTTGTTGACCTGGTTCGGGTAGTCAGAACGACCGGTACAGATAATGGCGTCTTCACGCACCGCTTTCGCCAGCGGCGGCAGGATTTCCGGCTCAGGGTTCGCCAGGGCCAGGATCATTGGCGCACGCGCCATCTTCTTCACCATCTCCTGGGTCAACACTTTCGGACCGGAGCAGCCGAGGAAGATATCCGCGCCGTCGATCACGTCGTCCAGGGTGCGTTTACCGTCGTCGTCCACCGCATACGCCGCTTTGGTTTCCGCCATGTTCGGCTCGCGGTCTTTATAGATAACGCCCTTGGAGTCGCAGACCACAATGTTGTGTTTCTGCATACCCAGCGCCACCAGCAGGTTCATACAGGCGATGGCCGCGGCGCCTGCGCCAGAAACCACCATGCGCACGTCGGAGAGATTTTTCTCTACCACGCGCAGGCCGTTCAGAATGGCGGCGGTGCTGATAATCGCGGTGCCGTGCTGGTCATCGTGGAACACGGGAATGTTCATACGCTCGCGCAGCTTCTGCTCGATATAGAAACATTCCGGCGCTTTGATGTCTTCCAGGTTAATCCCGCCGAAGGTCGGCTCCAGCGCGGCCACCACGTTGATGAATTTGTCAGGATCGAGTTCATCCACCTCGATATCGAACACGTCGATACCGGCGAATTTCTTGAACAGTACCCCCTTCCCTTCCATCACCGGCTTACCGGCCAGCGCACCGATGTTGCCCAGCCCCAGCACCGCCGTGCCGTTAGAGATCACGGCGACAAGGTTGCCGCGCGCGGTGTATTTGTAGGCCGCCAGCGGGTCTTTTTCGATTTCCAGACACGGGGCAGCGACGCCCGGCGAATAGGCCAGCGCCAGATCGCGCTGGGTTGCCAGCGGCTTGGTTGGGGAGACCTGGATTTTCCCCGGGACAGGAAACTCGTGAAAATCGAGGGCACTCTGTTTTAACTGATCGTCCATCTTGTTATTCCTTTTACGTATCGGTCAGATAGTATCGCCGCAGGACAGCGCATAAACTTTGAAGGCTGCCAAACTCTCACCATCACACATTAAAAATTGTTATCAATTTATAACAGCCATGTTACCCGTCTCAAAAGCAATGCCTCCCCCGTCTGCTATGCTTTTTTGTTAAGTCCATCATGATTTTTCCAGAAGTGTGAACTAACGCACTCATCTAACTCTTTTATTTCCAAGGAGTAATCATTTATGAACCAGCTAGACGGCATCAAAAAATTCACCACCGTGGTTGCAGACAGCGGCGATATCGAGTCGATTCGCCACTATCAGCCGGAGGATGCGACCACCAACCCTTCGCTGCTGCTCAAAGCGGCCGGGCTTGCCCATTTTAGTCATCTGATTGATGACGCCATTACCTACGGTAAACAGCGCGGGAAAACGCAGGAGCAGCAGGTCGCCGAAGCCAGCGACAAGCTGGCGGTTAATTTTGGTGCGGAAATTCTTAAAAGCATCCCGGGACGCGTCTCAACCGAAGTCGACGCCCGCCTCTCGTTCGATAAAGAAAAGAGCATTAATAAGGCGCGTCGTCTGGTGGAGCTCTACCAGGAACAGGGGATCGATAAATCACGCATCCTGATCAAGCTCGCCTCCACCTGGGAAGGCATCCGCGCGGCAGAGGTGCTGGAAAAAGAGGGCATCCACTGCAACCTGACGCTGCTGTTCTCGTTTGCCCAGGCGCGCGCCTGCGCTGAAGCGGGCGTGTTCCTCGTCTCACCGTTTGTTGGGCGCATCTACGACTGGTATCAGGCGAAACAGCCGATGGATCCGTACGTGGTGGATGAGGATCCGGGCGTGAAATCGGTCCGTAATATCTACGACTATTACAAACAGCACCGCTACGAAACCATCGTGATGGGGGCCAGCTTCCGCCGTACCGAGCAGATCCTCGCCCTGGCAGGCTGCGACCGCCTGACCATCTCCCCTAACCTGCTCCAGGAACTACAGGACAAAGAAGAAACGGTGATCCGCAAGCTGGTGCCGACCTCCACCGTTCTGCCAAAACCGAAAACCATGACCGAAGCGGAGTTCCGCTGGGAGCACAACCAGGACGCCATGGCCGTGGAAAAACTGGCGGAAGGTATCCGCCTGTTCGCCGTCGACCAGCGCAAACTTGAAGACCTTCTCGCCGCCAAACTTTAACCTTGCCACGGAGTGAACTATGTCCCGTAAAGAGCTAGCCAATGCCATTCGCGCCCTCAGCATGGATGCCGTGCAGAAAGCCAATTCCGGCCACCCCGGCGCGCCGATGGGCATGGCTGATATTGCCGAAGTGCTGTGGAACGATTTTCTGAAGCACAACCCGAATGATCCCACCTGGTACGATCGCGACCGCTTTATTCTCTCCAACGGTCACGCCTCAATGCTGCTCTACAGCCTGCTGCACCTTTCCGGCTACGACCTGCCGCTTGAGGAGCTGAAAAACTTCCGCCAGTTGCACTCCAAAACGCCGGGGCATCCGGAGATTGGCTATACGCCCGGGGTGGAGACCACCACCGGGCCACTCGGTCAGGGGCTGGCCAATGCGGTTGGGCTGGCGATTGCCGAACGCACGCTGGCGGCGCAGTTTAACCAGCCGGACCATGAGATTGTCGACCATTACACCTACGTGTTTATGGGCGACGGCTGCCTGATGGAAGGGATCTCCCACGAGGTCTGCTCCCTGGCGGGCACGCTGGGGCTTGGCAAGCTGATTGGCTTCTACGATCACAACGGCATTTCCATCGACGGGGAGACCGAAGGCTGGTTTACCGACGACACGGCAAAACGCTTCGAAGCCTACCACTGGCACGTGGTGCATGAGATCGACGGTCACGACCCTGAGGCGGTGAAAAAAGCGATTCAGGAAGCGCAGAGCGTGAAGGACAAACCGTCCCTGATTATCTGCCGCACGGTCATTGGCTTCGGCTCGCCGAACAAGGCGGGCAAAGAAGAGGCGCACGGCGCGGCGCTGGGTGACGAGGAAGTGGCGCTGACCCGGCAGAAGCTGGGCTGGAAATATCCGCCGTTTGAGATCCCGAAAGAGATCTACAGAGCCTGGGATGCCCGTGAAGACGGTGAGAAAGCCCAGCACGCCTGGAACGAAAAATTTGCCGCCTACAAAAAAGCGCATCCGGAGCTGGCGGCCGAGTTTTCCCGCCGCATGAGCGGCGGTCTGCCGGAAGACTGGGAAGATAAAACCCAGGCGCTGATTGAAAACCTGCAGTCCAACCCGGCGAAGATCGCCACCCGTAAGGCGTCGCAAAATACCCTGAACGCAATCGGCCCGATTCTTCCCGAACTGCTCGGCGGCTCGGCGGACCTGGCGCCGAGCAACCTGACGATCTGGTCCGGCTCCAAATCGCTCAAGGAGGACATCGCCGGGAACTACATCCACTACGGCGTACGCGAGTTCGGGATGACCGCTATTGCAAACGGCATCGCCCATCACGGCGGGTTTGTGCCGTACACCGCCACCTTCCTGATGTTTGTCGAGTACGCCCGTAACGCGGCGCGCATGGCGGCGCTGATGAAGGCGCGGCAGATAATGGTCTACACCCATGACTCCATCGGGCTCGGGGAAGACGGGCCCACACACCAGGCGGTTGAACAACTGGCGAGCCTGCGCCTGACGCCCAACTTTAGCACCTGGCGTCCGTGCGATCAGGTCGAAGCGGCGGTGGGCTGGAAGCTGGCGGTGGAACGCCACAATGGCCCAACGGCATTAATTCTGTCACGCCAGAACCTGGCGCAAATTGAGCGTACCCCGGAGCAGGTGAAAAACATCGCCCGCGGCGGCTATATTCTGAAGGACAGCGGCGGCAAGCCGGACGTGATCCTGATTGCGACCGGTTCCGAGGTGGAAATCACGGTGAAAGCGGCGGAGAAACTGACCGCCGAAGGACACGCGGTGCGCGTGGTGTCCCTGCCTTCTACGGATATTTTTGACGCTCAGGACGAGGCGTATCGGGAATCGGTCCTGCCGTCCAGCGTCGCGGCTCGCGTGGCGGTGGAAGCCGGTATTGCCGACTACTGGTACAAGTATGTCGGGCTAAAAGGGGCGATTGTCGGCATGCGGGGCTACGGTGAGTCCGCCCCTGCCGATAAGCTGTTCCCGTATTTCGGCTTTACCGTTGAGAACGTGGTGGAGAAGGCGCTGAGCGTGATCTAGTGCGGCTACGCCTTACCCGGCCTACAAAACCTCCAAACCGTAGGCCGGGTAAGCGACAGCGCCACCCGGCAAAACTACCGCGTGATCCACAGCGTGGGCCAGGCATCTGGCCCGTTCCAGTTGTCGCAGCTGGGCTCCTCGGCATAGCGCACCAGGCGGAAACGCTGGCCGTCAAAACGCCAGCGCGTCTGGATCCCGCAATCACCCATACCGCGCCCCAGCGCTAGCGTTGTCAGCTCGCGCGTCTTCTCATCGAAGCTGGCGTTCATCAACTCCATTTCACTCCCGTTGCTTGACGGCGTAAACGGCAGACGCAGCCTGACGCTGCGGGCGGTAAACGGTTTTTTACGTGATACCAGCCACGCCAGATCTACCGTGTTATAGGCCCCCGCCTCGCAGCTGACGATCAGCAGCGCTTTGTCATCGGTTAACGCGGTGACGCGCACTTCCCGGCGGTTAGGATCCAGAGAGCACTGGCTGCTGTTCATCCGTCCGGTACCATAGTCCAGCAGGTCGTTCAGTTCGGCGTGGGAGAGTGGCGTCGGAGTAGGGTTGACGACCGCCACCTTTTTTAAGGCGGGTGCAGGCGGCACGCTTAACGGCGGATCGTCACCTTTCTTGATCCACGCGGTTTCGCTGCCGACGCGCTTTTGCTGCGCATCAATGAACAGCAGCGCGGCTTTCAGACCGCTCAGCGAAATAACCTGCTTACCGCCGCGAAGGGTCAGGGCCTTCCCTTCCTGGATGTTTTTCAGAAAGGCGGTGATGGTGGCCGCATCGTCCGTTTTCAGATGCCAGGGCGTCAGCTGCCAGCGCTGTTTGTCCAGCTTTAGGGGAACGTTATCCAGCAGCAGCCGGGGAACAATCTCTGGCTCTTTGACCGAGGGCGTATCAAGACCGCCGAGATCGATACGCAGCGTGGCATCCGTTTTCGCCCCGGCGCTTCGGGTGAGCGTCATAACCAGGCCACGGTGTTCACCCGTGTTGCGAGCAAGACAAAAGTTCTGGTTATTACAGGTTACCTGCCAGTCAGAGAAGGCTTGCTGGGCAGGTGCAGCCCGCACCTGCGGCGCGAGGAGCACACAAAACAGGTAAAATAAAAAGACGCTGTAGCGCATGAATGACACAATCCCGGAACGAAAACGCTTAACTGGGCAGTATCTTCGTGTTCCCGCCGGGGTTGCTCAATCGGATTTATCAGATATACCCGAAAAACACCCTACATTCGTTCGAAAGCAGAGTTCATTAACCCGGTCGTCTGTAAATACTGCAGTAATATCACTGCCTTACCATCCCTGATTTCCCCTGAACGCATCATCTCCAGCGCCCGGGAAAAAGGAAGTTCCAGCACTTCGATATCTTCATCCTCAACGCCACCGCCCCGGTGGGTGCGCTGCGCATCGCTGTACTCCGCAATGAAGAAATAGACGAGCTCCGTCACGCCCCCCGGTGACATAAACAGCTCAAAGACCTTTTTGACCTCGCCCACTTCGAAGCCGGTTTCCTCAACGGCCTCTTTGCGGATACAAACTTCCGGCTCATCATCATCGAGCAGGCCCGCGCAGGTTTCAATCAGACGTCCGTCGGGGTTGCCATTGACCCATGTCGCCACCCTGAACTGACGGATCAGCACCACGCTCTGCTTTTCACGGTTATAGAGCAGAATGGTTGCTCCGTTGCCGCGGTCGTAGACCTCGCGCTTGTGGCGGATCACTTCACCGTTGTTACGCGTAAGGTCATAGGTGATGTTACGCAGGACAAAGTAGTTTTCAGAGAGAATTTTGTCTTTGATAACGTCAATTTTCAGGGTCATACGGGCTCCACAACACAATGAGTCGTCCTATACTACGCCGTGAATCCCGCTTTGTCGCCCGCCGGTTTAATGATGCTTTGGCGCGTTAACCCCAAGCCAGTCGAGTATTCCTTGCGCCGCATGACGGCCTTCCGCCATGGCGGTCACCACCAGATCCGCACCGCGTACCGCATCGCCCCCGGCGAAGATCTGGGGGTTGGTCGTCTGGTAACGGTAGCGGCTCTCGACGGAGGCAACGATCCGCCCCCAGTCATCCGTTTCGACACCCTGCGCCTGCAGCCACGGCATCGCGTGCGGGTTAAAACCAAACGCCATGATGACCGCATCCGCGGCCATCACGAACTCGCTGCCCGCTACCGGAACGGGCCGACGCCGTCCCTGCGCGTCCGGCTCTCCAAGCTCGGTACGCAGCATCCGAATACCGTTGACCTTACCGTTCGGATCCAGCGTCAGCTCAACCGGCTGGACGTTAAATTCAAACGCCGCGCCCTCCTCTCTGGCGTTCTTCACCTCTTTCTTCGAGCCCGGCATGTTGGCCTCATCCCGACGATAGGCGCAGGTCACCTTCGCCGCGCCGTGGCGTAACGCGGTGCGGACGCAGTCCATCGCGGTATCCCCCCCACCAAGCACCACCACGTTTAAACCCTGGGTGTCGATGAACGGTTCGCTGGCCGTCGCCTCCAGCCCCATAACATGCCGCGTGTTGCCTACCAGGAAAGGCAGCGCGTCATAGACCCCCGGCGCGTCTTCATGCGGGATACCTGCCTTCATCGAGCGGTAGGTTCCCACGCCAATAAACAGGGCGTCGTAATCGTGCTTTAACTGCGACATCGACACGTCCTGACCCACCTCGCAGTTCAGCTCGAAGCGGATCCCCATCGCGGTAAATATCTCTCTGCGCCGCGCGAGCAGCGATTTGTCCAGCTTGAATGCCGGGATGCCAAAGGTCAGCAATCCGCCTATTTCCGGATGCCGGTCATACACCGTCACGCTCACGCCGCTGCGCGCCAGCACGTCGGCGCACGCCAGCCCGGCGGGCCCCGCGCCGACGATCGCGACACGTTTACCTGTCGGCGTGACGGCGGACATATCCGGCCGCCAGCCCATCGCCAGCGCCCGATCGGAGATATAGCGTTCGATGTTGCCGATGGTCACGGATCCCGCCTCTTCACGTATTGTGCAGGCACCTTCGCATAATCGGTCCTGCGGGCAGACGCGGCCGGTAATTTCAGGTAAACAGTTGGTCTGATGAGAAAGCTCGACCGCGCCGGTGATATCCCCCGCGTTGAGGCGCTCAATCCACTGCGGGATGTGGTTATGCAGCGGGCAGGTCCATTCGCAAATGCTGTGCTCGCCGCATTTCAGGCAGCGCGACGCCTCGCGGGCGGCCTGCCCGGCCCGAAACGGCAGGTAAATTTCGTTAAAATGGCTCACGCGTTCGGCGGCAGCGAGTTTGTCTGGCTCGCCGCGTAGCGAAGTCGCCTGCATCTGCTGCAGTTTGGTGCGCGGAGCGGCTTCTCCGACGACCTCAGCATGCCAGGGCTTTGCCTCCAGGCAGGCCGTGCGCTGTCGGCGCGATTTTGCCAGATTATCAAGGACAGCAGGCGTTGCCAGGGAGAGGACATCTGCCGGGCAATTTTCGATACAGGCCGGGCCGTGTGGCCGCGTCAGACAGAGATCGCATTTGTTCGCCGAGGCCTTCACGCTGCCGTTGTCGAGCGGGGTGACGATAATTTCCATCGTGCCAAACGGGCAGGCCACCACGCAGGCCTTACAGCCGATGCATTTTTGTTGATTCACCTGTACGCTGTCATCGCATTTACTGATGGCGCCATTCGGGCAGCTTTGCGCGCAGGGTGCATTTTCACAGTGATGGCAGGTGACGGGGCGTCGCGTGTCGCCGGATCTCAGGACCGTAATGCGCGGATGAAAATGGCGCTCGCTCAGGACATGCTGCTCATCGTTGTGCGCCATCACGCAGGCCACTTCGCAGGCGCGACACCCAATGCACTGCTGGCTGTTAGCCATAATAAAACGATTCATAACCACACCTGTTTTTGGTTCAATAACCTTTCTCTTTATAAGAGTATGGTATTTACGCATCACGGCGCGATCGGGCAATGTTCAAATGCCCGGAACGCCGAATTATTTACAGTGAACCTGTGGCAGATCAATTTTATTCAGAGAGCCGTTTTGTGACCGTTAAACGACCCGTTTCCGGAAGCCTTGCCTGGGCTTTCTTTTCGATCATTGTCTTATCCGTGCTGACCAGCACCGTCGCGCTGCTGACGCTTGCCAGCAGTCAGCGTGACGCCGAAGCTATCAATATCGCGGGTTCGCTGCGCATGCAGAGCTATCGTCTGGGCTACGAGATGCAGCGCAACAGCCCTTCCCTTGCGGCGCATCGCGACAGCTGGCAACAGACGCTGAACGCGCCTGCCCTGCAGAAGCTGAACCGCTGGTACGTCCCGGACAATGTCAAAGCGCGCTACCAGCAGCTGCACGTGGCCTGGCTGGAGATGGATGCACACATCGCCCGCGGCGACAGCGCGTGGTATCAAACCCACATTGAGGATTTTGTTGGCCGCATTGATGCCTTTGTGCTCGCCCTTCAGCACTACACCGAACATAAAATTCAGACAGTGACCCTGCTCTCGCTGGCGGGCGCTCTCGGGATCCTGCTCCTGACGCTGTTTACCCTGCGACGCATCCGTCGCCAGGTGGTGCTGCCGCTGAACAATCTGGTGGCGGCCAGCGAACGGGTTGAGCGCGGGGAATTTACAACCCCGGCGCCGGATACCGCCCTGCCGAACGAGCTGGGGCAACTCTCCCGCGCCTTCAACCATATGTCCGCGGAATTAGATACGCTCTACCGTTCGCTCGAAGCCTCGGTCGCGGAAAAGACGCGGCATTTGCATGAAGCCCACCAGCAGCTCGACATGCTGTTCAAGTGCTCTCAGGCGCTGAATACCGGCCAGATAGACAGCCACTGCTTCCGGCATATCCTGCAGATTGTCCATGACTATACGCAGATGAATTATCTGGAACTGCGCACCAGCGACGACTGGCGGCTGTGTGAAGGAAAGGAATCTGAGGGCACTCCTCTGCAAAACCTGCCGGTACTGATGCAGGACACCCTTTACGGCGAGCTGCGCTGGCAAAGCGAGACGGACAGCGTCCCCCTTCCGCTGATGAGAAGCGTGGCGACCATGCTCGGGCGCGGGCTGTACTTTAACCAGGCGCAAAAGCACTACCAGCAGCTGCTGCTGATGGAAGAGCGCGCCACCATTGCCCGAGAGCTGCACGATTCGCTGGCGCAGGTGCTGTCCTATCTGCGCATTCAGCTGGCGCTGCTCAAACGCGCCGTGCCCCAGGAGAATACTCCGGCGCAGACCATCATCTCCGACTTCTCCCGCGAGCTGAACAATGCCTGGCAGCAGCTTCGAGAGCTGCTCACCACCTTCCGCCTGACGCTGAACCACGCGAATTTACCCGCGGCGCTGCAGGAGTCGCTTGACGTCCTGCAGAGCCAGACGCAGGCGAAGCTGCATCTTGACTGCCGCCTCTCCTCGCTGGCGCTGGACGCGCAAAAGCAGGTGCATCTGTTGCAGATTGTGCGTGAGGCCGTGCTGAACGCCATTAAGCACGCGCAGGCCAGCGAGATCACCGTAAGCTGCGTCACCGCAGCGGACGGTACGCACAGCGTCAGCATTCGTGACAACGGAATCGGGATCGGCGAAGCCAGCGAGCCGCCGGGACATTACGGGCTAAATATTATGCGCGAACGCGCGCAACGGCTCGGCGGAATGCTGCACTTTTCGCAGCCGCAAAACGGCGGCACCCTGGTCAGCGTGACGTTCCCGGCGCCCGCGCCGTTAACGGGTAAATAATGGTAAAGAGGGAAGCGCAGGGAAAAGCGCATGATAATTTACATTATCTCCTTTATTTCTCCACGTTTGACCTGGCCCTTACCGCTAAAGTTATGCGGGCAATAAACAATAATGACGTGCAGCAAAACGAGGTCACACTTTCATGGCGAATTTTTTCATCGATCGCCCCATTTTTGCCTGGGTGCTTGCCATCCTGTTGTGTCTGACAGGTGTCCTGGCGATTACTTCACTTCCTGTTGAGCAATACCCCGATCTGGCACCGCCTAACGTGCGCGTCACCGCAAACTACCCCGGCGCTTCCGCGCAAACGCTGGAAAACACCGTGACGCAGGTTATTGAGCAGAACATGACGGGTCTCGATAACCTGATGTACATGTCCTCGCAAAGTAGCGCCACGGGTCAGGCGACGGTGACCCTGAGCTTTAAGGCGGGCACCGACCCGGACGAAGCGGTGCAGCAGGTACAAAACCAGCTGCAGTCGGCCATGCGCAAGCTGCCCCAGGCGGTGCAGAATCAGGGCGTGACCGTGCGTAAAACCGGTGATACCAACATTTTGACCATCGCGTTTGTCTCGACAGATGGCTCGATGGATAAGCAGGACATTGCAGACTACGTGGCGAGTAATATTCAGGATCCACTCAGCCGTATTAACGGCGTGGGGGATATCGACGCCTACGGTTCACAGTATTCCATGCGCATCTGGCTGGACCCTAATAAGCTGAACAGCGTGCAGATGACGGCCAAAGACGTCACCGACGCTATCGAATCGCAGAACGCCCAGATTGCCGTGGGCCAGCTTGGCGGTACGCCGTCCGTTGATAATCAGGCCCTGAACGCCACCATCAACTCGCAGTCCCTGCTCCAGACGCCCGAGCAGTTCAGAAATATTACCCTGAGGGTAAATCAGGACGGGTCGGAAGTGCGCCTGGGCGACGTCGCCACGGTGGAAATGGGGGCGGAGAAATACGACTACCTGAGCCGCTTCAACGGTAATCAGGCCTCCGGCCTGGGGATTAAGCTTGCCTCCGGCGCGAACGAAATGGCCACGGCCAAACTGGTGCTGGACCGTCTGGACGAGCTTTCACAGTATTTCCCGCACGGGCTAGAGTACAAAGTCGCCTATGAAACCACCTCCTTCGTTAAAGCGTCGATTGAGGACGTGGTGAAGACCCTGCTGGAAGCCATCGCGCTGGTGTTCCTGGTGATGTACCTGTTCCTGCAAAACTTCCGCGCGACGCTGATCCCCACCATTGCCGTTCCGGTGGTGCTGCTGGGGACGTTTGCGGTGCTTTACGCGTTCGGGTACAGCATCAACACCCTGACGATGTTCGCGATGGTGCTGGCCATCGGCCTGCTGGTGGATGATGCCATCGTGGTGGTGGAAAACGTCGAGCGCATCATGAGCGAGGAAGGGCTATCGCCGCGCGAGGCCACGCGAAAATCGATGGGGCAAATTCAGGGCGCGCTGGTCGGTATCGCGATGGTGCTCTCGGCGGTGTTTATTCCGATGGCCTTCTTTGGCGGCACCACCGGCGCGATTTACCGTCAGTTTTCGATTACCATCGTCTCTGCGATGGTGCTTTCGGTGCTGGTGGCGCTGATCCTGACGCCGGCTCTTTGCGCCACTCTTCTTAAACCCTTACACAAGGGTGAGCATCACGGTCAGAAAGGCTTTTTTGGCTGGTTCAACCGCATGTTCAACCGCAACGCCGCGCGCTACGAGGCGGGCGTGGGCAAGATCCTGCACCGCAGCGTGCGCTGGATGGTGGTCTACGTTCTGCTGCTGGGCGGCATGGTGTTCCTGTTCCTGCGTCTGCCGACCTCCTTCCTGCCGCTGGAGGATCGCGGCATGTTTATCACCTCCGTTCAGCTGCCGAGCGGCTCAACGCAGCAGCAGACGCTGAAGGTGGTGCAAAAGGTTGAGGACTATTTCCATACCAAAGAGAAAGATAACGTTGTATCGGTCTTCTCCACCGTCGGCTCTGGCCCGGGCGGTAACGGGCAGAACGTGGCGCGTATGTTCGTACGCCTGAAGGACTGGGACCAGCGCGACAGCGAGACAGGTTCCTCGTTTGCCATTATCGAGCGCGCGACTAAAGCCTTCAGCCACATTAAAGAGGCGCGGGTGTTTGCCAGCAGCCCTCCGGCCATCAGCGGCCTCGGCAGTTCGGCAGGGTTTGATATGGAACTGCAGGATCACGCGGGCGCGGGCCACGACGCGCTCATGGCCGCCCGAGACAAGCTGCTCGATCTGGCAGGTAAAGATCCCCAGCTGATCCGCGTTCGCCACAACGGCCTGGACGATAGCCCGCAGCTGCAGGTGGATATCGATCAGCGTAAGGCGCAGGCGCTTGGCGTCTCCATCGATGATATTAACGACACGCTGCAAACCGCCTGGGGCTCCAGCTACGTGAACGACTTTATGGATCGCGGCCGCGTGAAGAAAGTGTACGTTCAGTCCGCTGCCAAATACCGCATGCTGCCGGACGATATCAACCGCTGGTACGTACGTAACAACGCGGGCGGCATGGTGCCGTTCTCCGCCTTTGCCACCTCGCGCTGGGAAAGCGGATCGCCGCGCCTGGAACGCTATAACGGCTATTCCGCGCTGGAAATTGTGGGTGAAGCCGCGCCGGGCGTCAGTACCGGTACGGCCATGGATATCATGGAAAAACTGGTGCAGGAGCTACCGACTGGTTTTGGCCTGGAGTGGACGGCGATGTCTTACCAGGAGCGCCTCTCCGGCGCGCAGGCGCCTGCCCTGTACGCGCTGTCGTTGCTGGTGGTGTTCCTGTGTCTCGCCGCGCTGTATGAAAGCTGGTCGGTGCCGTTCTCGGTGATGCTGGTGGTTCCGCTGGGCGTGATCGGCGCGCTGCTGGCGACCTGGATGCGCGGCCTGGAGAACGACGTGTACTTCCAGGTCGGGCTACTTACCGTTATCGGCCTGTCGGCGAAAAACGCCATTCTGATCGTTGAGTTTGCCAACGAGATGAATGCCAAAGGCCACGAGCTGATGGCCGCCACGCTGCACGCCTGCCGTCAGCGCTTACGTCCCATCCTGATGACGTCGCTGGCGTTTGTCTTTGGCGTACTGCCGATGGCAACCAGCACGGGCGCAGGCTCCAGCAGCCAGCATGCCGTCGGAACGGGGGTGATGGGCGGCATGATTTCGGCCACCGTTCTGGCCATTTACTTCGTGCCGTTGTTCTTTGTGCTGGTGCGTCGCCGCTTCCCGTTAAAGGAACGCGCTGAGTAAGTGATTGAAATAAAAAAAGGCGGCTTTATCGGCCGCCTTTTTATTGTGTGATTAATTCACACTATGGTTATTTTACTTATTTTAGTGCTCTTGCAATTCTTACTGAATGTCATTTACGAAGCATGCCTTCGATAAAATCTTTCCAGTTCCCCAGTTCACGTTCAATCATAACAACCTCTCTTATTATTATGCGCATTCTACAAAAACGAACCATCATTGTGAAGACTATTTAACCAATTGCTGTGATTGTACCCCACGTCCTGCGGGGATTTATGATAAATATGAACGGAGAGGCCTCAATTTTTTGTGACGGCTAGCAATATTTTGAAATAACCCTACGGACGGGTGAGTTTTATTTTACCCGCTGAGTTTATTCGAAATTTAAACCTTATGGACATCTATGCTTAAATGATGAAAGAATATTCAGCGTACAGATGTGAGTTGAATTAAGTTGAAGTGTAAATCCAGACGATTCCTGAATGTGTTATATTCCACTTAAGGATATATCTTCGAATTTACTGAACATTTAATCATCATTAGGTCAAAAGGATTCACCATGGTTGTGATGTACGGCATTAAAAATTGCGACACCATCAAAAAAGCCCGCCGCTGGCTGGAAGCAAACGACGTGGAGTACCGCTTCCACGATTACCGTGCAGACGGGCTTGATGCAGAATTTCTGCATAGCGCGATCGGCGAGCTGGGGTGGGAAGCCCTGCTGAACACCCGCGGCACCACCTGGCGTAAACTCGACGAATCTCTGCGCGCCAGCATCAACAACGCCGACAGCGCGGTAAAACTGATGCTCGAGATGCCGGCAATTATCAAACGCCCATTGCTCTGCGCGCCAGGGCAGCCTATGCTGCTGGGTTTCAGTGAAACCCTTTATTCCGACTTTTTTCGTTGAGGTGTAGTTTATGTCATGCCCGGTCATTGAGCTGACTCAGCAGCTTATTCGCCGTCCTTCCCTTAGCCCGGACGACGCAGGTTGTCAGGCACTTATGATTGAGCGCCTGCGTGCCATCGGTTTCACCGTTGAACGCATGGATTTTGGCGATACCCAGAACTTCTGGGCGTGGCGCGGCCAGGGTGAAACGCTGGCCTTTGCCGGGCATACTGACGTCGTTCCCGCCGGTGACGCGGATCGCTGGATTAACCCGCCGTTTGAACCGACCATCCGCGATGGCATGCTGTTTGGTCGCGGCGCGGCAGACATGAAAGGCTCTCTGGCGGCGATGGTCGTGGCGGCTGAGCGCTTTGTGGCTCAGCATCCGAACCACAAAAATCGTCTGGCGTTTTTGATTACCTCCGACGAAGAAGCCAGCGCCCATAACGGCACCGTGAAGGTCGTTGAAGCGCTGATGGCGCGTAACGAGCGTCTCGACTACTGTCTGGTCGGTGAGCCGTCCAGTACCGAAGTGGTGGGTGATGTCGTCAAAAACGGGCGCCGTGGCTCGCTGACCTGTAACCTGACCATTCACGGCGTTCAGGGACACGTGGCTTACCCGCATCTGGCCGATAACCCGGTCCATCGCGCTGCGCCAATGCTGAGCGAACTGGTGGGCATCGAGTGGGATAAAGGCAACGAATTCTTCCCGCCAACCAGCATGCAGATTGCGAACGTCAAGGCCGGGACCGGCAGCAACAACGTGATCCCGGGTGATTACTTCGTCCAGTTTAACTTCCGCTTCAGCACCGAACTGACCGATGAGATGATCAAGGCGCGCGTCGTCGCCCTGCTGGAAAAATATCACCTGCGCTATACCGTGGAGTGGTGGCTTTCCGGCCAGCCGTTCCTGACGCAGCGCGGTAAGCTGGTGGATGCGGTGGTGAACGCCATCGAGCACTATAATGAAATTAAGCCACAGCTGCTGACAACGGGTGGCACCTCAGACGGACGCTTTATCGCCCGTATGGGCGCCCAGGTTGTCGAACTGGGTCCAGTGAACGCAACCATTCATAAAATCAATGAGTGTGTCAATGCGGCAGATTTGCAACTGCTGGCCCGTATGTATCAACGTATTATGGAGCAACTCGTCGCCTGACGAACGCTCAGAGAGGAATAGCGAATGGATTGGCTTTCAAAGTACTGGTGGATTCTGGTGTTAGTTTTTCTGGTTGGCGTATTGCTTAACGTGATTAAAGATCTTAAGCGCGTTGACCATAAAAAATTTCTCGCCAACAAACCGGATCTTCCCCCGCACCGTGATTTTAACGACAAGTGGGACGATGACGACGACTGGCCGAATAAGGACCAGAAGAAGTAATCGTTAAGTTTCCCCTCTCCCCGCGAGAGGGGGAAACCTCACATAAACTCTACAATATCATCGTTATCCGGCTTACCGCCGCTGAGCGCTTCATCAAAGTAGTGCTTCGGTACGGTATAGCGCAAACGATCGAGCGCGAACTGTATGCTACGGTCGTCAATCGCGTGGCCTAGATCGTCAACGATATCCAGCGTCACATCCCCACCTTCGCGAATCAGCGCTTCCTGGGCGGCAACCGCATGCGAGAGCTCAATCACCCGGTCTTCACCACCGTGGATCAGGTGGATCGTGGTCTGCGTGGTCGCGCTGGTCGGTAGCGTCGCAAAGCGGCCGTTAAACGCGATGACGCGTGAAACCAGACCCGGCTGCGCTTTAACGCTTTCCAGCGACATGATTGACCCCTGCGAGAAGCCAATCAACGCGGTTGCGTCGGCACCCACGCCGCTCTGCTGCTGCCAGTAGCGGACTATGTCGATAAAGCTGGGCATGATGGCGTCGATGCGAGCCTGACGATTCTCTTCCGTCACGCCCTGAACAGAGAACCACTGGCGTCCATTCGGACCACATGGCTCTACGCCACCGATGCTGACAATCAATGCCTCCGGAAAAACGGGCGCAAACCAGCTGCCAATCTGACCCATATTGACGGCATTATCGCCAACGCCATGAAACAGAAGCAGTAACTGTTTAGCCGGTTTGTCAGGGCTTTGAACAACAAAATGGTCGTGTTTCATGGTGGTCTCCTTAATAGATGACCTGGATTCTACGCCTCCCGACGTGAATGACCATGCCACTTTACTGAAGAAGTCATTGAAAAAATTGCCATTGCAAAATATCTTCTTTCAGCTGCTGGCAGCGCGGATAGTCAAGACTTTCAATCGCTTGCGCGGTCTCACTCCGCAACGTTGCCAGCAACGCTTTTCGCCCGATCTCATCCGCTTTCCCTGCCATTTTCCCCCGCAGGGCCGGAAGCGGCATGTCAACGGTGAGCAACAACCGCGTCAGTGCGGCAACCGAGGTTGAAAACGCCCGATGCGCGAAAGCAAACCCCGCCAGCTCCAGCCAGTCGTCATTATTAAGGGTAGCTTCCCAGCCATCTTCCACGGGGATCTTTTCACCGTTCCAGGCCGATAACACCCGCGCATCGCGCTTCAGACGCTGCTGCGCCTGCTCGCACAGCTGACGCCCTGCCTGACTCTGCGGCAGCAAGGCCATCGCGGTGTAGCAGCCGCTGCTGGCTTCACGATGGCTGCCCATCCGCACCAGCACAAACCCGCACTGCTGCCAGAAACGCCAAAGCTCATCGGTATAGCCAAAGCTCACCGAAAGATAATCTTCGCCGCTGGCGCTGCGAACAAGCGCCTGGCCAATCCCTTCCCGCTGACGGCGAGGATGTACGGCAATGCGGGTCACCCGTCGCCCTCTGAGCGTCGCCGCCAGCGGAGAGCCGCCGTGCGCCGCCAGAGACTGCGCCACCAGGTTACCGCGCGGACGCCGGTACCCTGCCCACACGGCGCGGCTAAGCTCAGGGGACAGCCCGCCCTCCTCTACCAGCCAGAGCGCCCCGGCGATATCCGGATTCGTTTCGGCAACGGCAAACCGCTGCCCGGGCGCGTCCATCATGCGGCGTAAATCGAGCGGTGAGGTGCGATAGTGCGCCGCACAGAGGAGCTCGTATACGCTCGCTGCAAGCGCCGGACGGCGTTCCCAGGCCTCCGGGGTCAGGGAGATTAAACGCACCTCTCCCTCCGGGCGGCGGTCGATCAGCGTATCGTCAAACAGCAGCGCGCTGGCGACAACCCGTTCAAGCGGGCAGCCCGCAGCCCAGCGCACCGGTGTAGATAAGCTGTAGCGCTGCAGCCCGGCAAACCGACCGCAGAATTTAAGCAAGAATCCCCGGCCCGTCCCTTCATATCCCTGCACCGTGGTGGTCAACAGCACGCGAGGGAAACGGACAGCTAACTTTTCCAGCAGCGGGCCGGGGATCGCAGCGGCTTCATCGACAATCAGCCAGTCAGCCCGGTGTGAAGAGGCAAGCAGCGCGTCCGGGGCCATAAAATGAAAACGCTCTCCGGCAAAGCGGGCGATGATATCCGTCGCCCCCTTCGACGGCGCGGTGACCACGGCGCTGCCCGCAATGCGGTTCAGCAGCATTCCCGCCAGGGCTGATTTTCCGCGCCCGCGCGCGGCGGTGACGGCCACGATGCCCTCCGCCATCCCCTGCAGCCCATCCAGGATCTCAGCCTGCTCGCGCTGCGGTGCGCCGCTGGCAGGCTGCCAGTCAGGCGCGTCGGGTAAAGGCGGAAGGGATAACGCGCGGCCCTGATGCCAGACAATCGCGTCGGGATCGGCGGCAATCGTCCGGCAGAAATGGTGTACAAAATGCGGCGTGGCTATCGCTTCGGCGCCGTCGCTCCAGCGCAGTGAATCGCTGTCTGGCAAGTCGGCCCAAGCGTCGAGCGGCGGAACCCGCAGCACCAGAAGGCTTCCGGCGCTCAGCGTTCCGCTTAGGGCGGCAAACGCGGCGACATCAAACCCGGCGCTGGCGTCAAAAACGGCATGCCGGAACTCGCGTCCCAGCAGGCCGCTGATGGCTTTTGAAGGATGTTCGTCAAGCCTTACCCAGTCTCCGGGCAAGGCGTCACGCAGGGCAAGCGCCTGGCTTAACGTCCACTGTGCCCCGCCGCTGAGCACCACCAGCCGACGATGGCCGGTGCGATCAAGCTCGCCTGTCAGCTGTTCAAACTCCAGCATTACATCGCTTTGCCGAAGGTATTACACTGCGCCGGATCGCCGCTGTCGAAGCCGCGTTTAAACCAGCTATAGCGCTGCTGTGAGGTACCGTGAGTGAAGCTGTCCGGCACGACGCGCCCCTGGCTCTGCTGCTGGAGACGGTCGTCACCGATAGCCTGAGCGGCATTTAACGCCTCCTCAAGATCGCCGGATTCCAGCACGCCCTGCTGCTGCATGCTGTGGCCCCAGACGCCCGCGAAGCAGTCCGCCTGCAGCTCCATTTTAACGGAAAGGCGGTTCACTTCCGCCTGAGACGCATTTTGCTGGAGCTGGCGCACTTTTGGCTCAATCCCAAGCAGTTTTTGCACGTGATGGCCGACTTCATGCGCGATCACGTAGCCCTGGGCAAAATCACCGTCAGCGCCAAGCTTGCGTTTCATGTCATCGTAAAAAGAGAGATCGATATAGACGGTGCCGTCTGCCGGGCAGTAGAACGGCCCCATCACAGATTGCCCGGTACCGCATCCGGTGCGGGTTGCCCCCCGGTACATCACCAGCTTCGGCTGCTGGTAGGTACGCCCCATCTTCTCGAACAGCTGGCCCCAGGTGTCTTCTGTTGTGGCGAGAATAACGGAGGTAAATTTGGCCGCTTCATCTTCATTCGGGCTGATGGAGCGCTGAGAATGCTCCTGCTGCTGCAGCGGCTGACCGGTCATCAACCCGGTGAGGTCAACGCCGTAGTAACCCGCGACTAAAACCACAATCAGCAGGATGATACCGCCCTTGCCGCTGGGTAACCGGAAGCCTGGCCCACCCATTGAAGGACCGCCGCCACCATCACTGCGTCTGTCTTCTACATTGTCACTTTCACGACGCCCTTGCCAGCGCATAACCACCTCGAACTATTCCATTTATAATAGCTATGATCGTAGGCGGTTAACGGCAAGATTACCATAGGAAACAAAGGTAAGACGCCAAAGGATGGGAACATCCTTTGGCAAGTGAGGGAGTTAGTCGAGCTTAACGCCTAAACGGTGAGCAACCGCTTCGTACGCTTCAATCAGGCCACCCAGGCTCTGACGGAAACGGTCTTTGTCCATTTTATCCAGGGTTTCTTTATCCCACAGGCGGCTACCGTCCGGTGAGAACTCATCGCCCAGCACCACTTCGCCTTTGAACAGACCAAACTCCAGCTTGAAATCGACGAGGATCAGGCCCGCGTCATCAAACAGCTTTTTCAGCACGTCGTTGGCTTTATAGGTCAGCTCCTGCATACGCGCCAGGTTCTCTTTGCTCACCCAGCCGAAGGTTTCGCAGTAGGATTCGTTGACCATCGGGTCGTGCATGGCATCGTTTTTCAGGAACAGGTCGAACAGCGGTGGATTCAGTTCGATACCTTCTTCAATGCCGAGACGCTTCACCAGGGAGCCCGCCGCACGGTTACGAATAACGCACTCAACCGGAACCATATCCAGTTTTTTCACCAGACATTCCGTATCGGACAGCAACGCTTCCATCTGGGTCGGGATACCCGCTTCAGCCAGTTTGGTCATAATGAAGTGGTTGAACTTGTTGTTCACCATGCCTTTACGATCGAACTGCTCAATGCGTGCGCCATCCCCTGCTGACGTATCATTGCGGAACTCGAGCACCAACAGATCCGGGTTTTCCGTGCTGTATACGGTCTTCGCTTTGCCACGATACAACTCAGCTTGCTTCTGCATCTTCATTACTCCTGGTGTGATGATTTGTGTTCAAAACTGGGGATATTATGCCACGCACACGTTTGCGTGGCACTAAAATAAAAAGGGCTGGATTCACCAGCCCTCGTATTTATTTGCTGAATGCTGCCTGGAAGACAGCGACCAGCGCATCGTTCTGCGACTGGGTCAGCGTGTGACCTTTAGGATCGATAAACTGCAGACTGCTGCGGTTATCAAGGTCGCCTACCTGAATCTTGTAGTCACCGGAGGCAAGCTGAGGATCTTTCGCGCCCAGTTCCTGCCATGCGCTGTCGGAGAGCGGCTTATACGTTGCCGTCATGCTGCCGGTTGAACGCGTGCTGTCGGTCACTTTCATGCCCACTTTTTCCAGCGTCGCTGGCAGACGCTGCCAGGTCTGGTTAAACGGTGCACGAACCACCAGCATTGGCAGGCCGGTATCATCCGCGCCGCTTTGCACATCAAAGGACGCGCCGCTGCGGCTCTGCGCGGCGTTGGCGGCATCGGTAGCGGTTTTATCCAGACCTGCGGCAATCACGTTCAGCATTTCGGTGCTGTAACGCTGTAGCGACGAGGCATCCGCAACCGGTTTACCCGCCTGCTCCAGGTTCAACAGCTTAACGTTGACCGCCTGCTGGTAACCCTGTGGTTTTACGGAGACTTGATAGCGACCGCGGTACTGCTGGTCTTCATCCAGACGGTTCCATTCGATCCAGTCGGTGGTTAACGTCTGGCTGGCGTCATCGCGTTTATCGATGGTGTAGTTCTTCGACTGAATAACGCTGACAACCTGCGGCCACAGGGTGCTACCGCGCGCGCTCTCAACCATCAGAGACGCCGTATCACCGGTGAACTGGGTACGCGCCCCGTTAACCAGCGCCAGAGGCTGTGCTGGTGGACGAATATCAAGCGCTTTACCGACCAGGCCGCTGCCGTTGGTCACGGGAATATTATAATCGCCGTTCTGAATCGGCAGGATCATACCAGCCGGTGCGTGAAGTTCAGCAAGCGGGGTCGCATCCAGATAGGATTCATCACCGCTCACCTGGCGCTTGTAGCGCGAATCTGAACTACAGGCAGCGAGCAGCATAACAAGCGAAACACTCGCAACCTTCGCCAGGCGCGACTTCTGTACTGAATAAGCCATCAAATCTCCCTAAACTCTACAGCAAACCGGCATGCTTCAGCGCCGCCCTGACGATGTCACGACCGTGGTCGGTAATCGGTGTCATTGGCAGACGCAGCGTGTCGGATGCTACAAGTCCCAACTCCTTACATGCCCATTTCACTGGGATCGGATTGGGTTCGACAAATAATTTATTGTGCAGCGGCATCAGACGCTGATTAATGACACGCGCTTCATCAAAGTGACCGGCCGCGGCCAGTTTGCACATTTCTGCCATATCGCGCGCCGCAACGTTTGCCGTTACGGAGATCACGCCATGACCACCGAGCTGCATAAAGTCCAGCGCGGTCGCATCATCACCACTCAACAGGATAAAGTCGTCTGAAACCAGCTCTTTGATCTGATGAACGCGGCTTAAGTTCCCTGTCGCCTCTTTAATACCGATAATATTTTTTACTTCCGAGAGACGACCGACGGTTTCCGGCAGCATATCGCAACCGGTACGGGACGGCACATTATACAGAATTTGTGGCAAGTCAGTATGTTCAGCGATGGCTTTGAAGTGCTGGAACAAACCTTCCTGAGTTGGACGGTTGTAATAAGGGGTCACCGTCAGACAGCCAACGATGCCGCTGTCGTTAAAACGTTTGGTCAGGCTGATAGCTTCCGCGGTTGCATTAGCCCCTGTCCCCGCGATGACCGGAATACGTCCGTCAGCCAGTTCCAGGGTCAGCATCACCACATCGCCGTGCTCGTCGTGGCTCAGCGTTGCGGATTCACCGGTAGTCCCTACCGAAACGATCGCCGAGGTTCCGTTGGCGACATGGTAATCAATGAGCTTCTTCATGCTTGACCGGCAGACATTACCTTTTTCATCCATCGGTGTAACAAGCGCGACAATACTTCCCGTGAACATGAGCCATCCTCTGTGCGAACAAGAGCCTCAATGTTACGTTTGGAACTGTAATAAAAGCAAGCGACCTGAGGCGCTCAGGCGGTTGTATGCATGTTTTTTTTATGCTTTCCTTAGGAAGACTTAACCATGCAAAGGAAGAACAGGTTTGACAACCTCATCACAACATTACCTGGTTATCACTGCGCTGGGTGCCGACAGGCCGGGTATCGTGAACACCATCACCCGCCACGTAAGCAGCTGCGGCTGTAATATCGAAGACAGCCGTCTGGCCATGCTTGGCGAAGAGTTCACATTTATTATGTTGCTTTCTGGGACATGGAACGCCATTACGTTGATTGAATCGACCCTGCCGCTGAAGGGGGCCGAACTGGATTTGCTGATTGTCATGAAGCGCACCACCGCGCGTCCGCGTCCGGCGTTGCCTTCTACCGTCTGGGTACAGGTTGAAGTCCCTGATTCTCCGCATCTGATTGAGCGTTTCACGGCGCTGTTTGACAGTCATCAGATGAATATTGCCGAACTGGTTTCCCGTACGCAGACAAGCGATGACCAGGGTCTTCCGGTGCTGTTTATCCAAATTACGGCGCACAGCCCTGCCTCACAGGATGCGTCAAATATCGAGCAAGCGTTCAAAGCCCTCTGTACAGAATTAAACGCGCAGGGCAGTATAAGCGTCGTCAATTATTCGCAGCACGAACAGGATGGAGTTGAGTAATGAATCCACTGAAAGCCGGTGACATCGCACCGAAATTTAGCTTACCGGATCAAGACGGCGAGCAAGTAAATTTGACCGACTTCCAGGGACAGCGTGTTCTGGTCTATTTCTACCCGAAAGCCATGACCCCCGGCTGCACCGTACAGGCCTGCGGCTTACGCGACAACATGGACGAGTTAAAAAAAGTCGGCGTGGAAGTGCTGGGTATCAGCACGGATAAACCAGAAAAACTGTCACGATTTGCTGAAAAAGAGCTGCTGAACTTCACGCTGCTTTCTGATGAAGACCATCAGGTGTGCGAGCAGTTCGGCGTCTGGGGCGAGAAGACGTTTATGGGTAAAACCTACGACGGTATTCACCGCATCAGCTTCCTGATTGACGCTGACGGTAAAGTTGAACATGTGTTTGACGACTTCAAAACCAGCAACCACCACGACGTGGTGTTGAACTGGCTGAAAGCAAGCGCCTGATAAACAGCAAAACGGCAACCTGGTTGCCGTTTTTAGTGTTTTCCCCCTCTCCCCGTGGGAGAGGGCCGGGGTGAGGGCATCAGCCCGCACAAAATCTATTTATCTTCCACCGCAGGCACATCCGGCCACGCGTGGACCACGGCTTTAATCAGCGTCGCCAGCGGAATGGCAAAGAACACGCCCCAGAATCCCCACAGCCCGCCGAAAATCACCACGGACAAGATAATCACCAGCGGATGCAGGTTCACCGCTTCGGAGAACAGCACCGGTACCAGCAGGTTACCGTCCAGTCCCTGAATAATCAGGTACACCGCGAAGCAGCTCCAGAACTCTGTCCCCAGCCCAAACTGGAACAGCGCGACCCCAACAACCGGAATGGTCACCACAAACGCGCCGATGTACGGAATCAGGACCGACAGCCCCACCAGCACCGCCAGCAGCAGCGAGTAGTTCAGGCCGAAAATCAGGAAGCCAACCCAGGTGGCGACCCCCACGACAATCATCTCCAGCACCTTGCCGCGAATGTAGTTGGTGATCTGCTGGTTCATCTCTTCCCAGACCTGCCCTGCCAGCCCGCGGTTGCGCGGCAGAATACGGCGCACGGCGTTGAGCATCTGGTCTTTATCTTTCACCAGGAAGAAGACCATGAGCGGCACGAGGACAAGGTAAACCGCCAGCGTCAGCAGCCCGACCAGCGAGGCCAGAGAGTATTTCACCACCGAATCGCCCATCGTCATGATGCGAGCGCGCATATTTTCGGCCATCGCGTCGATAATCCCGGCGTCCATCAGGGCCGGGTAACGGCGCGGCAGCGTGGCGGCAAAATCAGAAAGCTTGTTCAGCATGCCGGGCATATCGCGGATAAGGTAGATCCCCTGCTGCCAGGCCACCGGCATCACCACAAAGGCCATTAGCAGCAGGATGCCGACAAACAGCACCAGGACGATGCTGGTCGCCCAGCGACGGGAACAGCCGATGTGCTCCAGGCGCGCCGTTGGCCACTCCAGCAGGTACGCCAGCACGATCGCCACAAGCAGGGGCGCGAGCAGGCCGCTAAAGAAGAACAGAATGCCGAACCCGGCAACCAGAATAACCAACAAAGCAATGGCTTCCGGGTCGCTGAACCGACGCCGGTACCACTGCATTAACATTTCGAGCATACAACCCTTCCCTGAATCGAATGGCGGGAGTGAGACGGTGAATTGTATCTAACTGTCACAAAAAAGACTTTCGCTTTTTGTATCCCGATCGCAATCCGCAAAAGCCTGTTGAATGGGATTTTCTTCATGCTGTAACACGGCTACACTCGCAGAGCAGCAGAGATGAACGATATGCCGGTTCATCGGTCAAATTAGCACATCCAACATACAGGACAGTGGTTATGTTCAGGCAGTTGAGAAAAACACTGGTTGCAACACTGATAGCCGCGGTGACGGTCGGTCAGGTGTTGCCCGCTTTTGCTGACTCGTCCGATTCATTGCCGGACATGGGCACCACAGCAGGAAGCACGCTCTCTATTGGGCAAGAGATGCAAATGGGGGATTACTATGTTCGCCAGCTGCGCGGCAGCGCCCCGCTGATTAACGACCCTTTGCTGGTACAGTACATTAACGGGCTGGGGATGCGTCTGGTTTCGCACGCAGACTCGGTAAAAACGCCCTTCCATTTCTATTTAATCAATAATGACGAAATCAACGCCTTCGCCTTCTTTGGCGGTAACGTGGTGCTGCATTCGGCGTTATTCCGTTACTCTGACAATGAAAGCCAGCTGGCCTCGGTGATGGCGCACGAAATTTCGCACGTCACCCAGCGCCACCTGGCGCGTGCCATGGAAGACCAGAAGCGTAACGCCCCCCTCACCTGGGTGGGCGCGCTGGGCTCTATTCTGCTGGCGATGGCCAGCCCGCAGGCCGGGATGGCAGCCCTGACCGGTACGCTGGCAGGAACGCGTCAGGGGATGATCAGCTTTACCCAGCAAAACGAACAGGAAGCGGACCGCATCGGGATTCAGGTGCTGCAGCGTTCAGGCTTTGACCCGCAGGCCATGCCGAGCTTCCTCGAAAAACTGCTCGATCAGGCGCGTTACTCTTCCCGTCCGCCGGAAATCCTGCTGACGCACCCGTTACCTGAAAGCCGCCTGTCGGACGCGCGTAACCGTGCCAACCAGATGCGTCCGGTCGTGGTCCAGTCTTCGCAGGATTTCTACATGGCGAAGGTGAGAACCCTGGGGATGTACAATTCCGGGCGTAACCAGCTCACCAGCGACCTGCTGGATTCCCTGTCGAAAGGCAACGTGCGTGAGAAAAACGCCGCGCAGTATGGTCAGGCGCTCCAGGCGATGGAAGCCAGCAAATACGACGAGGCGCGTAAAGCGCTGCAGCCGCTTCTGGCGGCCGATCCGAACAACCCGTGGTACCTCGATCTGTCGACGGATATCGATCTGGGGCAGAAGAAAACGGCCGATGCGATTAACCGTCTGAAAGGGGCGAAAGACGTCCGTACCAACCCGGTGCTACAGCTTAACCTGGCGAACGCTTACTTACAGGGCGGTCAGCCTGGCGAAGCGGCAACCATTCTGAACCGCTACACCTTTAATAATAAAGACGATCAAAACGGCTGGGATCTGCTCGCTCAGGCGGAAGCCCAGCTTGGCAACCGCGATCAGGAACTGGCGGCGCGTGCCGAAGGTTTTGCCCTGGTGGGCCGCCTCGATCAGGCGATTTCCACGCTCAGCAGCGCCAGCTCGCAGGTCAAACTCGGCAGCCTCCAGCAGGCCCGTTACGACGCGCGTATCGATCAGCTGCGCGCCCTGCAGCAGCGCTTTAAGCCTTACGAGAAGATGTAATAAAGGAGAATTCACGTCATGACCGACGCCGTAAAAATCTATCACAACCCTCGCTGCTCCAAGAGCCGCGATACCCTGAGCCTGCTAAAGTCTAACGGCGTTGAGCCGGAGGTGGTGCTGTACCTTGACACCCCACCCGATGCGCAAACCCTCCGTCAGCTGCTGCACATGCTGGGAATGGGCAGTGCAAGAGAGCTGATGCGCCAGAAAGAAGATCTGTATAAGTCGCTTAGCCTGGATGACAGCCGCCTCACCGAGGCTGAGCTGATCCAGGCGATGGTTGAGAATCCAAAGCTGATCGAGCGCCCGATTGTGGTGGCGAACGGCCAGGCGCGCATTGGACGTCCGCCGGAAGACGTGCTCGAGATCCTCTAGTCCTTATGCCGCAGCGCTTCCAGAAAGGCCTGCGGCGTACTCTCTCCCAGTTTTTTCTGCGTTTTTCCCCGGTTGTAAAACTCGCACAGCTGGATCAACAGTTCGCCTGCCGGTTCACTGTTCAGACGTGGGATGATTTCACATAGCGGCAGAGCAACCTGAACAGCGCGGTACTGCTGCGGATGCACTGTCACGGTGGTATTACGCTTCTCAAGCTTCACCTCGAAACCAAAAGTCTCAACAGATTGAATATCCGCCGGACAGGCTTCCAGCGTGTCGTTCGCCCAGTGGGCCAGCAGCGGCGGAGAAATGCCCGCGTACAGCCGGGCGTAACACCAGCCGCTCACGGGTTCACGCGCCCAGAGCAGATGCTGCTCCCCGCCATCGTCCATATGCAGAGACAAAGGCTGATGATGTAACAGGAGTTTTTGCGGCACGATGCCTGCCTTCAGCGCCTTTTTCCCCTGCAACGTCGCGCCCTTCTGCTTTACCGAAGCCGGTTTGAGGTAGCGGTTCAGGGTCGCACGGGAGACGGCGATCCCGAGTCCGTTATTGACCATCAGCAGCAGTTCATCCAGCGGGGCACCCGTGATATCCCGCAGGGCATTGACTAGCACAACCTGCTCCTGTCTCAATGCTTTGTGTATCACTTTTGGCGTCGTATGGTTATCTGAAACCTGTTCGCGGTTGCGCCAGCGCCTGACGGTAGTGACCGAAATACCCAGCTCCGTGGCCAGCTCTCTGTCGCTTTTATCTGACTGCTGAAGATAGCGACGGATGCGCGGCGTCGTGGTGGCATTAGCATGCAGTTTAATTTCCATCGCAGGATCCTCGGAACCAATCTTATGAGATTTATATTACACCAGCGATCGCTTTGTGACCGATTTCACCTTTCGCTCGCCGCGCTTCACTGATAATCCCCAGACATAACACAAACAACACCCCTCAATCTTGTACGGAGTTCACAATGAACAATGTTCTGGGATTTCTCGAAGCAAAACTGATGCCGCTGGCGGCCAAAACGGCCCAGCAGCGTCATCTCGGGGCCATTCGCGGCGCCTACGTCTCCTTCATGCCGTTTATCATCGTCGGCTCTATTCTGCTGGTGATCTCATCGTTCCCGAATCAAGCCTATCAGCAGTTTATGTCTCAGGCCTTTGGTGAGAGCTGGAGCGCCATTATCGAAATCCCGTTCAACGCGGTGTTCTCCACCATGTCGCTGTTCATCAGCTTCCTGGTCGCCTTCCGCCTGGCGGAACACTACGGTGAGGATCGCATCTCCTGCGGCATCCTGGCGCTGGTCGCCTTTCTCATCCTGACGCCCTTTATCAAAGTGGCGGAAAACGGCGGTATCACCGTCATTCCGGTGGAGTGGATTGGCAGCAAAGGGCTGTTCGTGGCGATGATTGGTTCCCTGCTGTGGACGGAGCTGTTCTGCTGGCTCAAGCGCAAAAAACTGGTGATCAAAATGCCGGACGGCGTGCCTCCGGCGGTGCAGGAGTCGTTCGCCGCGCTGATCCCGGCCCTGCTGGTGATGATTCTGGTGCTGGCTATCCGCATCGTGTTTGAAAATACCCACTACAACACCATCCACCAGTTTATTTACGAAGTGGTTGCCACGCCGGTGCGCCACTACGGCACCTCTTACTTTGGCGCGCTGATGACGGTGTTCAGCATCACCATTCTATGGTCAGTGGGCATTAACTCCGGCTCCATGATCAACGGCATCATTCGCCCGCTGTGGATGGAAAACCAGACCGACAACATCGCCGCGATTCAGGCAGGTTCGACGCCGCCACACATTATCACTGAACAGTTTTTTGACATGATCTGGATGGGCGGCGCGGGGGCCACGCTGTCGCTGGTCATTGCAATGCTGATTTTCGCCCGCAGCAAAAACATGCGTGAAGTGGCGCGCCTCGGCGCCGGGGCGTCGGTGTTTAACATCAACGAACCGATCCTGTTTGGCCTGCCAGTGATCATGAACCCGATCATGCTTATCCCGTTCAACCTGGTGCCGCTGGTGCTGGTCACCGTGCAGTATGCGGCGATGAAGATTGGCGCGGTTGCCGTCACCACCGGGGTGTTTATTCCCTGGACGCTGCCGCCGGTCATCAGCGGTTTTATCGTCACCGGGCACCTGAGCGGCAGCGTGATGCAGCTTATTAACCTGCTGATTGGCGCCATGCTGTACCTGCCTTTCATGCGTATCGTGGACAAACAGTACCGCGCGGCGGAAATGGCCACCGTTACGCAAACCGACACCACCCTTGCAAAACAGGAGTAAAGCATGTGGGGAATTATCGCGACCTGGAGAATGGCGCTTGAAGGCGTTACGGAGTCTGCGTCCGCGCTGGCTGCGGGGAAACCGGTCTCCGCGGCAGTAGTTGATGCCGTCGCCGCCGTCGAAGACTATCCGTTTTATAAATCCGTCGGCTACGGCGGGCTGCCCACCGAAAATGGCGAGGTGGAGCTGGACGCCGCCTACATGGACGGCGACACGCTGGCGTTTGGTGCCGTGGGCAACCTGGTGGATATCGCCAACCCGGTACGCGTGGCGCATGCGTTAAGCCGCCAGCGCTACAACAGCCTGCTGGTCGGCCAGGGCGCGCGGGAATGGGCGCTGAGCCAGGGCTTTGCCGACAAAACCATGCTCACTGACCGCGCCATGCAGCACTACCGCAAGCGCTGCCGCGAAACGCTGGATAAGGGCTTAAGCCCTTACGACGGGCATGACACCGTCGGCATTATCGGCCTCGATAAGCAGGGCTCGATGAGCGTCGCCACCTCCACCAGCGGCCTGTTCATGAAAAAGCGCGGTCGACTCGGCGATTCGCCCATTATCGGCTCCGGCTTTTACTGTGACAGCGAAACCGGCGCCGCCACCGCCACGGGCGTCGGTGAAGATCTGATGAAAGGCTGCACCAGCTACGAAATCGTCCGCCGCATGGCGCAGGGTATGACCCCGCAGCAGGCGGCAGATTCGGTGGTATTCGAACTGGAGGACAAGCTGATGTCGCGCTTTGGCCGCGTGGGCGATCTTTCCGTGGTGTGCATGAACAACAGGGGCGAATTCGGGGCCGCCACCAACATCAAAACCTTTTCGTTCGTGGTAGCAACGGCTCGCCAGCCCCTCACCGTTTTTCGTACCGAACGCCTGCGGGAGAAAACGCACTTTCACGCCGTGGATGAGGAATGGATGCAGGCCTACGCCGCGCGGATCCGCGCGCCGATTGAGGAGCAATGATGATTACGTATCAGTTTATCACCGCGCTTTCTGACGCGGCTCCGCAGAGCCATTTGATTGCCTCCGCCTCCTGTACGCATTTGCCCGAAACGGCGCTGGTCGAGGAAATGCGCGAGTCTGCCAGCATCGCTGACACCCGCTTTGGCTGCGCCCCGTTTGCCCGGCTCACCCTGCTGTCCGATGCGCTCTGGCAGGATAGCCTGACCGAAGGATTACTGACGGCGCTGCGCCCGCTGCTGGCCTCGCCCGTCAGCCCCGAGCTGATACTGGACGTTACCGGTATCGACGATGTGGTTCTGGCACAGGTGCTGCGTTTTCTCTTTAATCAGGCGCACAGGCTAAGCGATTTGCAGTTGAAGAAAACCGGTGACAGCGTCCGTCTTGAGCGCATCACCGCGCTCTGTTTACCCGAACAGCAGGACCGACTGGCGGTTATTTTCCGCCAGCAGCAGGCCATCGCCCACGGCATGGTCGCGGCGCGACGCCTGGCGGATATCCCGTCCGACCGCTGCACGCCGCAGTTTGTAGTAGAAGAGGCGCAAAAACTGTGTGCCGCCTTCCCAGCCCTGCGGTGTGAAGCACTGGATGAAAAGCAGATCGTTGAGCACGGTCTGGGGCTGCTGCACGCCGTCGGCAAAGGGGCGACCTGTCCGCCGCGCCTGCTGGCGATTCATTATGACGGTGCCAGCAACGGCCCGGTGCGCTGCTATGTGGGTAAAGGCATAACCTTCGATACCGGCGGCCTGTGGCTGAAGGAAGGCGCGGGCATGTACACCATGAAATACGACATGTGCGGCGCGGCTAACGTGCTGGGCCTGATGCTGACCGTCGCAGAGCTGGCGCTGCCCGTTCGCATCATGGGCGTGCTGGCGCTGGCGGAAAACGCTATCGGTCCGGACGCCATGCAGCCCGGCACGGTAGCAACGGCCTGCAACGGAACCACCGTTGAAATCAACAACACCGATGCCGAAGGCCGACTGGTGCTGGCGGACGCCATCGCCTGGGCCAGTCAGCGCCATCCGCAGGCGCGCTATATTATTGATATGGCGACCTTAACCGGTGCGGTCGTGAAGGCGCTGGGGTATGAGCTGAGCGGGCTGATGACGCAGGATGAACCACTGCGCGCGGCGCTGACGCTGGCGGGTAAGCAGAGCGGCGATGAAGTGTGGTCCCTGCCGCTGGATGCGCGGCTGAAAAAGCAGACCGACAGCGCGATTGCCGATCTGTGCAACACGCCGAGCAACAATGCGGCGATCAGCGCCTCGGCGGCGTGGCTGCTGCATCACTTCTGCCCGCCAGCCATTCCGTGGGCCCATCTGGACATTAGCGGTACGGCGCTGTGGCGTGAAAACGGACGGAGCGTGGCGTCGGGAAGACCGATTCCGCTGCTGGTTGAGCATCTAATGGGGGATCTTTAGCCAGGTGGCGGCTGCGCCTTACCCGGCCTACAAAGTGCGGCGGGTTTTCGTAGGCCGGGTACCACCCGGCACAGCTACAGCTTGAGAATATCTTTCACAAACGGAATGGTCAGCTTGCGCTGGGCGGTAATCGAGGCACGATCGAGCTGATCGAGCGTGTCAAACAGCGTGCGCATTTCGCGATCCAGTCGTTTAAGCAGGAAACGCCCCACGTCCTCCGGCAGCTCAAACCCGCGCTGCTTTGCGCGCAGCTGTAACGCCTGCAGCTTATCTTCATCCGACAGCGGCTGGAGCTTGTAGATTTGTCCCCAGTCCAGACGAGACGCCAGGTCCGGCAGCCCCAGATTGAGCTGGCGAGGCGGACGATCGCCGGTGATCAGCAGCCGGGTTTTACCCGATTCCAGAATGCGGTTGTAGAGGTTAAAGATCGCCATTTCCCACGGCTCATCCCCCGCCACGCATTCGATATTATCGATGCAGACCAGCGAGAGATGTTCCATTCCCTCCAGCACCTCAGGCACGAACCAGGTACGTTTATCCAGCGGCACATAGCCTACCGCGTCACCGCGCGCCGAAAGCTCCGCGCAGGCGGCATGCAGCAGGTGGCTGCGCCCCGCGCCTTCGCGTGACCAGATATAGATGTATCCGCTGTGATCCTGGCGCAGCACGTTTTGCAGTGCAGCCAGTAAAGAGGGGTTATCACCCGGCCAGAAACTCGCGAAAGTTTCGTCGTCAGGGAGATAGAGTGGCAGAGAGAGCTGTGCCGGTCCGTTCAGAAATACCTCAACCAGAGATCCTACGTAAAATCGGAATGGAGTTTAACACGGAACCTGCAAGGAGAGAACCGGGCGATCCCTCGCCCGTTAATACGATCAGTGTGACGCTTTTTCGCTTTCGTCCGCGTCCAGAATTTCTTCTTCCGGGCGGATGACCGAGATCAGCTTGAAGATCAGGCTCAGGCCCACGCCGACGATGGTCGCCAGCGCCATGCCCTTCAGCTCCGCTGCACCAATGTGCACCTTCGCGCCGCTCACACCGATAATCAGGATCACCGAGGTCAGGATCAGGTTCTGCGCCTTGCTGTAGTCCACTTTGGATTCAATCAGCACGCGAATACCAGAGGCACCGATCACGCCGTACAGCAGCAGAGAAACGCCGCCCATCACCGGTACAGGAATGATCTGAATCGCTGCCGCCAGCTTGCCGACGCAGGAGAGCAGAATGGCGATGATCGCCGCGCCGCCAATAACCCAGGTGCTGTAGACGCGGGTAATCGCCATCACGCCGATGTTCTCACCGTAGGTGGTGTTTGGCGTAGAGCCGAAGAAACCGGAGATGATGGTGGAGAAACCGTTCGCAAACATGGAGCGGTGCAGGCCCGGGTCGCGGATTAAATCGCGCTTAACGATGTTCGCCGTCACCACCAGGTGGCCGACGTGCTCCGCAATCACCACCAGCGCCGCAGGCAGAATGGTGAAGATCGCAAACCATTCGAAGCGTGGCGTATAGAAGGTTGGCAGGGCGAACCAGTGCGCCTGAGCAATCGGGGTGGTATCCACCACGCCCATCGCGAAGGAGAGCGCATAGCCCGCCAGCACGCCGATCAGGATCGGGATAATCGCCATGAAGCCGCGGAACAGCACGGAGCCAAACACCGTCACGCCCAGCGTTACCAGCGAGATGATAATGGTTTTGGAATCCGGTGACTGGCCGTCAGCAGGCAGCAGACCGGCCATATTCGCCGCGACGCCCGCCAGCTCAAGACCGATGACGGCAACGATTGCGCCCATCGCCGCAGGGGGGAACATCACGTCCAGCCAGCCGGTACCGGCTTTCTTCACAATGAAGGACACCACGCAGAACAGGACACCGCACATGATAAAGCCGCCCAGCGCGACTTCATAACCCAGCGGCAGCAGCAGTAACACCGGCGAGATAAAGGCGAAGCTCGACCCGAGATACGCCGGAATTTTGCCTTTACAGATAAAGAGGTACAGCAGCGTACCAATGCCGTTGAACAGCAGCACGGTAGCCGGGTTAATGTGGAACAGGATTGGCACCAGCACGGTTGCGCCAAACATGGCGAACAGGTGCTGCAAACTAAGCGGGATAGTCTGTAAAAGCGGCGGTCTTTCACTCACCCCGATAGCACGGCGCGTCATAGTGTTTTCCTCTGTGTAGTATTGTTGGTGTTTTATTCAAAAAAAAGCCGACTATCAAAGTCGGCTTATTTATCGTTATTCGATTATTTCGTACCAAAGATCTTATCGCCGGCATCGCCGAGCCCCGGGATGATGTACCCGTGCTCGTTCAGGCCCTGGTCGATAGAGGCGGTATACAGCTCAACGTCCGGGTGCGCTTTTTCCAGCGCCGCGATCCCTTCCGGAGCGGCAACCAGTACCAGCACCTTAATGCTGTTACAGCCCGCGTTTTTCAGCAGGTCGATGGTAGCGATCATAGAACCGCCGGTTGCGAGCATTGGGTCAACCACCAGCGCCATGCGCTCGTCGATGTTAGACACCAGCTTCTGGAAATAAGGAACCGGCTCAAGGGTTTCTTCGTTACGGTAGATCCCGACCACGCTGATACGCGCGCTTGGCACATGCTCCAGCACGCCTTCCATCATGCCGAGACCGGCACGCAGGATTGGCACCACGGTAATTTTCTTACCTTTGATCTGCTCAACCTGCACCGGGCCGTTCCAGCCTTCGATGGTGACTTTTTCTGTTTCCAGATCAGAGGTCGCTTCGTAAGTCAGCAGGCTGCCGACTTCAGATGCCAGTTCGCGAAAACGCTTCGTGCTGATGTCATGCTCACGCATCAGGCCCAACTTGTGTTTAACGAGTGGGTGTTTCACTTCCACAATCTTCATTCTCTTTCTCCTCTGAGGTGGCGTCCGCAAAAAAATCGCGGGATTATACCGCTTTTTTCGGATTAGACCATACCCATGTTGCTTGACAGGGATCAAGCAAAGACAAAAAAACCGGAGATACGTCTCCGGCTTAAGTGCGAGGTTCTGCCCGGTGGCGCTGCGCTTGCGCGAGCCTACGTGTAGTGTAGGTCGGGTAAGCGTTAGCGCCACCCGACAATTACAGGTTATCGCCGTTGCTCGCAATCACCTGCTTATACCAGTCGAACGATTTCTTCTTACTGCGGTTCAGCGTGCCGTTCCCTTCATTGTCTTTATCCACAAAGATAAAGCCATAGCGTTTTTTCATTTCGCCCGTTCCGGCAGACACCAGGTCGATACAGCCCCACGGGGTGTAGCCCATCAGGTCTACGCCATCCTCCACCACCGCTTTTTTCATCTCGCTGATGTGCGCGGCGAGGTAGTCAATGCGGTATTGGTCGTTCACCGTGCCGTCGCTCTCCTGCACGTCGATCGCGCCAAAGCCGTTCTCAACGATAAACAGCGGCAGCTGGTAGTGATCCCAGAACCAGTTGAGGGAGTAGCGAAGCCCCACCGGGTCAATCTGCCAGCCCCAGTCGGATTTTTGCACGTAAGGGTTAGAGACCAGGCTCTTACTTTCGTCGTAGTCCAGCTGCGGGTTATCCGCCGTCGCCTTGGTGGCGAAGGACATATAGTAGCTGAACCCGATGTAGTCCACGCAGCCCTGCGTCAGCGCCGCTTTATCTTCTTCGGTAATATCCAGCGCGAAGCCGCGACGTTCGAAGTAGTTGAGCAGATGCTGCGGGTACCTGCCGCGCACGTGCACGTCGGTGAACCAGTAGCGGCGGTGCATCGCGTTCATCGCCATCATCATATCGTCCGGCGCGCAGGTCAGCGGATAGATAGGACACATGGCAATCATGCAGCCAATCTGCAGCGACGGGTTAATCTCCCGCCCCGCCTTCACCGCCAGGGCGCTGGCAACCAGCTCATAGTGCGCCGCCTGGAACATTACCGGCTCCCGGTCTTCACCCGGCGCGTACTTCAGCCCCGAGTTCGTGAACGGGGCAAAGTCTTCGTGGAAGTTCGCCTGGTTGTTGATCTCGTTGAAGGTCATCCAGTACTTCACCTTATGCTGGTAGCGCTGGAAAACCACTTTTGCGAAACGAACGAAGAAGTCGATCAGCTTACGGTTGCGCCAGCCGCCGTATTCCGTGACCAGGTGGAAAGGCATTTCGAAGTGAGACAGGGTGATAACCGGTTCGATGCCGTGCTTCAGACACTCGTCGAACAGATCGTCATAAAATTTCAGGCCAGCCTCGTTAGGCTCAAGCTCGTCCCCTTTCGGGAAGATCCGCGTCCAGGCAATAGAGGTGCGGAAGCATTTGAACCCCATCTCGGCAAAGAGTTTGATGTCTTCTTTATAGCGGTGGTAGAAATCGATGGCTTCGTGGTTAGGGTAATTTTTCCCTTCCAGCACGCCGTTGGTGATTTCACGCGGCACGCCGTGCGCGCCCGCGGTCATCACGTCGGCCACGCTCACGCCCTTGCCGCCCTCTTTCCAGCCGCCTTCCAGCTGATGCGCCGCAACGGCCCCACCCCACAGAAAACCTGCTTTAAATCCTGACATTCGCTTTCCCTCATTCTGCGTTATTTTCTGCAAAAACAATTACAGAAACCGGTTTCAGTTCGATGATGTGCAAAGGGAATAACCGTTGCAAGCAGTTCTCAGAAACCGGTTTCATTTTCGTGAACAGAGTCAAGTTTGGCTGCATTCACGAGGCACATAGAAAAAAAGATCCCCACGTCCAGAATAGGCTCGCAAACGTTTGCCTGGACTGTTAGAATTGCGCCGATTTTTCTTACTAGCTATGCAATCGCGTGGGGATTTAAGCCGTGACCAACAAAACTTCTCTCAGCTACAAAGATGCCGGTGTTGATATTGACGCAGGTAATGCGCTGGTTGACCGAATCAAAGGTGTGGTGAAAAAAACCCGCCGCCCGGAAGTGATGGGTGGTCTGGGTGGCTTCGGCGCACTGTGCGCGCTGCCGCAAAAATATCGTGAACCTGTTCTGGTCTCGGGAACTGACGGTGTAGGCACTAAACTGCGCCTGGCGATGGATTTAAAACGTCACGACACGATCGGTATCGATCTGGTCGCGATGTGCGTGAATGACCTGGTGGTTCAGGGCGCAGAGCCGCTGTTCTTCCTCGATTACTACGCGACCGGCAAACTGGACGTGGATACCGCTGCCAGCGTGATTAGCGGTATCGCCGAAGGCTGCCTGCAGTCCGGCTGTGCGCTGGTCGGTGGTGAAACCGCGGAAATGCCGGGCATGTATCACGGCGAAGATTATGACGTCGCGGGCTTCTGCGTCGGCGTAGTAGAAAAATCAGAAATTATCGACGGCAGCAAAGTGGCGGATGGCGATGTGCTGATCGCGCTGGCCTCCAGCGGCCCGCACTCCAACGGCTACTCCCTGGTGCGTAAAATCCTCGAAGTGAGCGGCTGTGACCCGCTGACGACCGAGCTTGACGGTAAACCGCTGGCTGACCATCTGCTGGCGCCGACCCGCATCTACGTGAAAAACGTGCTTGAGCTTATCGAGAACGTCGACGTTCACGCTATCGCTCACCTGACCGGCGGCGGCTTCTGGGAAAACATCCCGCGCGTCCTGCCGGATAACACCCAGGCGGTGATCGACGAATCCTCATGGCAGTGGCCAGCCGTGTTTAACTGGCTGCAGACCGCAGGCAACGTGAGCTCTCACGAAATGTACCGCACCTTTAACTGCGGCGTGGGCATGGTTATCGCCCTGCCGGCAAGCGAAGCGGATAAAGCGGTTAAGCTGCTGACTGAAAAAGGTGAAAACGCGTGGAAAATCGGTACGATTAAAGCATCCGATTCCGAACAGCGTGTGGTCATTGAATGAAAAACATCGTGGTGCTCATTTCCGGCAACGGAAGTAATTTGCAGGCCATCATAGACGCCTGCAAACAGAAGAAAATCAATGGCACCATTCGGGCAGTTTTCAGCAACAAGGCCGACGCGTTCGGCCTTGAGCGCGCGCGGGAAGCGAACATTCCTGCGCACGCGCTGGAAGCCAGCCAGTTCGCCGGGCGTGAAGCCTTTGACCGCGAGCTGGTGCATGAGATTGATGCCTACGCGCCGGACGTGGTCGTGCTGGCGGGCTATATGCGTATTCTGAGCCCGGCCTTCGTCGAACACTTCGCCGGTCGTCTGCTGAATATCCACCCATCCCTGCTGCCGAAATATCCCGGCCTGCACACCCATCGTCAGGTTCTGGAAAACGGTGATGAGGAGCACGGCACCTCCGTGCATTTCGTTACCGACGAGCTGGACGGCGGCCCGGTGATCCTGCAGGCGAAAGTTCCGGTCTTTGACGGCGACAGCGAAGACGACGTGACCGAACGCGTGCAGACCCAGGAACACGCCATTTACCCGCTGGTGGTGAGCTGGTTTGTCGACGGGCGTCTCGAGATGCGCGACGGCGCAGCCTGGCTGGACGGCGTGAAGTTACCCCCGCAGGGTCATGCGGCGGAAGAGTAGTTTGCTATGTCGGGTGGCGCTGCTGCGCTTACCCGACCTGTACATTGCATTACCCGATATTCCCTTCTCCAACCTTCTAAAATCCCCAACAAAAAAAATAACTGTCATACTTTTCTGGCACTGTTGGACATATCGTGGAAATGCTCGCCATAATAAGGACGAGACGGATTTACCACGTCCTGTGATTGAACTGGAGTGTGAGCTGTAATGGGTCAGGAAAAGTTATATATCGAGAAAGAGCTAAGCTGGTTAGCATTTAACGAACGTGTACTCCAGGAAGCGGCAGACAAAAGTAACCCGCTGATCGAGCGCATGCGTTTTTTGGGCATTTATTCCAACAACCTGGATGAGTTCTACAAGGTTCGCTTTGCCGAGCTGAAAAGACGCATCATCATCAGCGAAGAACAGGGCTTAAACTCGCACTCGCGGCATCTGCTGGGCAAAATCCAGTCCCGCGTGTTGAAAGCCGATCAGGAATTTGACGGCCTGTATAACGAACTGCTGCTGGAGATGGCGCGCAATCAAATCTTCCTGATTAACGAGCGCCAGCTTTCCGTTAACCAACAAAACTGGCTGCGCCACTACTTCAAACACTATCTGCGCCAGCACATTACCCCGATTCTGATCAACCGCGAAACCGATCTGGTACAGTTCCTGAAGGATGACTACACCTACCTGGCGGTGGAAATTATTCGCGGTGATTCCATCCGTTACGCGCTGCTGGAGATCCCGTCCGACAAGGTGCCGCGCTTTGTGAACCTGCCGCCGGAAACCCCGCGCAGACGCAAGCCGATGATCCTGCTGGACAACATCCTGCGCTACTGTCTGGACGACATTTTCAAAGGCTTCTTCGATTACGATGCGTTAAACGCCTACTCGATGAAAATGACCCGTGACGCCGAATATGACCTGGTGCACGAGATGGAAGCCAGCCTGATGGAGCTGATGTCGTCCAGCCTGAAACAGCGCCTGACGGCCGAGCCGGTGCGCTTTGTTTATCAGCGCGATATGCCGGACGCCATGGTGGAGATGCTGCGCGAGAAACTGACCATTTCGCGCTATGACTCCATCGTACCGGGCGGTCGTTACCACAACTTTAAAGACTTTATTGGCTTCCCGAACGTCGGCAAAGCCAATCTGGTGAACAAGCCGCTGCCGCGCCTGCGCCATCTGTGGTTCGATAAATTCCGCAACGGATTCGACGCCATCCGCGAACGCGATGTGCTGCTCTACTATCCGTACCACACCTTCGAGCACGTGCTGGAGCTGCTGCGTCAGGCCTCGTTCGACCCGAGCGTGCTGGCGATCAAAATCAATATCTACCGCGTGGCAAAAGATTCCCGCATCATCGACGCGATGATTCATGCGGCGCACAACGCCAAAAAAGTCACCGTGGTGGTTGAGCTGCAGGCGCGCTTCGACGAAGAGGCAAACATTCACTGGGCGCGCCGTCTGACGGAAGCCGGTGTGCACGTCATCTTCTCCGCGCCGGGGCTAAAAATTCACGCCAAGCTGTTCCTCATCTCCCGTAAAGAGGGCGATGATGTGGTGCGTTATGCCCACATCGGTACCGGGAACTTTAACGAGAAAACGGCGCGAATCTATACCGACTACTCGCTATTAACCGCCGATGCGCGCATCACTAACGAAGTGCGCCGGGTCTTTAACTTTATCGAAAACCCGTACCGTCCGGTGAACTTTGACTATCTGCTGGTCTCGCCGCAGAACTCTCGCCGCCTGCTGTACGATATGATCGATAAAGAGATCGCCAATGCCCAGAAAGGGCTGTCGTCCGGCATCACGCTGAAGCTCAACAACCTTGTCGACAAAGGACTGGTGGACAGGCTGTACGCGGCGTCCAGCTCCGGCGTACCGGTTAATCTGCTGATCCGCGGCATGTGCTCACTGATCCCGGAACTGGAAGGCATCAGCGACAATATTCGCGTGATCAGCATTGTTGACCGTTACCTGGAACACGATCGGATCTATATTTTTGATAATGCGGGTGATAAACAGGTCTATCTCTCATCGGCAGACTGGATGACGCGCAATATTGACTACCGAATTGAAGTCGCGGCACCGCTGCTGGATCCGCGTCTGAAGCAGCAGATCCTCGACATCATCGAGATTCTGTTCAGCGATACCGTGAAAGCACGCTATATCGACAAAGAACTCAGTAACCGCTATGTGCCGCGCGGCAACCGCCGCAAAGTGCGGTCACAGCTGGCGATTTACGACTATATCAAATCACTCGAGCAACCCGATTAACCTATGCCGATAAATGATAAGACCCCACGCCCGCAGGAATTCGCCGCGGTCGATCTTGGCTCTAACAGTTTCCATATGGTCATCGCCCGTGAGGTTGATGGCGCGCTGCAGATCATCGGTCGTCTGAAGCAGCGCGTACACCTGGCGGATGGCCTTGATGAACGCAGCATGCTCAGCGAAGAGGCAATGGAGCGCGGGTTAAACTGCCTGTCGCTGTTTGCGGAACGGCTTCAGGGCTTCTCGCCCTCCAGCGTGTGCATCGTGGGCACCCACACCCTGCGCCAGGCGCTGAACGCCCCGGAGTTCCTCAAACGCGCTGAAAAGGTGATCCCCTACCCGATTGAGATCATCTCCGGCAACGAGGAAGCGCGTCTGATTTTCATGGGCGTTGAGCACACCCAGCCGGAAAAAGGGCGCAAGCTGGTTATCGATATCGGCGGCGGCTCAACGGAGCTGGTGATCGGCGAAGACTTTGAGCCGCGCCTGGTGGAAAGCCGCCGTATGGGCTGCGTCAGCTTCGCGCAGATGTATTTCCCGGGCGGCACCATCACCCGCGAGAACTTCCAGCGTGCGCGTATGGCGGCCGTTCAGAAGCTGGAAAATCTGGCCTGGCAGTACCGTATCCAGGGCTGGAACGTGGCGCTGGGCGCGTCCGGCTCGATTAAAGCCGCGCATGAAGTGCTGCTGGCGATGGGTGAAAAAGACGGGATTATTACCCCGGAACGCCTGGCTCTGCTCACTGAAGAGGTGCTGAAGCATAAAAGCTTCGACGCCCTGAGCCTGCCGGGCCTGTCCGATGAGCGTAAATCAGTCTTCGTACCGGGGCTTGCGATCCTGTGCGGCGTGTTTGATGCGCTGGCGATTAAGGAGCTGCGTCTCTCAGACGGCGCGCTGCGTGAAGGCGTGCTGTATGAGATGGAAGGCCGCTTCCGCCATCAGGATATCCGCAGCCGCACCGCGCAAAGCCTGGCCAACCAGTACAATATCGACCGCGAACAGGCGAAGCGCGTGCTGGAAACCACGGTGCAAATGTACGAACAGTGGGAGGAGCAGAATCCGAAGCTCGCGCACCCGCAGCTTGCCGCGCTGTTGAAATGGGCCGCGATGCTGCACGAGGTGGGGCTGAACATCAACCACAGCGGGATGCATCGCCATTCGGCCTACATTCTGCAAAACAGCGATCTGCCTGGCTTCAACCAGGAGCAGCAAACCATGATGGCGACCCTGGTGCGCTATCACCGCAAGGCCATCAAGCTCGACGACCTGCCGCGCTTCACGCTGTTCAAGAAGAAGCAGTTCCTGCCGCTTATTCAGCTGCTGCGCCTGGGCGTGCTGCTCAATAACCAGCGCCAGGCCACCACCACGCCGCCTACTCTGAAGCTGAAAACCGACGACCATCACTGGACGCTGAGCTTCCCGCACGACTGGTTCAGCCAGAACGCGCTGGTCCTGCTGGACCTGGAAAAAGAGCAGCAGTACTGGGAAGCGGTTACCGGCTGGCTGCTCAAAATCGAAGAAGAGAGCGCCGACGTCGCCGCGTAACGGCTCAGGCGTCCGCGGTGGACGCCTTAGCTTCCAGCAGTGACTCAAGCGGTTCCGGCCTGCCAATCAGATAGCCCTGTACATAATCGATGCCTAGCGCGTGAACCGCGCTACGTATCTCTTCCGTCTCGACGTACTCAGCCACCACCAGCATCTTCTTCATGCGCGCCAGATGGCAGATAGACGCCACGATCTGATAGTCCAGGCTGTTGTTGACGATATTGCGGATAAAGCTGCCGTCAATCTTGAGAATGTCGGCATCCACGCTTTTCAGCCGCGCATAGCTCGCATACCCAGTACCAAAATCATCAATCGCAATGCGTACCCCCATTTTCTGCAGCTGCTGGAGAATATGTAGCGCCTGCTCCCCGCTGCCGAAGGTGCTGCACTCCGTCACCTCAAAAATCAGCTGCCACGGCTCAATGGCGTATTTCGCCAGCAGACGGCTTACCTCAAGCGGGAACTGCACCCGACACACGGTCGACGGGGCGAGATTAATGGCAAAGCGCTGGCCGGGCAGTCTTTCGCGATGCGCGGCAAGGAAGCGCAGGGTGTGCTCCAGCACCCACAAATCCACCCGCGAGGAGAGGCCAAACTCCTGCGCGACGGGCAGGAACTGGTCGGGGGAGATCAATAGCCCGTTGATATCCGGCATTCGCAGCAGAACTTCGTGATAGCGATCGCCGCGCAGGCCGCGAACGGGTTGAACCAGCAGGGCGAATTCGTCGTTATCGAGCGCCTTTTGCAGGCGGCTCATCATCGCGACTTTATCCTTCAGGCTGCGCTGCAAATGGACCGCGCCACGCTGCTGAAGATTTTCCGGATGGTTGGAGGAGAGCGACAGATCGGCCACCACACCCAGTTCACCCAGCACAAGATAAAGATGGTTCACCGGGGACCGGACATAGCAATAGCTCACGCCCACCTGCGGCTGCAGCGGCATGCCGTCCCAGACAAAGCGGAACTGTTTGATATGCTCGTCCAGGGCCTCAATCCGCTGCTGGTGCGATTCCGCGTTGAGCCGCACCGCCATATCGTACCCGGTCAGATGATAGACCTGCTCATTGGGCTGGAGCGTGCCATTCACCCACTGCGCCAGCTGCTGTTTGTACTGAATGCGCAGCAACACGCCGTAATTTCGGCCCAGAATTTCCAGCTCCGGAATGCGCAGCAGGCAGAGCGCCGACCACGGGTTTTTCGCCAGTTCGCGGGACAGCGCCCGCAGGTTAGGCATATGGACGACCGGGTCGAGCAGCGCCAGCCTGCGGGAGCGTTTGTTCACTGCGCGCTGCCGGGTCGCCAGCATCGACATATAAATCACCACGAACGAGAAAACCAGGTAACTGGAAGAGGTGATGGCCAGCTGAATGTCATACCCCTGATTCACCGGGATATAGCGGTAAAAATAGTGAATAGATACCAGCAGTACCGGTATCCAGATCAGCGACACCAGCTTATAGCCAAAGCGCATCGCGCCCCAGAGCATCACCGGCATCAGCAGCGACAGGGTGTAGTTAGTGGTGAAAATGGAGCTGTTTTCATTCATCGGAAGCAGCAGCAGCGAAAGCAGCCCGCCAAGCGCGATAGCCCACATCAGAAACTCAACGATCGTCACCTTTTTGTCTATCTGGGAACGGATCTGCGAGATAAGGCTTTTGAGATAGCGCGGATGACGAATCAGGCGGATCAGCAGATAGCTCAGCGGCACGCCCGTCAGCCCGCTCACCAGCAGCGTCTGATAGTTGATGAGCGTGCGAATATTGAGGGGGTTTAATCCCGCCAGGCTCTGCCGGCTCTCATACACGCCTAAATACACCGCAAACTGAAACAGCACCAGAAACAGCGTCGCGGGGCAGAAGGCCTGCCAGAAGATGCGCTGCGCCATCAGCCGGATGTCGCCGTACGCGGTCATGTTCCGTCTGGGCGCAAACACCCGGTAGCCGCCCCAGCTGAGCACTAAAGGGACGATAAAATGGAGTACGCCGGCGACCGTTTCGAACATGCCGACCGAGGGGTAGTAGCGGATAAACAGCGACAATACGATCCCGGGCAGCGCTTCCAGCCCAAAGAACATCATCAGCGAAAGCAAAAATGAGAGGGGTAAATAATAGAGTGCCACAATGCCGTCGCCCAGCTGCGTGAACGTATTCGCAACGCTCAGCACGGGAAGTAAAACCACAGGCAAAATAAGCGGCAACGCCCACCAGCGGTTTTCATTGTTTTTCAGGAAAGCGAGAATGTTCATAGATGCCCGGTTAAACCCCTTTCGCTCCAGAGGGAAAATAAAGACAGGCATCCAACCTGACGTACGCGCCGCCCGGCGGCGTGCGGGGCGAACAGTGTGGAGGAAGGATTTTAAATATCAGGGCCGGGAACCCGTTGACTTAAATCAAACTAATTTACGCAAATATCTTTTTGCGCCGTTTTTTTGAAATCATTTTCTTCATATTATCAATATGGTAAATGCATTAATTAATTTCAATAACATTAATTAATGTAAACATTGACGGTTATTTACACACTGCAGAATTGACCCCACCTTCCCGCTGTGCCTTAATGTCCCTATCGCCCAAAAGGGCTTATCCAGGATAAACAGAGTGAGTCAGGTCACGCGTATGCGCAAACGACATCAATTTAACACCCGAATGACCCGCATCATACTGCTCATCAGCTTCCTGTTTTTCTTTGGCCGCTTCGTTTACTCTTCGATTGGCGCCTGGTATCACCATCAGGACAAAACCCAGTCGCAGCAGTCCAGCCTGACCGTCGACACCGCTGACCGCTAGGCCGCCGGATGGTTTTGCACTATCCGAATAATGCCTGCTATCCCTTTGCTGAGGATTTTATCCTGCCGCATCACCACCGCCAGCTGCCGCTGCAGCACGGGCGTAAGCGACATCACGCATAGCCCTTCGCGATCGACGTCCTGTTCGACCGCCATTCGCGGCACAATACTGTAGCCCAGCCCCGCGCGAACCATGCGTTTGATCGCCTCAATGCTGCCAAGCTGCATCGCCGGCGCGATCGCTAATCCACTGGCTGCAAACCAGCCGTCGATCAGCGCCCGGGTACCGCTGCCTGATTCAAAGGCAATCAGCGGCTGAGCGTGCAGCGCCTCCGGGGTGAGCGCCCTGAAAGCCTCCTGCTGCTCCCGCGACGCGATAAAGACAAACTCTTCGTCCATCACCGGCATGACGTCCAGCGCTCTGCCGCTCACCGGCAGCGTCACCAGCCCCATATCGAGACGGTTCTCTTCGATGGCCCTGACGATGTCGAGGGTGTTGCCCGTCGTGACTCCCACGCTCAGGAGCGGATAGTCGCGGCGCAGCTTCTCCAGCAGCGGCGGCAGAAGATGGATGCAGGCCGTTGCCCCCGTCCCCAGCGTAATGGTGCCGCTCACATCGTGGCTGAAGGCGCTCACGGACCGGATAGCGTCATCCACCGCCTGCTGAATACGCTCCCCGTGCACCAGCAAAGCCTGCCCGGCAGCGGTAGCCTTAATCCCTCGCCCGGTTCGCTCCACCAGACGCGTTTGCAGAAACTGCTCCAGCTGGCGTATTTGCAGGCTGACGGCGGGTTGGGAAATGCCCAGCACATCCGCCGCCGCTGAAAAGCTGCCGCGCTGGATCACCAGACGGAACGTGGCGAGATGGCCCAGATTAAGCGTCGTCATTCAAAGTTTCTCTTATACCGCGCATAAGGTTGCGGCCCTGCCAGCACAATACCGCGCGAGTTATGCTCAGGACAACTGCATAGCGGAATGAAAAATAATGGAAACACCTGCCCTGCCTCGCCGCCTCGCCCTCATGGCGGGATGTAATCAACTCATCAACTGGGGGATCTCGTTTTATATGCCCGGCACCTTTGCGCTGGCCATTGCAGCCGACCGGGGATGGTCATCCCCGCAGATTTACCTCGGCCTGACGCTGGCGATGCTGGTCATGGCGGCGGTGTCCCCGTTTGTCGCCCGCCTGCTGGCACGCTTTGGCGGTCAGACGGTGGTGATGAGCGGAACGTTGCTGATCGCCGCAAGCTGCGCAGGGATGGCGTATACCCAGACGCTTTTTGGCTGGTACTGCGCCTGGCTGGTCACCGGTGTCGGGATGCGCCTGTCATTGTACGATGCGCTGTTCGCCGCGCTGGTGAACCTCTACGGGCAGCAGGTGCGAAGAACAATCTCACGCGTCACGCTGGCGGGCGGGCTGGCCTCAGCCGTCTTCTGGCCGCTGGGCGATGCCCTGCTTCAGGTGATGAGCTGGCAGGAGGCGCTTCGCGTCTATGCTCTCTTCGGCCTGCTGAGCGCGGCGCTGATAAGAACGCTTCCCCGGCAGCGGCTGACGGTGACGACAAAGGTCACCGCGCCGCCGCTGAACAACGAGCGGCGTAACGGCTGGCTTTATGCCGCCTTCATTGCACTCATCACCTTTGTCTCTAACGGTACGTCCACCCATCTGCCGGAGTTTATTGCCCACTTCGGCCTGCCGGTCGCCATCGGCATGCTGTGGGGCATCGGCCAGACGGGTGCTCGCTCGCTGGAAGTGCTGGCGGGTGCCCGCTTAACCCCCTTCAAACTCACGCTTTTTACCGCGCTCGCCATGCCGCTCTGCTTTCTGGTTGGGCTAAGCAGTTCCCTGTTTGTCTGGTGCGCGGCCGGGTTTGTGCTGGGCTATGGCGCCATCAACGGGCTGGTCACCATCGTGAAAGCCACCCTGCCGCTGGAGCTGTTTAGCACCGAAAGCTATGCCCGGCGCACGGGAATGCTGCTGATCCCCGGCCAGCTGATGGCGGCAGCCTCACCGTTTGCCTATGCGTGGCTGAATAAAACGCTGGGGATCGTGGGTGCAATGTGGGTTTCAACGGGGCTGACGGTGGTGATTGCCGGGCTGGCGATAGCGATTGTGCGCCGTCCCGGCAGGAAAAGTGTATCGCACTGTATCCAGAACCCTGCGCTGACAAACGGGTACAAAACGCCGCCTCCGGCAAATATCTCCGATACATAAAAATGGTTTTCTTTCCCTGTCGCCATTCAGAACCGATGAGGAGAGAAACCGATGATCCGTCGTTATGCACTTATCCCCCTGCTTGTCCTGGCATCTGTAGCCCATGCCCGGGCCACACCGCTGGACAACCTGAGCGCCGCGGACGTTAACGGCCCCGCCGCCGTTGCGCCGCTGGCGCAGCCGCAGCCGCCCGCAAAGCTGATCGTCGATCCGCCGCTTGCGGGGCCGCTGAGCAAAGGCGCGGTGTTTATTCAGTACCGTGCCGAAAACCTGCGCATCGAGCCGGTGTTCGGCCCCGAAGCGCTCAAGGTTACCCCGCGCATCGGTCACATTCACGTGGTGGTGGATGACGCGCCGTGGCACTGGGCTGACGCCAGCGGAGAGCCGGTGATCCTGGTGGGGCTGCCCGCCGGTAAACACAAGGTGACCATTATTCTGGCCGACCCGACGCATAAGCCGCTCGACCACAAAACCGTTGAATTCACCGTCCCGCCCCACGCGGCGGTCCATCACTTTTAAGGAGTCTGAAGATGAAAGCACTGTCTGTAGTGACGGCAGGCCTGCTGGCGCTTTCCGCCAGCGCCTTTGCGCAGAGTAAAACCAGCGTGGTGCTGGTCCACGGCGCGTTTGCCGACGGCAGCAGCTGGAATAAGGTGATTACCCTGCTGCAGAAACAGCACGCAGACGTCATTGCCGTCCAGCTCCCGCTCACCTCGCTTAAGGATGACGTTGCGGCCACAAAACGGGCCATCGCCCGTGCGCAGGGTGACGTGGTTCTGGTGGGCCACTCCTGGGGCGGCACCGTGATTAGCGAGGCGGGTAACGATGCGCGGGTAAAATCGCTGGTGTATGTGGCGGCGTTCGCGCCGGACTCCGGCCAGTCGACGGCGGACCTGGCAGGAAGCTACCCTGCACCGCCGGGCAGCGCGGGCATTGCCAAAACGGCGGACGGCTATTTATACCTGCCGACAGGAGCCGTCAGGAAGGACTTCGCGCCTGACGTGAAGCCAGCCATTCAAGATACGATTGCAGCCACGCAGGGACCGATTAAGGCCGAGGCGTTTGGTGAAAAGGTTGCCCACGCGGCGTGGCATGACAAACCGAGCTGGTATGTGGTCAGCAAGAATGACCGAATGATCAACCCCGATCTTGAACGGGCGATGGCGAAGACGATCCACGCGAAAACCGCCGAGGTAGCCGCGAGCCACGTGTCGATGGTTAGCCAGCCGGAGGCTATCGCCCGGACGATTGAGCAGGCGAGGCGGATGCACTGAGAAAAATTCGCCCGGCGGCGCTACGCTTGCACGGGCCTACGATTTCGTAGGTCGGGTAAGCGCAGCGCCACCCGACAAGAAAGGCCGTCTCAGTCCCCCCTCTCTGCGGGATAATCCCGATTAATCCACGCGTGGTCCTCCTCCCAGGTGAACATCCATTTGCGCACCGGCCCCGCCATCACGTTGAGGTAGTAGCTGTCATACCCGGCCATCGTCGCCACCGGGTGGTAGCCCTTCGGCACCATCACCACGTCACGGTTATAGACCGCCATGCACTCATCCAGCGTTCTGTCGTCGGTGTAGACGCGCTGCATGCAGAACCCCTGCTCCGGGTTGAGGCGATGGTAGTAGGTCTCCTCCAGATACGTCTCCTGCGGCGGGTTATCCGTGTCGTGTTTGTGGCTCGGGTACGAGCTGGTGCAGCCTTCGTTGGTCCACACCTCCACCACCAGCAGGCTGTCGGCGGGCCTGTCTTCCGGCAAAATATTATGCACGTAGCGCTGGTTGTGACCTTTTCCGCGCGCCTCGCCGTCGATGTCCTGCGGTGCAATCAGCCGCGTCGGATACGTGCCCTTGCCCGGCGCGGCGCAGACCGCCAGCTCCAGCTTCGTCAGCGCCTTCACCTGCACCGACTCCTGCGGGGTGACGTAAACCGCCCACGGCTTGATGCGCTCGAAGGGGCTCATCCGTTCGCCGATGTCGTTAAACCGCGCGGAAGGCGTGATAATGGAGGCGCGCCCGGCGACCAGCACCAGGCAGCGCTCTTCGCGGACGGCGGGCAGCGTCAGCGTCTGCCCCTCCTGCAGTTCATACGCCTCAAAGCCGACGTAGCCCCACCCTGCGCTTTCCGGCGTGACGGACTGGGTGCGCCCCTCCGCGTTCGGCTGTTGCCAGCGTGATAACAGACGTGACATGTCCCCTCCTCACATCAGTCCGGCGTCGCGGGCCAGACGGCTCAGGTTGTTATACCCCATACGGGCGTAGGTCAGCGGATGGGCAATCGCCGGATCCTGCTCCGCCTCGACCACCAGCCAGCCGTGATAGCCCTGGGCCTTCAGCAGCCGCATAATCGGCGGGTAATCGACGCAGCCGTCGCCCGGCACGGTAAACACGCCGCTCAGCACCGCATCGAGGAAGCTGGTTTTGCGGTTTTTCACGTCCGCCAGCACGTCGGCGCGCACGTCTTTGCAGTGAACGTGGTTGATGCGCGACGCCCAGCGCTGCGCCACCGCCAGCGGATCGGCCCCGGCAAAGGTCAGATGGCCGGTATCCAGCAGCAATCCAACCGCCTCCCCGGTGTGGATCATCAGGTTGTCCACGTCCTCGGCGGACTCAATCACCGTGCCCATATGGTGATGGTAGGCAATCTGCACGCCCTGCTGCTGGGTGTAGCGGGCAAATTCGGTGAGCTTCTCGCCGTACTCTTTCCAGCGCGCCTGCGGGAAGCGCGGGCGCAGGTGAACCGGGGTCTGCTGCTCGCCGTGAATGCAGCCGCTCACTTCCGCAAAGACCAGCACCTTCGCCCCCAGCTCGCGCAGCAGCCTCAGGTGGGACTGCACGGCGGCGATCTCCTCCTCCACGCTGCGCTCCAGCAGGCGGCCGGAGTACCAGCCGGAGACCAGCTGCAGGTCGTGGCGCTGCAGGATAGGGCCAAGCAGGCGCGCTTCGCGCGGGAATTTATTGCCCAGCTCGAAGCCCGCAAAACCGGCCTCTTTCCCTTCACTCAGACAGGTCTCCAGCGACGTCTCCGCACCGAGAGAAGGCAGATCGTCGTTCGTCCACGTCAGCGGGTTAATGCCTAATTGCACACTCATTGTCGTCTCCATTATGCGTGTCCGCGCTCGCGCCACCAGGCGATAAGCTGCAGGTAGTTGTCCCGGATGCGCGCCACCAGCTGCGCATCGTCAATATCGTGCTTCAGCCACGCGCGGGACGCATCGCCAAACAGCGTGCGCCCCACGGCGAAGCCTTTCACCAGCGTCTGCCCCGCTGCGGCTCTGAAGTCGGCGCGCAGCTGTTCCGCCGGAGCGTCCAGGCCGAGGATCACCACCCCGCGGCAGTGCGGGTCCCGGCGTTCGATAATCTCGCTCAGCGCCGTCCAGCCGTCGGCCGAGAGCGGCGGCAGCTTCCACCAGTCCGGGTAAATGCCCAGGTTGTAGAAGCGGGAGATGGCGCGCAGATAGAGCTCGTCGCTGCGCGGCATGGTCGCGGGCAGGATCACCTCCAGCAGCAGCTCGTGACCGGACCGGCAGCAGGCGTGGTACACCTCGGCGATTTTCTGCTCCTGCTCCAGGCGCAGGCCGTGGGCATCTTCCGGGTGGAAGAAGACCAGGCACTTCACCACGTGCTCCTGCGGCCAGCTGATAAGCTGGGTGCCGATGTTGCCGTGCTCCATCTCCAGCGGCCGGGAGCCCGGCAGCTCGATGGGGCGGCCAATCCACCACCCTTCCCCGGTAATCGCGTTCAGCGCGTCCTGACCAAAGGTGCCGTCGCACAGCAGACCGGCTTTGCCCTCCAGCCCGGCGCGGCTCGCCGCCTCGCGGCTGGCCTGCAGGATCAGCTGCTTCAGCGCCGGAATGCGCTTAAGCGACGCGCCGCACTGCATCGCCATATCCTCAAGCTGGCTGCGGTGGTCGAAGGCCATCACGCACAGCTCCGGCCATTCGCGGCGGCGGGTGGTCACCCGGTGGAGATGGTTAAGACGCGGGTCGAGATCCGGGCGCGGCACGTCCGCAGCGCGGGAGAGATAGTCATCCAGCTCGATTTTGCTCGGCATCGCCGGGGCGCAGCCGTGGCGCGAGACCACCAGCGCGCCGCAGGCGTTGGCGTAGCGGCACGCCTGCTCCCAGCCCTCGTCGTTCAGGTAGCCGCGCAGCAGGCCGGACATAAACGCGTCCCCCGCCCCAAGAACGTTCAGCACCTCCACGCGCACGCCGGTCACCGTCAGGCCGTCGTCCAGCCGGGACGGAATGGCGTCGGTGTAGACCGAGCAGCCGAGCGCGCCGCGTTTGCAGACCAGCGCTGCTTCACTGACGGCGCGCACCTGCTCCAGCGCCTGCAGGGTATCCGTGCTGCCGCCCGCAATGTGAAACTCCTCTTCGGTGCCGACAATGACGTCGAAGAGGTGCAGCACCTCCTGCAGCTCGCGGGTGACCTTATCGGCGGCGATAAAGCGCGTTTCCCCGTCGCCTAAGGCGGTGAGCCCCCACAGCACCGGACGGTAGTCGATGTCCAGCACCGTGCGCACGCCGTGACGGCGGGCATAGCCCAACGCCGTCAGCACCGCCTCGCGGGTCTGCGGATGAGAAAGGTGGGTCCCGGTGATGGCAAGACAACGTGCGGAGGCAATGTAGCGTTCGTCCACATCGCTGGCGGTAATCGCCATATCCGCGCAGTTATCGCGATAAAAAATCAGTGGAAAGGTGTCCCGGTCTTTAATGCCGAGTAGCACCAGCGCCGTAAGGCGTTGTTTATCGGTAATCAGATGGCTGGTATCGCAGCCCACCTGGTTGAGCTCTTCGCGCAGGAAGCGGCCCATATGTTCATCGCCGACGCGCGCCAGCATCGACGAGCGTAAACCCTGACGGGCGGTGCCGTACGCCACGTTACCCGATGACCCGCCGAGATATTTGGCGAAGCTCGACGCGTCCTCCAGACGGGCACCAATCTGCTGGCTGTAGAGGTCTACCGCCACGCGGCCCATGCATATCACATCAAACTGCTTTTCCACGTTGATACCTCATCAGACAATGTCGTTCACGTTCAGCCAGCGGCCTTCCCGGTGCGAGAGCGCAATCGCGTCCAGCACGCGCGACACCTTCCAGCCCTCTTCGAAGTCCGGCCACATCGGCGCGTCGGCGGCAATCCCGTCCACCAGGTCGCGCACCTCCACCGTTTTTTGATCGTTAAAGCCAATCCCGTGGCCCGCGCCCATGCAGAACGCGGCGTAGTCCGGGTGCGCCGGGCCGACGAGCAGCGTGCGGAACCCCTGACGGTTCACCGGATCGTCATGCAAATAGAGCTTCAGCTCAGCCATTCGCTCCTGGGTGAAGCTGATGGCGCCTTTCGTCCCGGTGATGACGTACGACAGCCCCATCTTGCGGCCGCAGGCAACGCGGGAGGTTTCAATCACGCCCTGCGCCCCGCTCGCGAAGCGCACCATCGCGTGGGCCTGATCCTCGTTTTCGACGGCAATCATCTCCGACGATCCGGCCTTCGCCGGGCGTTCAGGGACCACGATCTTCAGATCGCCGCAGACCTGCTCAATATCCCCCACCAGGTACTGGGCCATATTGACGATGTGCGCCGCGAGGTCGCCCAGCGCGCCCAGCCCAGCGGTCTCTTTAAAGCAGTGCCAGTGAATGGGCGACAGCGGGCCGGCCATATAGTCTTCGTTGTGGGTGCCGTAGAAGTGGATCACCTCGCCAATCTCGCCGCGCGCGATAATCTCCTTCGCCAGCTGCGCGGTCGGGTTCTTCATGTAGTTGAACCCCACCAGCGTTTTCACCCCGGCCCGCTTCGCGGCGTCGACCATCTCGCGCGCGTCGTGGGCGTTCAGCGCCAGCGGCTTCTCCGAGTAGACGTGCTTGCCGTGGCGGATCGCCTCCAGCGCCATCTCCTTATGCAGATGATTGGGTGAACAAATATCCACCACATCAATGGCCGGGTCGGCCACCAGCGCCCGCCAGTCCCCGGTTGAGCGGTTGAAGCCAAACGCCCGCGCGCGCTCTGCCGCCAGCTCCGGCGTGACTTCCGCCACCATCTCGCGCACCAGCCTGCCGCGCAGGTTGAACACCGTCGGGGCCTGGGCATAGGCGATAGCGTGCGCCTTGCCGATATACCCGGTGCCAATTAATCCAATACGAACCTCTTTCATCGTGATCCTCACAGTGCGCCGCGACGGCTTTTGGCATAGGTATCGAATGCCACCGCCAGAACGATAATTAATCCGGTGATAATTTGCTGGTAGTAGGCCGAGACGTTCATCAGCACCAGGCCGTTAATCAGAATGCCCATAATGATGGAGCCGATAATGGTGCCGCCGATGCGCCCGTAGCCGCCCATCAGCGAGGTGCCGCCGATCACCACCGAGGCAATGACGCGCAGCTCAAAGGAGATCCCGGCGACCGCCTCGGCGCTTCCCAGACGCGCGCTCAGGATGAAGCCCGCCAGCCCGGCGAGACAGCCGATCAGCACGTAGACGCTGACCAGCACGCGCTTGACGTTCACCCCCGCCAGGCGCGCCGCCTCCGGGTTGCCGCCGATGGCGTAGACGAAGCGGCCCCAGCGGGTTTTATGCAGCGCCAGATAGCCGCCGACGGCGACGATGGCGAAGATCCAGATTGGAATAGAGATGCCGAGCAGCTCCCCGCGCCCCCACCAGCGGTAGCCAGGGTCGAAACCGGCAATCGGCGCGCCGTCGTTAATCACCAGCGTCAGGCCGCGCCAGATGGTCATCCCGCCGAGGGTAACGATGAACGGCGGCAGGCGCAGTCGGGTGACGCCCAGACCGTGCAGGAAGCCAATCGCCGTGCCCATGGCCAGACAAATTCCCAGCCCGATCAGCCAGCTCATGCCGCCCCAGGCGTTCGGGTCGACGGTGGTGAAGTTGTCGCCTTTGATCACGTACGCCGCGGTCATGGCGCACACCGCCAGAATGGAGCCCACGGAGAGGTCGATCCCGGCGGTCAGAATGACGAAAGTCATCCCCACGGCCATGATCCCGTAGATGGAGACTTCGGTCAGAATGTTGAAAATATTGCGTTCAGAGAAAAAGTTGCTGTTCTGCGACTGGAAGAAGATCAGCAGCAGGATCATGAAAATCAGCACCCCGAAGCGCTCGAAGAAGGCGATGGGATCGATGCGTCCGGCGCGTTTGACCGGGGCCTGCGTTTTAGAAATCATCTGCGTCATGAGAAACTCCGTTATGCCGCGTTCAGGGCGTTGTGGTTGATGGCCATCATCGTCATCAGCCGTTCTTCGTTAGCGTCGTCACCGTGGATCTCACCGGTCACCCGGCCTTCGCTGAGGGTAATGATCCGGTCAGACACCGCCATCACTTCAGGCAGATCGGAGGAGATCACGATCACCGCCACGCCCTTTTTCGCCATGTCAAACAGCACCTGGTGCACTTCCGATTTGGTCCCCACGTCGATGCCGCGCGTCGGCTCATCGACGATCAGCACCCGCGGGTTGAGCGCCATGCAGCGCGCGAGGATCACTTTTTGCTGGTTGCCGCCGGAGAGCTTGCGCACCTCCTGCGCGCTGTTGACCATTTTGATCTGCAGCGCCTGGCGGTAGGACTCAATCAGGTCGTCCTCTTTGCGGGTGTTCACGAACCAGCGCCACTGCAGCAGCGAAGAGAGGCAGGAGAGCGACAGGTTGTCGCGAATCGACAGCCCCAGCACCGCCCCCTCTTTTTTGCGGTCTTCCGGCACCAACGCCACGCCCTGATCGAGGGCATACAGCGGGTCGCGCGGCTGGTACGGCACGCCGTCCAGCTCAAAGCTCCCGGAGGTAAACGCGTCTGCGCCAAACAGGCAGCGGGCCACTTCGGTACGTCCCGCGCCCACCAGCCCGGCAATGCCTAAGACTTCCCCGGCGTGGACGTGGAAGCTGATGTCGTGCAGGGCGATGCCGTGCGGATCCAGCGGCGGCTTTTCGCGGCTCAGCCCCTTCACCGCCAGGCGGACGGGTTTGTCCTCATGATGCGTTTCGCTGGCCGGACGGCGGTTAAAGGCCACGTCGCGTCCGACCATCAGGCGGATCAGCTGTTCGACGTTGGTCTCAGCCACCGCACCGGTGCCGGTGAAGCGGCCGTCCTGGAAAACGGTAAAGCGATCGCAGAGCTGGAAAACTTCGTGCAGACGGTGGGTAACATAAATAATGCTCACGCCGCGGTTTTTAAGCTCCCGCACCACGCGGTGCAGGCTTTCCACCTCGCTGTCGCTCAGCGCGGCGGAAGGTTCGTCCATGATGATTAACCGGGCGTTGAGGGTCAGCGCCCGGGCGATCTCCACCATCTGCTGCTGGGCGACGCTCAGACGGGCGACCGGCGTGGTCGGCGCAACGTTCAGCTGCAGGTAATCGAGAATGACCTGCGCCTCCTGGTTGACCGCCCTTTCGTCGACGATCAGGTTACGCCTGCGCGGCTCGCGCCCGAGAAACATGTTTTCCGCGACGGTCATGTTGGGCAGCAGGTTGAATTCCTGATAGATGGTGATAATGCCCTTGTTCTGGCGCGCCACCGGGGAGTCGTCCACCGGCAGCGTTTCGCCGTTGAACCAGATATCCCCGCGGGTTTGCGGCTGCGCGCCCGCGAGCGCCTTCAGCAGCGTGGATTTCCCCGCCCCGTTTTCCCCCAGCAGCGCGTGAATTTCTCCGCTGCCGACGGTCAGCTGCGCGCTGCTCAGCGCCCAGACGCCGGAAAAGCTTTTTGCCAGGTCGGTCACTTTCAGTAAGGGTTGCGACATCAGTCTGCTCCTCCTCATGATGAGCCGCCAGAGGCGGCTCGGGACATATTAGTTACCGGCCTCACCGATACGCTCAGCCTGCTGCAGGTTCTCTTTGGTGATCAGCGTCGGCGGATAGTCGGCCCCGGTGATGGCTTTCTTCTCGCGCACGTTGGCCACCAGCTGGCTCATCGCCGTCTGCACCGCAAAGCCCGGACGCTGATCCGCCGTTACCGCCAGCCAGCCGTCGCGCACGCGGGCCAGCGCTTCCGGCACCGCATCAAAGCCGGTTACGAGGATTTCACCCGGCTTCACGCCCTGGCTCTGCAGCGCTTCAATCGCGCCCAGTGCCATATCGTCGTTGGCGGAGAGGATCACCTGCGGGCGCTTCGGCAGCGAAGGCAGCACGCTTTCAACGATGCGCATCCCTTCCGAACGCATCCAGTTCCCGGTCTGATCGGCGACGATCTTGTATTTATCCCCGCCCGCCTTCAGGCTGTCGCGGATCCCTTTGGTGCGTTCAATATTGGAAGAGGAGCCCGGCTGGCCGGTGAGGAGAATAATGTCCGCGCCGTTGGGGAATTTGGTTTTAACGAAGTCGCCAACCGCCTGACCGCCCTTGTAGTTGTTGGCGCCAAAGTGCGGCACTTTCTTCTGGCTGTCGACGGAGCGGTCAAGGGTGACGATCGGCAGCTTCGCATCCTGAATTTCATCCACGGCGCTGGAGACCGCGTTGACGTCGTTCGGGGAGACGATAAAGCCCTGCGCCCCGCGGGTGATGGCGTTTTCAAGGTCAGCCACCTGCTTCGGCGAGCTGCCCTGCCCGTCCAGCACCTGAAGCTTCACGCCCATCTCTTTTGCGGCTTTCACCGCCGTGCGCTGCATGTGAACTTCAAACGGCATGGCCAGGTTTGGCGTACTGAAAACAATTTGCTCGTTTTCGGCGAGGGCGGCCCCGGACGTCATGGCGATGAGGGCGGCTAGGATCAGTTTTTTCATTATTATGTCTCTCTGTGTAGGGTTGTTGTGTTTAGAGGACGATCTCGCGCTGGCTGCGCAGTGACTCCAGCGCTTTATCCGCAAGGTACAGCGCACGTTCACCATCATCGCCGCTGCAGTCAGGCACCGCTTCGCCGCGCAGGACCGCAACAAAGTGTTCCCATTCCGCGGCGTAAGCGGATTTGTAGCGCTGCAGGAAGAAGTGTTCCGGCAGCGCGCTGGTGCAGCCCTGTTTGCCGTAGTGCTGCACCTGGTTTTCCAGAATGTTACCCGCGCACAGCAGCCCTTCGGAGCCGTGCAGCTCCAGGCGCTGGTCGTAGCCGTAAGATGAACGGCGGCTGTTGACGATGGTCGCCATCGCGCCGGAGGCATATTTCAGAACGATAAACGCGGTATCGATATCCCCCGCCTCGCCAATCGCCGGATCCACCAGGTTGCTGCCCTGGGCATACACCGACACCGGCTCTTCGCCCATGATGAAGCGGGCCATGTCAAAGTCATGAATGGTCATATCGCGGAACATGCCGCCGGAGACGCGCACGTATTCCGCAGGCGGCGGAGACGGATCGCGGGAGATGATGAGCAGCGATTCCGGTTTGCCGATGCGCCCGGCCTGGGCGTCGGTTTTCACGCGGCGGAACTGCGGGTCAAAGCGGCGGTTAAAGCCGATAAACAGCGGCACGTCGTACTCTTTGACCACCTTCAGGCAGTCGCGCACGCGGGCGAGGTCAAGGTGTACCGGCTTTTCGCAGAAGATGGCCTTGCCGTGGCGGGCGGCCATTTCAATCAGATCCGCGTGGGTATCGGTGGCGGAGGCAATCAGCACGGCGTGAACGTTAGGGTCGGTCATCGCCTCACTCAGGCTCTGCTGGCGGGCCTGATACTGCGCGGCGAGACGGGTGGCAAATTCCTGATTCGGGTCAACCACGGACCAGAGCGTGGTCGCGCCATGGCTGGCGATGTTAGCTGCATGTACCTGGCCAATTCGGCCAGCGCCCAGTAAAGCAATGTTAAACATAACGGCTCCCGGTGTTGGTGAATGCTGTGAACTAACGACCCTATAAATAAAACATTTATTTCATTTTTATAAATAGTGAAAATTATGTTTTTGAGTGCGGGTTAACACTTTTGAGATGAATGAGATAAATTTTGTTATCAATCTCACAACATGGCGGGAGGGATGCCCCTCCATTACAAAGGGGCGAGGGAGAAAAAACCACACCGTTCCGTCCCCTCTCCCACAGGGAGAGGGTTAGGGTGAGGGGAAAAAGAAAAATGAAATGAAAATTTCGTTACGAAGAGAAAACTTAATACTGGCGGGCTTTTTTCACCTGCGCCTGGGTTTGCTCCGCAGCCTCACGCACGGCAGAAGACTCTGCCACCTGCGCGTCACCGGTTCGCCACCACGAGGCGTAATCGTGGGTCATGGTCTTCGGCAGCACCTTGATGTCCAGCAGCGTCGGGCCCGGATGCGCCCGTGATGCCTCCAGCGCCGCCAGCAGGGTTTGCTCATCGTTCACCCGCCACGCGCGGCAGCCGTAGCTTTCCGCGTTTTGCGCAAAGTCGACCTTCACCAGCGGCCCGTCAAGCCGCCCGGTTTCCGGGTTGCGATGGCGGTTTTCCGTGCCAAAGCTGCCCATGCCGTGCCCCATCTGCAGGTTGTTAATGCAGCCGAAGCTGGCGTTATCAAACAGCAGAACGGTGACCTTAATGCCCTCCTGAACGGCGGTTTGCAGCTCGGAGTGCAGCATCATGTAGGAGCCATCCCCCACCATGGCGTAAACCGGCAGTTCGGGTCTGGCGAGCTTCGCGCCGAGGGCCGCCGCAATCTCGTAGCCCATACAGGAGTAGCCGTACTCCAGGTGATAGCTGTCCGGCGTTTTGACCTGCCAGAGGCGCTGTAAATCACCCGGCAGCGAACCGGCCGCGCCCACCACAACGGCGTTATCTTCAATATGCTGGTTGATCAGCCCCAGCACCCGCGTCTGGGTCAGGCGGGTGTTGAGCGTCTCGCCGTATTCCGCCAGCTGCGCGTCCAGGTGTCCCGCCACCTCGGGCGCGTCGTCAGGACGCCACTGGCGATCCCACAGGCGGCGGCACTCGTCGCGCCAGTCGGACTTCGCCTCAGCTATCGCCTCTCCCCAGCCGCTGCGATAATCCCCGAGCGCGTCGGTTAATGCCTGGAGCCCGATTTGGGCATCGGCAATCAGCGCGGTCGCGTCCAGCTTAAGGGCGTCAAACTCGGCCACGTTCAGCAGCAGGAATTCGACGTCCGGGTGGGAAAAGAGCGCCTTAGAGCCGGTGGTAAAATCGGTCAGGCGCGTGCCGACGCCGATCACTAAATCGGCCTGCGGTGCGAGCTGGTTGGCGGCCATTCCGCCCGTCACCCCTACGCCGCCCAGATTAAGTGGGTGGTCACTTACCAGCGCCCCCTTTCCGGCCTGGGTTTCGGCAAACGGCAGCCGCAGCGTCTCGACAAACTCGCGAAACGCCTCATGCGCGCCGGAATAGCGCACGCCGCCGCCGCACACCACCAGCGGACGACGCTTGCGGGCGATCAGCGCCCGCGCCTGCGCCAGACGCTGCGGATCGGGCGGACGGCGCTCAATATGGTGCACGCGACGCGCGAAGAAGCTCAGCGGGTAGTCCCAGGCCTCCCCCTGCACGTCCTGCGGCAGGCAAATGGTCACCGCGCCGGTATTTGCGGGGTCAGTAAGCGTTCGCATCGCGCTTAGCATGGCGCTCATCAGCTGCTCGGGGCGGTTAATGCGGTCCCAGTAGCGGGAGACCGGACGGAAGCAGTCGTTGGTGCTGATGCTGAGATCGTGATACTGCTCGATCTGCTGCAGCACCGGGTCCGGCTGGCGGCTGGCGTAGATATCGCCCGGCAGCAGCAGCAGCGGGATACGGTTCGCCGTGGCGGTGGCCGCCGCGGTCAACATATTGGCAGCGCCCGGCCCGACGGAGGAGGTGACGGCAAAAATGCGCTGGCGGCGGTGCTGTTTGGCGAATCCCGTCGCCATATGGGCAATCCCCTGCTCGTTGCAGCCCTGCATCACCTGCAGATGGCCCGGGTCCTGCTCCAGCGCCTGGCCGATACCCAGCACGTTGCCGTGCCCAAAGATGGTGGCCACGCCCTCCACGAAGGGCGTTTCGTTGCCGTCCACGCTGACGTACTGTTGATTGAGGAACCGGACCAGCGCCTGGGCCATGGTCATACGTTCGGTTTGCATAAAACCTCCTGTCAGCCCAGCGTCGGCATGGAGAACGCAGCGCCTGTCTCCTGCTGCATTTCCGGCCAGCGCGCGGTGATGGTTTTCATTCGGGTGTAGAAGCGCACGCCGTCGCTGCCGTGGACGTTGAGCGCGCCAAAAATCGAGCGCTTCCAGCCGCCGAAGCTGTGGAACGCCATCGGCACCGGGATCGGCACGTTGACCCCCACCATGCCCGCCTGCACCTCTTCGCAGAAGCGGCGCGCGCAGCCGCCGTCGCGGGTGAAGATCGCCGAGCCATTACCATATTCATGGCGGTTAATCAGATCCACCGCGCTGGCGTAATCTGCTACGCGCACCACAGAAAGCACCGGGCCGAAGATCTCTTCTTTATAGATGGTCATCTCCGGGGTGACGTTATCGAACAGCGTCGGTCCCACGAAGTAGCCCTGCTCGTGACCCTTCACGCTGAAGCCGCGGCCGTCCACGCGAAGTTTCGCCCCCTGCGCTTCCCCGCTGTCGATGTAGCCCAGCACCTTGCTGCGGTGCACGGAGGAGATGAGTGGCCCCATTTCGTTTTCCGGCGACTGGTCCAGGCCCGGCCCGACGCGCAGCGCGGCAATCTGTTTCTCCAGGCGGGCGCAGAGTTCATCGGCGGTTTTATCCCCCACCGCCAGCACCACGGAGAGCGCCATGCAGCGTTCCCCCGCAGCGCCGTAGGCCGCGCCCATGATGGCGTTGGTCGCCATTTCCATGTCGGCATCCGGCATCAGAATGCAGTGGTTTTTCGCGCCGCCCAGCGCCTGACAGCGCTTGCCGTGGGCGGACGCGGTCTGGTAAATGTATTCCGCAATCGGCGTGGAGCCGACAAAGCTCACCGCCTGCACGCGCGGGTCGGTCAGGAGCACGTCAACGGACTCTTTATCGCCCTGCACCACGTTGAACACGCCGTCCGGCAGGCCGGCCTCTTTCAGCAATTTCGCCAGCGCGAGCGCCAGAGAAGGATCTTTTTCCGACGGCTTCAGCACGAAGGTATTCCCGGTCGCCAGCGCAATCGGGAACATCCACATCGGCACCATCGCCGGGAAGTTAAACGGCGTGATCCCGGCGCAGACCCCGAGCGGCTGCATCAGCGAGTGGCTGTCCACGCCGGTACCGACGTTCGCAGAGTGTTCACCCTTTTGCAGATGCGGGATGCCGCAGGCAAACTCCACCACTTCCAGGCCGCGGGTCAGCTCGCCCACCGCGTCGGAGAAGACCTTGCCATGCTCTTCGCTGATGATGCGGGCCAGGCGATCCATGTTCTCTTCCAGCAGCGCCTTGAAGCGGAACATCACGCGTGCGCGCTTCAGCGGAGCATTGCGCGCCCAGGCCGGAAACGCCTGCTGCGCGGCGGCAATCGCCTGTTCGGTTTCCCGCGCCGTACTCATCACCACCTGGCGGATCTGCTCGCCGGTGGCCGGGTTGAAGATCGCCTGAACGCGCTGGCCTGAACCGGTGACACATTCGCCGTGAATAAAATTCGCTACCGTCTCCATCCTTAACCTCTCGCTGTTGATACGTGACTGTTACCTGAACACTGTGTACTGAACACTATATATGAAACAAATATTCCATTTTAAGTTGAAATAAAATTAATGATGATTATTGTGATCAAGGATGGATTTTTATGTTAACAGGCAACAACACTGACGTAGCGTGCGCTATTAAGGAATTTCGGGCGAGGAAGTGACTGAAGTTTCTGTTTCATTTTTGCTGCCAGATGGATGGCCGACATTTAAAAGACGCGGTTTTGCGTTTAGAATCATAAGACTGTATTTGGGGGATAAGATGACGACAGCAACCAGCCTGAACGAACTGCAGCAGCAAATCCGCGATCGCTACGATAGCCTGAGCAAGAGGCTGCAGCAGGTCTCCCGCTACGTGCTGGATAACACCAACAGCGTGGCCTTTGATACGGTTGCCGTCATTGCCGAGCGCGCCGACGTGCCGCCCTCGACGCTGATCCGCTTTGCCAACGCCTTTGACTTCACCGGCTTCAACGAAATGAAACAGCTGTTTCGCATGAACCTGGTGGAGGAGACCGCCAGCTACAGCGACCGCGCCCGGCTGTTCCGCGAAATGGAGAGCGAGGCCGTGCCGGAAACGCCGCTCGATATCCTGCAGGAGTTCGCCCGCTCGAACGCGCAGGCGCTACAGCAGCTGGCCGCCCGCGCCGAACCGGAAATGCTGGAGCGCGCGGTGCAGCTGCTGGCCGACGCCGACACCATCTACATCGCCGGACTGCGCCGCTCCTTTAGCGTCGCGGCCTACCTCACCTACGCCCTGAGCCACCTCGAGTGTCGCCCTATCCTGCTCGACGGCATGGGCGGGATGCTGCGCGAGCAGATCAGCCGCATTAAGGCGCGCGACATTGTGGTGTCTATCAGCTTCTCGCCGTACGCGGAAGAAACGGTGATGGTCAGCGAAACCGCCGCCAGCGTCGGCGCGCGGCAGATCGTAATTACGGACAGCCAGATAAGCCCCCTGGCGACGTTCAGCGATCTCTGCTTTGTGGTGAAAGAGGCGCAGGTGGATGCGTTCCGGTCACAGTCGGCAACGCTGTGCCTGGTGCAGTCGCTGGTGGTGGCGCTGGCGTATCGGTTGGGTGGCGGGGAGAAATAGCCCCCAGTGCCGTTTGGTGGGCCGGATAAGGTATAGACGATACCCGGCCGCCTGAAGAGCATCAGCCAGACATTAACGGCTTCTTGACGGAAGCGAGGGAATTCAGACGTTGCCCCGTAATCTGTAACACTCGCAGTAAAAGCATGATGCCGCGGCGGGTATCAGGATCGTTGAGCATGGCAAACACCTGCCGAAGCGAAATATCCCCTTCCCGGTTAATTTGCTCTCCCCACGCCATGCGTAGCGCGGTTCCCCCTTCCCAACCGACGGTTACCACATCTTCAAACACGCCAGCCAGCTTTTCGACCATCGCGCTGTCGGTCATTTCCAGCATGTCTGCTGCTAAGGCCAGCAGATCAACCAGATTATTCAGGCGATTGCCTGCCATCAGCGGGGCGAGGCTTTTAAGTAACTGTTCCTGTTCACTCATCAGAACATCCCCCTCACGACACCCCAATAGAGGCCACGGTTAAAACCGTTTCGCAGCATGCCGCCGAGTTTCGTCGCAGGCATGGGCGTCACGTCATTGCGATAGTCATACACCAACGGCATACCGGCCCAGAGCCCCATCTGCGCAACGGCCTGAACCCGTCCATCGTAATGGTTACCGCTTCCGGGCGGTCTGCCGTACAGCTCCGCTACAATGTTATCGGCAACGATCGGCGCCTGGTTGTGGCACGAACCTCCCGCTTTACTGATCGGGAGGTCAACGGTATCGCCGATCACATACACCCCTTCCAGGCCGTAGACGCCCAGCGTTTGGTGATCCGTCGGCAGCCAGCCTTCACCGTTCTGAACCTCACTGAGTCCCGTATTACGCACCGCTTCGACCGCTCTGATGGGAGGCGTTGCCATCAGGATGTCGAAGTTCTGCGAGTCGCCCTCGGCGGAATAGGCAATTTTGCTGTCAGGATCGACATGGCTTAAGGTAAAGCCGCGCTGGTGCTGTATTCCTTTGGCAGCAAAAATATCGCCCAGCGCCTCCCCAACCGGACGCTGCAGGAACAGACAGTTTCGCAGCAGCTGCGCGACGGTCGGATAGGTGTAAACAATCTCAACCTGATTACGTACGCCGCGCTGGCGCAGATAGTCGTCAACCATAAGCGTGGTTTCAATGGGGGCGATGCCGCACTGATGGGGAACATTCGGCGTTTCCGGGAAAGAGACGGTAATAAATATTCGCCCCTTTTTAATGGTGGAGAGCTTATGCGCTAATTGTCTTGCCGCCGCGTATTGATAAAAATGATCGCCCGCGTCGGCAAGGCCAGGGATTTTTTGCGGGAAAGGCGTGCAGCCGGTTGCGATAACCAGCAGGTCCCAGTCGTAATGTTGCTTACTGGCACCGTACAGTCGACGCTGTTTAAAATCGAACGACTCAATCTTATCGGTAATAAATCGAATTTCCGGACTCAGTAACTGCCGTTCAGGCCGGACCAACTCATGATGATGGAAGAGATTAAACGCGACATACATAAACGCGGGTTTGTAGTAATGCACCGGTGATTCGGAAATCAGTACCAGCTCTACCTGACCGGCAGCAATTTCACGCCGTAATTTTCTGGCCAGCAGGTTGGCAACAATAGTTCCTCCCGTGCCGCCGCCGACAATCATTATGCGGTTTTTCATTCCTTTATTCGCTCATGGTAGTGAATGGGAATTCACGTAACCAGACCGCTTCACTGTTACGCTCAGCTAAAGGGTAGTAACAGAGTAATATTCCTCAATACAACCTTTAATTAGAAATTTAATTTTGATAACCACATCATTATTTATAATATATACTGCAAAATATAATTTATATCTTTATAACGTAGTCTCTTGCTGTGGCCTCTTTTCATCACCATTATTCGCCAAAGAGCAGCTTTGTGTACTTTTTAGATACGGCCCCGGAGCGCTGTCCATTCGCGCCATAATAGCGATCTTCACGGCACAGTCGTTCCTTCACATCGCAGAAAATACCGTTGGCAAAGGTGAATTCAGTCAGATCGACATTGCTCGACGTGAACACCTCGTTTGCAGCAGCCTTCTTACCGAGATACGTCTCTGTCAACTCGCGGGATAATCCCTTGTCATTGGCGCATACATATCGGTCGCAGAGCACGCCCGATACTGGCGACTTGAGCCTGGCGGGGGTCCTGGCCTGGGCGGACATGGCGGACACGGCCAGCAGCGCGGCCACAGAGAATGCGAGTATTGACTTGTTCAAGATGATAATCTCCGTTGGTTAATGCGTGTCGGCTTTGCACCGGGCGCGGTGGAACCATCATGAGGGGTGTAATATCCTGGATGGTTCTGAGCTTCAACAGTAAATGCCCCGTTTAGCTTTTTGATGACCTAACATCGTCGAAAGTTCGGTAGGAGGCAATTGTAAGGGCCCTATTCAGGTGAGTCATGCGATTTTAGAAACCTGAACTACTATGCTCTAAACGGAGTGGGCTTGTGGGGCGGGGCGAGTCCGGTGTGAGCGAAAAGCGGAAATATCTTTAGATTCCCAAGCAATTTTCTACCGCTCCTCATTCTTGCCCCAATAAAGGGGACTTGCATTATTGTTGTTATCAAGCCAGCTAACATACCCCTCAATATCCGGACCTCCAATATTAATTGTCATTTCGACACCATACAGAGCCATTACAAAATAAATTTCTCCCTCTTCAGTACAAAGAAAATCGAACTCATGCATCAATTGCCCTCTACTGCCATGAACTGCTTCCTCAATACTCATATCATATATTCGCCTTGAGAAATAAGGCCATTCCTTAGGTTGTCCATAACGTGCATGATTTCGGATAGGATCAAATTGCGTCTCTGATATTATGTAGTCAATCCCGCCTTCTTTTTCCATTAGCCTTTGGGCAAGAGCCTCCAATGCTACTTTTGCAATAAATCTTGAAGTTTCTCTAACTGCTGGTCTATCAACCTCTACTGGAATAAATAATTCTGATTCGCCACCTTTTTCCAAAAGATCGAGTTGTTCATCACTTAGCTCCACAGATATAATCATATTATTTTCATCGAAAAATTTATTAATTTTTACCGGTGAATTCGAGCCAGATACTGCGCCTGTTATCGAGGGCAACCGGCCTTTTTTGTTTGGTATAATCTGATGAAATCTAAAAAGATCCATGCTAGGAGTTGAAATGAATGGCCTTTCAACTTTTCTTGAGAAATAGTTGTTACATTTATCACATACAACCCCAACGGGAAGTATATTTTTTGTATTCCAGAGACTTTCTGGAATTATATGCTCAACACTTTTTGATGATGTCGATTCCTTTTTACAGAAAATACATTTCATGTATCTATCCCACTAACAAAAATTTTTCCTTGAAAACTATATATCACTTATAGCTTTATAAATACTAACATTACATGTATATCTTCGCTAAAAACATGATGAAAATCATAATCCTATATGACTTACAGATTGTTACAAGCAGCCCGCGGTATGACGTATGCGCTGTATGATGTTCCCCCTTTTTGGTTAGCAATGTCCACTTCTGTCACAGGGCTGCTGTTGCAGCCCTGATAACCTTAGACTTCGATCGATTCAGAGATCTCTAACGCATCCTCGACTTCAATGCCCAGATAACGGACTGTGCTTTCCAGTTTCTTATGGACCAACAGAAGCTGGATCACCCAGAGATTCTTGGTTTTCTTGTAGATCAGGTAAGGGTTTGTTCTTCTCATAGAATGTGTGCTGTAAAGCGAATCTTCGAGATCAAGCTTTTCTACCCACCCATGAAAGATTCGGTTGTATTGCCGGGTTGAAATGTGCTGGTTAGTTCCGACCCGAGACCGGAACAAGAAGTCTTTACTGTGCAAATTGCCAAGCTTTATCAATGCAGCAACAGCTTCTCTTGTCCCTTTGGTTATCTCAAATTGCACAGGGCTACCGGTTTTCTGTTGCAACACCGTTGTTCTGCTTGAAACAGAGCAACCATATGCAACATCAGGTACTTTGAGTTTGACCAGATGACAGCCCCGAAGCTTACTGTCCAGGGCATATTGAACAGAGCTAGATCGCGCGTTTTACCTTCCAGTTCAAGTCGGATTCGGATACCCCAGATATGAGATATCTGAAGTGGTCTTTTTTGGCCTATGATACGGTCTTTGTTCCACGGTGACGTGTTCATACTCAAATCTCCTGCAATGTGGGAGATTTGAGTATGGTTGTCCCTTATGAGCGAGGAGGGGACGTCAAACCCTCCGCCGGCATAAAATTTGCTACGTATCAGAAAAGAAAAAGTAATAGGCGTAAATTCTATGCAGTTTTAATTTTTATATTGAAATACCAATCGAAAGCCTCAAGCTCACGGCAAGAGTTACGTTAGTCATAAAAAAATGAAAAAGTATCAAGTTAAGCTAAGAACAACTTGTCGGACGTAGCTATCCCAATTTTTATAGCATCTAACCGAAGCTGACTTTATACTTGGGGCATCATCTGTAACATCTAGTTTCTGTTTAAGAAACCACATCGATTGTGATATTTTTTTTATTGTAGGATATGCATCTCGATTAGGCACTATAAACGAATCAAGAAAACCGCGTTGTAAATTTTTTTGGCCACGAGTATTATTTTCAACCCAATACTTCCCTTCCGTATCATTATTTGGTTGTACTGAGCCAGTTTCAAAATCATATGACCAGTTGTTAAAATCGGCTGTAACACTATCAAATAACGATTCTGAAACCACGAATAGGTCTAAATCCGAGTGGCTCCCAAAAACTGTGCCCAGTTTAGCTGGTGCCAAGGACTGTCCAATTCTGGCACTTCCAGATAAATGTATTTCTTTTGGATCAACATTAAGGCGAGTCCCTAACCAAACCCTAACGACCTCGTATAGTGCAGGTGATTTCTTGAATGCAAAGGGTATACCTTCTGATAGCCACAGCCTGGCAATAGCTTCTTTGGAAGGGTTTCCACCATTTTTCGCAGCATCAATAATTAGTTTTACATCAGGATAGCTATCCAGTAACGTGGATAGGTGAGGGGAGACTTTAAATGGTTCCATTATTATCACCTTTTTTCATATGTTTTGGCTGTCTTGCTTCTGTATGTACAATAGCTTGTGAAAGTATATGTTTCGTTCGTGCTAGAATTTTATTATGTCGATTCTGGTTATATTTTTGTGGTTCAGGGTATTTGAGTCGAGCAACTATACTAGCTGCCTCATAATCAGTACAATTAGAAAAATCAATGTTTAATCGATTCGATGCCTGAGTCAACCCACTCATTCTCCATCCATAATAAGCAACAAATAGATAAAGCCTAGGTATTTCATTCTTATTTATATGTTTTGTTAAGCGCATTGCTGCGTACATTTCTAACAATTTTCTACTCAGAGTCCTCTCATAGCGACCGGTCAACACTCTTACAAGTTGCATTGCGATTGTTGAAGCGCCCTCTCTTCTTCGACAAAATAATGTTCTCCATGACGCACGACAGATAGCGATAAAATCGACACCATGGTGTCTATTGAACCTATGATCTTCGGCATAAATCAGCATAGTTACGAGATTCGGGGATAAAACCCAACTGTCAGACATATTTTTGATCTTTGTTAATTTCTGCCTTAGGATCAGCCAATCTTCACTTATCGTCATCTGCTTCTCAAATTCCGTACATTTTCTCATGAGATAGTTATCTCAATTTCCATGAGCAAACTAGTTTGACCTAAGATCTACTTTATTAGTTAAAAACGCAACATTTTAGATCTCATGACTTTATAATATTACGACTATCGCCTTTAATAAAGGCTTGTATCGACCTGTGGTCAGTTGATTAATGTACCATAGATGTTGGAGATGTCCGCTCCTGGCACAGAGCAGATACAGAAGCATGATGTCCGCTGTGAGCGAGGTGCGGACGCTGACCTTTCATATTTGTACGATTCACTCTCTGGCCTGATCTGACGTATGTATCATAGATACAGGAACTCACTAGCATGATCGGAGATTGCATATGCTGATATATAACGTTTTTGGACGGCATATTGGCGTTCAACGTAAGCATGATCGATGGCTGGTATTTCGTGCTGACCTGACGGAGAGAAAGTTTTCTCGACTCTATGAGATCGCTATTCCAGACGATATGACTGAAGGCGAGATTGCCGGCTGGCTGAGTGACATTTTCCATGAAGCCGCAACCGAGCGTTTTCCAAATGTGGAACGTATTGAATAAGGATTTAATGGATAGCCTTGCATTACGCCCGCTCCAGGCACTAACCAGGCATGATGTTGCCAGCCATGGCCCAAAAAAAAGCCCGCAATCCGCGGGCTTAAAGATAATTAGAACCTGTTACTACCAGACGTTTCCGGTTGGGAAATCATTCCCACTCAATCGTAGCCGGTGGCTTACCGCTGATGTCATACACCACGCGGGAAATACCGTTCACTTCGTTGATGATGCGGTTAGACACGCGGCCTAAGAAGTCATACGGAAGGTGCGCCCAGTGCGCGGTCATGAAGTCGATGGTTTCCACCGCACGCAGGGAAACAACCCAGTCGTACTTACGGCCATCGCCCATCACACCGACGGAGCGAACCGGCAGGAACACGGTGAACGCCTGGCTCACTTTGTTGTACAGGTCAGCTTTGTGCAGCTCTTCAATGAAGATAGCGTCCGCGCGACGCAGCAGGTCGCAGTACTCTTTCTTCACTTCGCCCAGCACGCGCACGCCCAGACCCGGACCCGGGAACGGGTGACGGTAGAGCATGTCGTACGGCAGACCCAGTTCCAGACCGATCTTACGCACTTCGTCTTTAAACAGCTCGCGCAGCGGTTCAACCAGGCCCATCTTCATCTCTTTCGGCAGGCCGCCCACGTTGTGGTGAGATTTGATGACGTGTGCTTTACCGGTTGCGGAAGCCGCAGACTCGATCACGTCAGGGTAGATGGTGCCCTGCGCCAGCCACTTCACGTCTTCCAGCTTCAGCGCTTCTTCGTCGAACACTTCAACGAACACGCGACCGATGATCTTACGTTTCGCTTCCGGATCGTTCTCGCCTTTCAGCGCGTCCAGGAAGCGCTGCTCGCCTTCCACGTGAACGATATTCAGACCGAAGTGGTCGCCGAACATGTCCATAACCTGCTGGGCTTCGTTCAGACGCAGCAGACCGTTGTCCACGAAGACGCAGGTCAGGTTTTTGCCGATGGCGCGGTGCAGCAGCATCGCGGTCACGGAGGAGTCCACGCCGCCGGAGAGGCCGAGGATCACTTTGTCATTGCCAACCTGCTGGCGGATACGCTCAACGGCGTCGTCGATGATTTTTGCCGGGGTCCACAGGGCTTCACACTGGCAGATGTCACGCACGAAGCGCTCCAGCATGCGCATACCCTGACGGGTGTGGGTCACTTCCGGGTGGAACTGCACGCCGTAGAAGCGTTTTTCTTCGTTCGCCATGATGGCGAACGGGCAGCTTTCGGTGCTGGCAACGGTCACGAAGTCAGACGGGATGGCGGTAACTTTGTCACCGTGGCTCATCCACACGTCCAGCAGCGGTTTGCCGTCTGCGGTCAGGGAGTCTTCGATACCGCGCACCAGCGCGCTGTCGGTGACGACTTCTACCTGCGCATAGCCAAACTCGCGCTCGTTGGAGCCTTCTACGTGGCCGCCCAGCTGCATTGCCATGGTCTGCATACCGTAGCACACGCCGAATACCGGCACGCCAGCTTCGAACACGTACTGTGGCGCGCGCGGGCTGTTCGCTTCGGTGGTGCTTTCCGGGCCGCCGGACAGGATGATGCCGCTTGGATTGAATTCGCGAATCTGTGCTTCCGTGACATCCCACGCCCACAGCTCACAGTAAACGCCCAGTTCACGTACGCGACGCGCCACCAGCTGAGTGTACTGAGAACCGAAGTCCAGGATGAGAATGCGATGTTTATGAATGTTTTCCGTCATTGACGCTAATTCCGAGGCAAGTGAAACAAAAACAGAGCGCCCGGCAGAAGCCGGGCGCGGAAACTTATCAGGAGCCCAGACGGTAGTTCGGGGACTCTTTGGTGATCGTCACGTCGTGAACGTGGCTTTCCTGGATACCCGCACCGCTGATGCGTACGAATTCCGCTTTAGTACGCAGCAGGTCAATGGTACCACAGCCGGTCAGACCCATACAGGAGCGCAGGCCGCCCATCTGCTGGTGAATGATCTCTTTCAGACGGCCTTTATAGGCAACGCGACCTTCGATACCTTCCGGCACCAGTTTGTCAGCAGCGTTATCGGTCTGGAAGTAACGGTCGGAGGAACCTTTGGACATCGCGCCCAGGGAGCCCATACCGCGGTAAGATTTGTAAGAACGGCCCTGGTAGAGTTCGATTTCACCCGGGGATTCTTCGGTACCGGCCAGCATGGAGCCTACCATCACGGCAGCTGCGCCCGCGGCGATCGCTTTAGCGATGTCGCCAGAGAAGCGGATACCGCCGTCAGCGATAACCGGAATACCGGTGCCTTCCAGCGCTTCTACCGCGTCAGACACGGCGGTGATCTGCGGAACACCCACGCCGGTGACGATACGCGTGGTACAGATAGAGCCAGGGCCGATACCCACTTTCACCGCGCTGCAGCCAGCGTCAGCCAGCGCGCGAGCGCCTGCGCCAGTGGCCACGTTACCGCCGATGATCTGCAGGTCAGGGTATTTGGCACGGGTATCACGAATACGCTGCAGAACGCCTTCAGAGTGGCCGTGAGAGGAGTCAATCAGCAGGACGTCAACGCCCGCAGCAACCAGCGCGTCAACGCGCTCTTCGTTACCGGCACCTGCGCCAACCGCAGCGCCGACGCGCAGACGGCCATGCTCGTCTTTACAGGCGTTAGGCTTACGTTCTGCTTTCTGGAAATCTTTAACGGTGATCATGCCGCGCAGGTGGAAGCTGCTGTCAACAACCAGCGCTTTTTCAACGCGTTTTTCGTGCATTTTTGCCAGCACCACGTCGCGGGTTTCACCTTCGCGAACGGTAACCAGACGCTCTTTTGGCGTCATGTACACGCTGACAGGCTGGTTCAGGTCAGTCACGAAACGCACGTCACGACCGGTGATGATACCGACCAGCTCGTTCTCTTCGGTCACAACCGGGTAACCGGCGAAGCCGTTACGTTCGGTCAGGGCCTTCACTTCGTGCAGCGTAGTGGTTGGCAGAACGGTCTGTGGGTCAGACACGATGCCGGATTCATGTTTCTTCACCAGGCGAACTTCTTCCGCCTGACGTTCGATAGACATGTTTTTGTGGATAAAGCCAATGCCACCTTCCTGTGCCAGGGCGATAGCCAGGCGCGCTTCAGTCACGGTGTCCATTGCCGCAGAGAGCATAGGAATGTTCAGGCGAATGGTTTTCGTCAACTGCGTGCTGAGATCGGCAGTATTCGGCAGAACGGTGGAGTGAGCGGGAACGAGGAGGACGTCGTCAAACGTCAGTGCTTCTTTAGCGATACGTAGCATGGGCAATATCTCTGACCTGGGTGGTTAAATATTGCCGTGGCATTATACAGAGCGTAACCGATTGCATCCACACTTTTTTAAAAAAAATGCTTGCGCTCACCTCTCAGCAGGTTACTATCGACTGAATAACTTGCTGATTTAGAATTTGATCCCGCTCACATGTTATCCTCTCAATCCCCCTCAATTTATACTGTCAGCCGCCTTAATCAGACGGTGCGTTTGCTGCTTGAGCAGGAAATGGGGCAGGTCTGGATCAGCGGTGAGATCTCAAACTTCACGCAGCCGTCCTCCGGACACTGGTACTTTACCTTAAAAGACGACACCGCCCAGGTGCGCTGCGCGATGTTCCGCAACAGCAACCGCCGCGTCACGTTCCGTCCTCAGCATGGCCAGCAGGTTTTGGTTCGCGCCAATATCACCCTGTATGAGCCGCGCGGCGATTATCAAATCATCGTCGAGAGCATGCAGCCTGCGGGCGAAGGCCTGCTGCAGCAGAAGTATGAACAGTTAAAAGCCAGGCTCTCTGCCGAGGGGCTGTTCGACCAGCAGTTCAAAAAACCACTGCCGTCTCCTGCCCACTGCGTTGGGGTCATCACCTCGAAAACCGGTGCGGCACTGCACGATATTTTGCACGTGCTGAAGCGTCGCGACCCTTCCCTGCCCGTCATCATCTACCCGACCGCCGTTCAGGGTGACGATGCGCCGGGCCAGATAGTTCGCGCCATTGAGCTGGCGAACGCCCGTCAGGAGTGCGACGTGCTCATCGTCGGGCGCGGCGGCGGCTCGCTGGAAGATTTATGGAGCTTTAACGACGAGCGCGTGGCGAGGGCAATCTTTGCCAGCCTTATCCCCGTGGTGAGCGCCGTCGGCCACGAAACGGACGTAACGATAGCCGATTTTGTGGCGGATCTGCGCGCGCCTACGCCGTCAGCGGCGGCGGAAGTGGTCAGCCGCAACCAGCTGGAGCTGCTGCGTCAGATTCAGAACGGTCAGCAGCGCCTTGAGATGGCGATGGACTACTTCCTTGCCAACCGTACCCGCCGCTTTACCCAGCTTCATCATCGACTTCAGCAGCAGCACCCGCAGCTGCGTCTGGCGCGTCAGCAGACCGTGCTGGAGCGCCTGCGTCAGCGCATGAGCGTTGCGGTGGACGCGCAGCTTAAGCGGGCGGTATCGCGCCAGCAGCGCGTAACCCAGCGCCTGAACCAGCAGAACCCGCAGCCGAAAATTTATCGCGCGCAAACGCGGATCCAACAGCTGGAGTATCGTCTGGCGGAGACTGTCCGCGCCCGACTGAGCACCACCCGCGAACGTTTTGGCAATGCGGTGACCCATCTTGAAGCGGTCAGCCCCCTCTCCACGCTGGCGCGCGGCTATAGCGTGACGACGGCGACGGACGGAAAAGTGCTGAAGCAGACCAAACAGGTAAATACCGGCGATGTGCTAACGACGCGTCTTTCAGACGGCTGGGTAGAAAGCGAAGTGAAATCAATTAAACCGGCGAAAAAGACGCGTCAGCGTAAAACCGGATAATTCTTCGCCGGTTACTTACTATACTGCTGCTATTCCCTTTTTTAATAAGGAGAGCAGCATGCCCCATCTTCATAGCGTTATTCCCCCTTATATTCTTCGTCGTATTATTGAAAGCGGTTCCGAGCCGCAGCAGCGCTGTGCCCGTCAGACCTTAACCCACGTCCAGACGCTGATGGCCCACATGCCCGGCAAACCCGCCGCGCCGCACGTGAATAAAGCCGGACAGCTGGAGCGCGATATTTACGACGCGAAGCAGACCCAGGAGCTGCCGGGTACGCAGGTGCGTTACGAAGGCCAGCCGTCGAACGGCGATGTGGCGGTGGATGAAGCCTATAACTATTTAGGTATTACCCATGATTTCTTCTGGAAAGAATATCAGCGTGATTCGCTCGATAATAAAGGGCTTATTTTGACCGGCACCGTGCATTACGGTCGGGAATATCAGAACGCCTTCTGGAACGGTCAGCAGATGGTATTTGGCGACGGTGACGGCGAAATATTTAACCGCTTTACCATCGCCATTGACGTGGTGGCGCACGAGCTAAGCCACGGCGTGACCGAGACCGAAGCCGGCCTTATCTATTTTGAACAGTCGGGCGCGCTGAACGAGTCTCTGTCTGACGTGTTTGGCTCGCTGGTTAAACAGTACCATCTGAAGCAAACCGCCGATAAAGCCGACTGGCTCATTGGTGAAGGGCTGCTGGCGAAAGGGATCAACGGCAAAGGGCTGCGCTCGATGTCTGAACCCGGCACCGCCTATGACGATCCTCTGCTCGGCAAAGACCCGCAGCCTGCGCACATGAAAGATTTCATTAAAACGCGCGAGGATAACGGCGGCGTGCATCTGAACTCCGGCATCCCCAACCGGGCATTTTATCTGGCCGCGACGGCGATCGGCGGCTACGCCTGGGAAAAAGCGGGTTATGCCTGGTACGACACGGTTTGCGATCGCAATCTGGCGCAGGATGCGGATTTTGAGGCCTTCGCAAAACTGACGATCGCGCACGGAGAGAAACGCTCCGGCGGCGACGCTGGTGCGGCCATTAAACAAGCCTGGGAACAGGTGGGAGTGTTGTAAATGCAGGTTCCGGAACTGACGGATGACGCCGTGGTTGAGTTGGCCCGGGAAGGCGGCGTCGCTTTTATTCCCAAGCTGAGCGGACAGCGCACCATCGCGCTCTCCTCGCTCAATGAGGCCCAGCGCCAGCGCCTGGTGAGCATCCTGGAGCAGGCTTTTCCACGCGGCCAGCCGCCGGGGCAAGCCTCTTCACCCGGCAGCGGCGACCAGCGCTATTTCCGCATCCAGATTATCTGGACCGGGCAAAATCAGGCGCACTACGCCGATATCATCGTACTGGTGCCCGAGCAGGAAGCGCCCGAGTCGCTGGTCGAGCTGTGGAAGAAAGGCGAAGGCTGCGTCTGCGATTAACCTTCGGCCCGAACAAACTCCACGCGTTTTTTAGAGATAAGACCGTGGCCGTTCTGGCAGAAATAGTCCACCGCGCCGCAGGCTTTTAATACCTGAAGCGGCTGATGGCACTCCGGGCAGCGGGCTTCAAGCGCGATGTCCTTATTACAGCTTTCGCAGTATGCCACCCCGTTCAGGGGCTCCAGCGGTGCCTGGCAATCCGGGCAGGTAATCGTCATGGTGACTCCTTAAAAGCGTTCAGATCTGCGGTAATTTTACCACGTTGCGTTCAGTGCGGGCCACGCAGCTGCTGCTGTAACGCCAGCAGCAGTGTCACTTCCTCTATCCTGCGGCGCGTCGTGCGGCTCACCTCTTGCGGATCCCGTTGAAACAGGCTGTTGGCGCCCAGGATATGCTCTGCAAGACAGTGTTCGTAGATCGTGCCGTGAATGTTCCAGCGTTGACGCGTGTCGCCATTTATCAGCTCCAGCACATCTTCAGCACCGTGCCGGTCGTAGCTGATAATGCGCCCGTCGCGCAACCATAGCCGTAAACCTTTTTGCCCGCCCGCGGGGCCCGCGTATTTGTTAAGCCAGATATCCACCGGCACGCCGCTGATGCTTCCCTGAAGATGCGCCTCGCCTTCCGCGGTGGTCAGGTCGCCTTTTGCGATATCGCGACCCAGGCGATCTTTAGCCGTGACGACCCGTAGCGTCATCTCATCAATTCCGCCCAGATAGCGCACCGTTTCGCGCAGCATCGCCAGCACGCGGGAGGCGACGTCGGGGTTCGCCAGCAGCGCGTTGAGCTTTTGTATTTGGGAAAGCGTGGCGACAATCGGTTTTTCAACCACGATGCGGGAAACCGATGAGGCGAGAGCGTGTTCAAGCACCTCAAGATGATGCAGCGACGCCGTGGTAATAAACAGGGTATCAAGCGGCTGGGAGAGGAGTTCAGTCAGTGTGGCACAGCGCGTTACGCCCTCCGGCTGTTTTACGGGCTGGATATCAAAACCCAGACAGTGAGGGAGATTATCAAAGCGTTTTCGTATTGCGGGCAGGTAAGCTGTTTCAACGACTGCGCCAAGACCAACAAACCCTAACAACATGTTCTTACCTCGTCGAATAAATTGCCGGGGCATAACGCCGCCCCGGCAAGCTCGAGGTTTAAGAGGCGTTAGCTGCCGGTTTAGTCTGCGCATTTTCCAGCATGCGGCGCACCGGAACAATGAGGACGATCAGTACCGCGGCACAAATCAGCAGCGCGACGGAGCAGCGGGCAAAGAGATCCGGCAGCATATCCAGCTGATCGGCCTTCACGTGGCCGCCAATCAGGCCCGCCGCCAGGTTGCCCAGCGCGCTGGCGCAGAACCACAGCCCCATCATCTGGCCGCGCATTCTTTCCGGCGCAAGCAGCGTCATGGTCGCCAGGCCAATCGGGCTCAGGCACAGTTCGCCGAGCGTCAGCATCAGGATGCTGCCCACCAGCCAGAACGGCGACACGCCCGCCCCACCGCTGCTCAGCACGTTCTGTGCCGCCAGCATCATCAGGCCAAAGCCCGCCGCCGCACACAGAATACCGATAACAAACTTGGTGATGCTGCTCGGGCGAATGTTTTTGCTCGCGAGCTTCGGCCATGCCCAGCTAAACACCGGTGCCAGCAGGATGATGAACAGGGCGTTGATCGACTGGAACCACACCGCCGGGATTTCAAAATCACCAATCATGCGGTTAGTGTAGTCGTTGGCAAACAGGTTGAACGAGGTTGGCTTTTGTTCGAACGCGGACCAGAAGAACGCCGCGGAGATCAGCAGAATAAAGCAGACCAGCAGCCTGGCGCGCTCTTTACGGTTCAGCCCCGCAAAAACAAACAGATAAATGAAGTAGAGGGCAACGGACGCCGCAATCACGTAGACCAGCACGCTGGCTACCGCGACCGGGTTAATCACAATCACGCCCTGCGCAATCAGCGTCACGATCGTTGCCACGCCTGCCGCCAGCGCCAGCAGCCAAACACCCACGCCGTTACGCTTCACCACCGGGCTGTTCCAGGTAGAGTCGAGGCCAACTTCACCGTCATAGCGCTTCATTGCCGGAACGGCAAACACGCGGAAGATAATCAGCGCCACCAGCATCCCGATGCCGCCAATACCAAAGCCCCAGTGCCAGCCGTGGGTTTTGATCAGCCAGCCGGAAATCAACGGCGCGATGAACGAGCCCATGTTGATGCCCATATAGAACAGCGAGAAACCGCCGTCACGACGCGCGTCGCCTTTTTTATACAGGGTGCCGACCATCACCGAGATACAGGTCTTAAACAGCCCGGAGCCAAGCACGATGAACATCAGGCCGATAAAGAACAGGTTGTTCCCCATCACCGCTGAGAGCGCAATCGACAGGTGTCCGAGCGCAATCAGGATCGAACCGTACCAGACGGCTCTCTGCTGACCGAGCCAGTTATCGGCCAGCCAGCCGCCCGGCAGCGCGGCCAGGTACATGGTACCGGCAAAGATACCGACAATCGCCGAGGCGTTTTCACGCGCCAGGCCCATCCCGCCGTCATAGACCGTGGCGGCCATAAACAGGATCAGTAACGGACGAATGCCGTAAAACGAGAAACGCTCCCACATCTCGGTGAAGAACAGGGAACCGAGCGGATACGGATGGCCGAAGAACGTTCGGCTCTCTTTTTGATTAACAGTGGATTGCATAATTCTCCCGAAAGGTATGTCGTCGTGCTTGTAAACACCAGCAGGTACGCCGGCCAGTTACGTATCTGGCCGATTTTTTACATGCGGCGAAAAGTTAGTTAACCATTTGATAACCAGGCGCTAGTTTTGTCTAGTACCGGACCCTGGACTTTAAGATGAAAATTCGACGATTGTCTACTTTCTTAGATTTAAACTTGGTTAAAAGTGAATAGTGATTGACTTCACACAGAGAAAACCGACGGTATGATTTGGCAAAAAAAAGCCCGCGATAATCGCGGGCTTTCGTGAAGCAGGCAAAGCTTATTTGCTTTTCTTAATGTGCTTAATCAAACGCTTACGCTTACGCATCTGGTTTGGCGTCAGGGTGTTGCGCTTGTTGGCAAACGGGTTTTCCCCTTCCTTAAACTGGATACGGATAGGCGTGCCCATTACGTCCAGCGATTTACGGAAGTAGTTCATCAGATAGCGCTTGTAGGAATCCGGCAGGTCTTTCACCTGGTTGCCGTGAATTACTACGATTGGCGGGTTATAACCACCGGCGTGGGCATATTTCAGCTTCACGCGACGGCCGCGCACCAGCGGCGGCTGATGGTCTTCTGCAGCCATATTCATGATGCGGGTCAGCATCGCGGTGCTCTGACGACGGGTGGAGCTGTCGTAAGCTTCACGCACGGATTCGAACAGATTACCCACGCCGCTGCCGTGCAGCGCAGAGATAAAGTGCACGCGGGCGAAGTCGATAAAGCCCAGACGGAAGTCGAGGGTCTCTTTCACCTGCTCGCGCACTTCATTGCTCAGGCCATCCCACTTGTTGACCACGATAACCAGTGAGCGCCCACTATTGAGGATAAAGCCGAGCAGAGAGAGGTCCTGATCGGAGATACCTTCACGCGCGTCGATGACCAGCAGCACGACGTTGGCATCTTCGATCGCCTGCAGGGTTTTGATAACGGAGAATTTTTCCACCACATCGGTGATTTTCCCGCGCTTACGCACCCCGGCGGTGTCGATGAGGACATACTCACGCTCATCGCGCTGCATAGGGATGTAGATACTGTCACGGGTGGTGCCCGGCATGTCGTAAACGACCACGCGCTCTTCACCCAGAATACGGTTAGTAAGCGTAGACTTACCTACGTTTGGACGACCCACGATAGCCAGCTTGATCGGCAGATCCTGCGGGTTGAAGTCGTCTTCAGGCTCTTCTTCGCCCTCTTCTCCGTCTTCGAACTGCGCCCAGTATTCAGCGTCTTCGTCGACTTCTTCCGGCGGGTTCACTTCATCAACCCACGGCAGCAGCACGGTTTCCAGCAGGCTGGTCACGCCACGGCCATGCGATGCCGCAATCGGGTAGATTTCACCCAGGCCCAGAGACCAGAAATCCGCGACGGCCTGATCGGCATCGATACCGTCAGTTTTGTTCGCCACCAGGAAGGTCGGCTTTTCGCGTGAACGCAGGTGTTTGGCAATAGCGGAGTCCGCCGGCATCAGGCCAGCGCGCGCATCAACCATAAACAGCACCACATCCGCTTCTTCAATCGCCAGCAGCGACTGTTCCGCCATGCGGGTTTCGACGCCGTCTTCTGTGCCGTCAATACCACCGGTATCAATACAGATGAACTCGCGTCCTTCCACCTCTGCACGACCGTACTTACGGTCACGCGTCAGCCCCGGGAAATCCGCAACCAGCGCATCACGGGTGCGTGTTAAACGGTTAAAAAGAGTGGATTTTCCAACGTTAGGGCGCCCGACAAGCGCGACCACAGGTACCATGTTTGAAGCCTCATAAAATTCAAAATAACGTCGCTTTCGCGGCGTTTTTAAAAATGTCAAAACGGCTCCTGAGTGAACAGGAGCCGTTTAGTATACTACAACCGACGGGTAATTAACGCGTGATCGCGTACAGCGTGCCGTCTTTTGCCTGAATCAGCAGTTTGCCGTCGGCCACAACCGGATCGGTCAGGAAACCAGAGCTGTCGACTTTCTGCTGTGCAACAAAGCGGCCGTTATCCGGATCGATCCAGTGCATATACCCTTCGCTGTCACCAACCACCAGGCTACCGTTGTACAGCGCAGGCGCGGTCAGCAGACGGTGCAGCAGATCGCTTTGCGTCCACAGCGTCACGCCGCCTTCGGTGCTCAGCGCCAGCAGACGGTCGTTCTGATCGACCATATAGATGCGGTTACCCTCAACGATGAAATCGTTCACAGAGCCCAGCTCACGTTTCCACATGATCTGGCCGCTGCGCAGATCCATCGCGGTCAGGTTGCCGTTATAGGCCAGCGCGTAAACCACACCGTTAACGATGACCGGCGTTGTGTCAACGTCGCTCAGACGATCAATTTCCGTTGAACCAGTGGCCTGAGAGATACGCTGCTGCCAGATCATCTGGCCCTGCTGCATCAGCACTGCGCTCACGCGACCGTTGTCACCGCCCACAATGGCAGCACCAAATGCGGTAGCCGGCGCGGATTCGCCGCGCAGGGAGAGCGCAGGCATATCCAGGTTAACGGTCCATTTCACCAGACCGTCCGCTTCGTTCAGCGCCTGCAGCTGGCCGTTGCTGGTATGAATCAGTACCAGGCCGTCGCTCACCACCGGACGAGACAGGGATTCACCCGCTACGGTTGTTTGCCAGGCAATGGAGCCGTCGCTGCTGTTCAGCGCATAAACCTGCGCTTTTTCGCTGCCCACGTAGACATGACCACCGGCAACGGTCAGACCGCCAGACAGGAGTGCAGGTTTACGGGAGAACCAGCCGTCTTTTTCCGCCAGGTTAACGGACCAGACTTCTTTCCCGTCATCGGCGTTCACCGCTTTCACGGTACCTTTGCGGTCAGCGGCATAGACAACGCTGTCTGCATACGCCGGATGAAGGTTGGAATAGAAATCACCAATCCCATTGCCCACGGAGACATCCCACGCGGTGGATGGGGTAAACTGGTTTTCAACCGTCGGCAGTGGGGACATTTTCACAACGTCTTCTTCGCCACTGAACAGTGAACAACCACTCAATAACGTAACAGAAAGCAGTCCTGGCAGAAGTAATTTACGCAATTGCATCGGGTCCCTCTCAGACGGACAAATTATTTATTTTCATCTGCATCATTTCGCTCAGCGCAGGTGAAGCATTGCTCTCTACGCCAGCTTGCCACGCTTTACGCGCGCCCGCTTTGTCACCTTTGCTCAGCAGTGCTTCACCGCGCAGATCGGCAACGATGGCAGCAAAACCTTCGCCTTTGATGGTATCGAGCGTTTTCAGCGCATCGTCAACTTTCTTCTGCTGAACCTGAATACGTGCCAGGCGCAGATTGATCACCGCTTTCAGGTTCTCATCGCTGGCCGCAGCAAGGCTCTGAGAGAGCTGAGCAGCGGCTTTATCCAGTTCGTTCTTATCAACGTACTGCTGAGCCACTTCCAGCGCAGCCAGTGCACCGTAGGTGTTTTTGTTGTCAGCCGCAAATTTTTCTGCCGCAGCCAGCGTTTGCGGCTGATCGGCACGAATTGCGCTAACGGTAGTTTCATAGGACAGTGACGCGCCGCGCGCGGAATCCGCCTGATGACTGTTCCAGTAACGCCAGCCCACCAGCGCACCGACACCTAAAATAACCCCAACAACCAGCGCTTTGCCGTTTTCAACAAAGAAGCGTTTAATCGCGTCGACCTGATCGTGTTCGTTCTCGTAAATTTCCACGCAGTCCTTCTCCTTAGCCCAATAGAGTGCGCAAGTGCGCCGCAACGCCGTCCTGCGTTACCGTTGTCTGCTCACCAGAGCGCAGGTCCTTCACTACCACTTCGCCGTTAGCCACTTCGGACTCGCCCAGCACCAGTGCAATACTTGCGCCCCACTTATCGGCACGAGCAAACTGTTTTTTGAAGTTGCCGCCGCCATGGTTGGTCATCAGCTTAACGCCCGGCAGCGCATCGCGCACGCGTTCGGCAAGCTGCATCGCCGCAGACTGCGTTTCCGCGCCTGAGGCCACCAGGTATATATCGACAACGGATTCTGCTTTAAATTCCGGATTAACTGCCTGAACCAGCAAAACAAGTCGCTCAAGGCCCATCGCGAAGCCAACAGCAGGCGCTGCGCGACCGCCAAGTTGCTCAACCAGACCGTCATAACGACCGCCCGCACAAACGGTGCCCTGAGAGCCGAGGCTGGAGGTCACCCATTCAAACACGGTACGATTGTAGTAGTCCAGACCGCGCACCAGGCGCTGGTTCACGGTATAGGCGATGCCTGCCGCTTCCAGCAGCTTGCACAGGCCCGCGAAGTGTTCGCGAGATTCTTCATCCAGGTAGTCACCCAGCGCAGGCGCATCGTTCAGCAGTGCCTGAACATCCGCGTTTTTGGAATCCAGAACGCGCAGCGGGTTGCTGTACATGCGGCGTTTGCAATCTTCGTCCAGCTTCTCTTTATGCTGTTCCAGGAACGCTACCAGCGCATCGCGGTAGTTAGCGCGTGCTTCCAGAGAACCGATAGAGTTCAGCTCAAGGGAAACGTGATCGGCGATACCGAGGGCGCGCCACCAGCGGGCGGTCAGCATAATCAGCTCAGCGTCGATGTCCGGGCCCTGCAGGCCAAAGACTTCCACACCCAGCTGATTGAACTGGCGATAACGCCCTTTCTGAGGACGTTCGTGGCGGAACATTGGGCCGATATACCACAGGCGCTGCTCCTGATTGTACAGAAGACCATGTTCGATGCCGGCGCGTACGCAGCCCGCCGTACCTTCCGGACGCAGGGTCAGGCTGTCGCCGTTGCGGTCCTCAAAGGTGTACATCTCTTTTTCAACCACGTCGGTGACTTCACCAATCGCGCGTTTGAATAACGGGGTCTGCTCTACAATCGGCAAACGGATTTCGCTGTAACCGTAGCTGCCGAGCACCTGCTTCAGCGTGCCTTCAATGCGCTGCCAGATGGCGGTTTCGCCAGGCAGATAATCGTTCATGCCGCGGATGGCTTGAATGTTTTTTGCCACGTTTATTCTCTTTCTATATACAAAAAAAACCCAAAGAATGGGTTCAATCATACATGGGAAGCGGCACGCTTCCCATCACGTTATTTTTCAACCTGCTGAACGCTGATACGCTGTGTTTCGTCCATCATGGCGGCTTTGGCGCGGATGCGGGCTTCAAGCTGGTCGATCATGTCGCTATTATCCAGACGATCTTTACGAACGCCATCTTCATAGAGACCACTTTTCTTGTTACCGCCGGTGACGCCCAGGGTTGACACCAGTGCTTCACCCGGACCGTTTACCACGCAGCCGATGATGGAGACGTCCATCGGGGTGATAATGTCTTCCAGACGTTGCTCCAGGGCATTCACCGTCCCGATCACATCAAACTCCTGACGTGAGCAGGTTGGGCAGGCAATGAAGTTGATCCCACGCGCGCGAATACGCAGTGATTTCAGGATATCGAAACCAACCTTGATCTCTTCCACCGGATCGGCCGCCAGCGAGACGCGCAGGGTGTCACCGATCCCTTCAGAGAGCAGCAGCCCCAGACCGATCGCGGATTTTACAGAGCCGCTGCGCAGGCCGCCCGCTTCGGTGATCCCGAGGTGCAGAGGCTGGTCGATCTGCTTTGCCAGCAGACGGTAAGACTCCACCGCCAGGAACACGTCGGAGGCTTTTACGCTGACTTTAAACTGATCGAAGTTAAGACGATCGAGATGATCGACGTGGCGCATCGCGGATTCGAGCAGCGCCTGCGGCGTCGGCTCACCGTATTTTTCCTGCAGATCTTTTTCCAGAGAACCGGCGTTAACGCCGATACGGATAGGAATATTTTTATCGCGGGCGCAGTCCACTACCATGCGGATACGCTCTTCGTTACCGATGTTGCCCGGGTTAATACGCAGGCAATCGACGCCGTACTCGGCCACTTTCAGTGCGATGCGGTAGTCGAAGTGGATATCAGCCACCAGCGGAACGCTGACCTGCTGTTTGATCAGTTTGAACGCCTCAGCGGCATCCATGGTTGGGACGGAGACGCGAACAATGTCCGCGCCTACACGCTCTAATGCTTTGATTTGATTGACCGTTGCTTCCACATCGGTGGTGCGCGTGTTGGTCATCGACTGAACGGCGATAGGTGCCCCATCGCCGATTGGCACATTCCCAACGTAAATCCGTTTCGATTTTCTACGTTGAATCGGAGCCTGGTTATGCATGAAAAATCTCCCGCGTTGCCCGTCTGTTACTGTGCTGCTGATTGTTCGGCATTAACGGTAAGACGCGCAACCTGGTTAGTTCTGATAAAGCGGCTCAGGTCGACAGGTTTTCCTTGATACTGGATCTGTACCGCTGCCGGAGCGCCGATTTTAAGTTTATAGGGAGCCTGGCCGGTTAGGTTTAACGTGCCATCTTTACGCTGCAGGCCGCTGAACAGTTTTTTACCTGTCGCGTCAGTCACTTCCAGCCAGCAGTCGGCGCTGAAGTTCATCACCAGCGCGTTGGGATCGGCTGCTGTCGCCGTACCCGCCGGGCTGGTTGGCAGAGTCGCTGAGCTATTGTCTGCAGGCTGAGTAGCCGCAGGCGCGTTCGCCGCAGTATCAACATTCGCCTGAGAAGGGGCAACAACCGCGTTTTGATCCTGAGCCTGCGGCGCAGCGGTGTTAGCCGTTGCTGCCGGGGCCTGTGCTGCACCGGTCGCCGACGCGTCTGGCGCTGCGGTCTGTGGCTCGCTGGAGGACGCTGCGCCGTCGGTATTCAGCGGCACGTTCTGGGCATTCTCACTTCCGGCCTGGTTGAGTTCGGCGGAGGATTGATCGGCCATGGTGGTGATCTCTTCCTGCTGCGCCTTGTGGTTTTGCCACCACCATGCACCGGTCAGGCCGATCACCACAAACAGCACCAGCCAGGTAAAGCTCATCAGCCAGCCATCACGTTTTTTACGACGTTTCCCCAGGGAGAAGGTCTGCATCGGCGCAACTTTTGCTGCACGGACCGGGGCCTGCTTCTCCATCATTGGCAGTAATTCGTTTTCGGGGATATGCACCAGTTTTGCGTAAGAGCGGATATAACCGCGCAGGAACGTTGAAGCCAGATCGGCGGGTGCCTTATCTTCTTCAATATCGCGAACCGTGGAAACCTTCAGGCACAAGCGTTCCGCAACGGCTTGCTGGCTGAGTCCGAGTTGTTCACGGGCGTTGCGAAGACGAACGCCAGTGGAGAGTGCTTCATGTTGGTCGTGAGTGGCTTCAGTATTCATTCGCTACAACTACTGGTACGTGAAAAATAAGGGTTCAGGTGCCGGCGAGTCACAATGCCACCCGCACCGCGAAACTTCTGGTCAGTTAACCTTGAACAGAGAGTATAAGACTGTCAGCCCGGAGATGACAGTACAGCCCTGCCCGTACGGCTAAACTGTTGTTACGTCGTTACATACTGCCCGAAAGTCGAATGAAACGCACCGTAATTATTGATCAGTCATCACGAATCTGACTGATTATTCAGTAAGGTTATGCTTCACGGCGCAGATAATGCGCCGCGAGTGCATAATAATCAAACAGCTTTAACCGCGATCGTCTCGCCCTGCATGCGTTTACGCAGGGTACGTTTGGTACGGTCAATAACATCCCCTGCCAGCTGTCCGCATGCTGCATCAATGTCATCACCACGGGTTTTACGCACGATGGTGGTGAAACCATACTCCATCAGCACCTTGGAGAAACGGTCGATACGGCTGTTCGAGCTACGGCCATACGGCGCGCCCGGGAACGGGTTCCATGGGATGAGGTTGATTTTGCATGGCGTATCTTTCAGCAGTTCAGCCAGCTGATGCGCATGTTCGGTACCGTCGTTGACGTGGTCAAGCATCACGTACTCGATGGTCACGCGACCCTGGTTGGCGTTGGATTTCTCCAGATAGCGGCGTACCGCAGCGAGGAAGGTTTCGATATTGTACTTTTTGTTGATCGGCACAATTTCGTCACGAATTTCGTCGTTTGGTGCATGCAGGGAGATCGCCAGCGCAACGTCAATCATGTCGCCAAGCTTGTCCAGCGCAGGCACGACGCCGGAGGTAGACAGCGTGACGCGACGCTTGGACAGGCCAAAACCGAAGTCATCCAGCATGATTTCCATCGCCGGAACCACGTTGGTCAGGTTCAGCAGCGGCTCGCCCATCCCCATCATCACCACGTTGGTGATAGGACGCGTACCGGTCACTTTTGCCGCACCCACGATTTTCGCGGCACGCCAGACCTGGCCGATAATTTCGGACACGCGCAGGTTACGGTTAAAGCCTTGCTGCGCGGTTGAGCAGAATTTGCACTCCAGCGCACAGCCTACCTGAGAGGAGACGCACAGCGTAGCGCGGTCTTCTTCCGGGATGTAGACGGTTTCAACGCGCTGATCGCCGACCGCAATCGCCCATTTGATGGTGCCATCCGCAGAGCGCTGCTCTTCCACCACTTCCGGGGCGCGGATTTCAGCCACTTCTTTGAGCTTGTTGCGCAGGACCTTATTGATGTCGGTCATGTCATCAAAATTGTCGCTGCAGTAATGGTACATCCACTTCATGACCTGATCGGCACGAAACGGCTTTTCGCCCATCTCTTTAAAGAACTCGCGCATCTGCTGACGGTTCAGATCCAGCAGGTTGATTTTTCCATTTTTATTGGGAACCGCAGGAATGGCGACTTCGGAGGTATTCACTAGTTCAGACATAATATTTTCCGGCCTCGTTGTTACACGTTATGGCCCGTGGAGGGTTGAATAGAAACGCCCCGGAAAGCAGTCTGCTCGTCCGGGGCGTTGCATTGTACAAAGTCTGGCGCGGGGATGCCACGTCTGGACGCGGCATTTACGAAAATAATGTGTAAACGAAACCGTTAAATTAACGGGTACGTGGACACACTTCGCCTTCTGCGAAGAAGAAAGCGATTTCGCGCGCAGCAGATTCAACAGAGTCAGAACCGTGGGTGCCGTTCTCGGTGAAGCTGTCCGCATAGTCAGCGCGCAGAGTACCTGCCAGCGCGTTGTCCGGGTTGGTTGCGCCCAGCAGGTCACGGTGACGCTGTACTGCGTTTTCGCCTTCCAGCACGGATACCACGATTGGACCGGAGGTCATGAACTCAACCAGGCCGTCAAAGAATGGGCGACCTTCGTGCTCAGCGTAGAAGCCGCGAGCCTGCTCAACGGTCAGGTGCAGCATTTTGGTGCCAACAATTTTGAACCCTGCAGATTCAAAGCGAGCGAAGATGCTGCCAATAACGTTTTTTGCCACCGCGTTTGGTTTGATGATGGAAAAAGTACGTTCAATAGCCATGATAACCTCTGTCAATGTTCTGTTGTTTTGCATACCTGAGTATGGTGTGGCGCGGATTATAATGAGCAATAGCGCCATTGCCTATGGTTCTGCATAACATTTTTTTAAAATGAGACGAAGATTAGCAACAGGCCGAATTTCGCATACCGTAATGATGGTGTAAACAGAGCGGGCAGTGCTTTTCATCAGAGGTAAATGACCAGAAATGACGGTGACACGTCTGGCAAACTGCCTCATAGGCTGGAGTGGCGATACTTTTCGCTATCCCTTCCCTAAGCGTCACGTTTATCGCGTCATGCTGGCATACCGCTTCGCACCCTCCACAGCCGGTACAGCGCCCGGTTTCAACGACCAGCGCGCCGTTCTCGAAACGAATCGCGTTTTCCGTACAGCTTCGCCAGCACGCCCCGCACAGTACGCACTTCCCGATCCTGAGGACGATCTCTGACTCGCTAAATCCCGGGAATGCCCTGCGCAGCTCTCGCTGACCGGGCACGACGGTACACCCTCTCACATCTTCACGTGGAACGTGCATAAGCGCACGCCGGGCGATATTAACCTCACCGTTCGGGACAGGCTTAAACGTCCAGGACGTTTCACCACGGCGCCGGAGCACAAGATTAAGCCAGGCAAGCGCCAGCATCCATTCAGGGTGCTGCTCCGCCTCGATACTGATAAAACGAACGTGATATTGCGCGTGCCAAAGAAGCAGTTCATTCACCCCTGGTGCACGTTCAGTAAAAGGCCCTACAAGGGTATCCTCCCGCAGAAAGCGTTTTCGCGGCGCGATACCGGTAATGGCCCCGGAGGGACAGACAAACAGGCAGTCACCGCATTCAATACAGCGACTCTCATCAACCGAAACGCCCGTTTCCGTAAAAGTAAAAACCTGCGCAGGACAAGCGTCCGCACAGGCGCGGCAGGCAGCGCGGCGAAAACGGCGACGGACGCACGCATGCGTCACGTCCATCGCCGGGGCAAACGTTAATCCGCCCATCAGCCAATACTGAAGAAAACGAAGCGCAGCATCAGCTCACCGGCAATCAGCAACGCGCTTCCCAGCAGCACCGGGCCGCGCGCCGCTTTCAGACCGCCCGCAGCAAAGCACAGCATGCCCGCAACGGAAACGCACCAGCTCAGCAGATGCACGGTGCGCAGTTGCGCCAGCATCTGCAGCGGAGCGTGAGGGAAAGTCACCACGGTATTGTCCACGGCAGCCAGGTCTGCCAGCCAGACTTGCTGCATCACCAGACGCACGAGCACCAGCAGCGTGATAATGACCACCGCCGCGCGCAGGGTAGTTTGAGAAGGCGTCCCAACGGCCATGCAGGCTGAACCGATAATCCCCACCGAGCCGATAAACAGCACCAGCGTATTAATGTGTTGCCAGGTCACCACGGACGTATGCATGTAAATCTGCGCCATGCAGAACACATCCACCACCCCGACAAGACCCGCCACAGCCAAAAGCAGCTTCCCTCCCGCCTTTTTCGTAAACAACAGCAAAATCGCAAGACCCAGCGATCCGAGATAAAGGCTGGCAAAGACAATTTCACGGCTCAGCCAGGAGCTGGAAACATGGCGCAGCGCGTTCAGGGCATTGAGCGGATACCCCATGTGCAGCGCCGAGGCGAGCAGGCCGAGGCTCGCCAGCACAAACGCCCCGACAGAAGGCAGCAGCGCGCTACGAGGTGAAGCATGTTCACCCCCGAATGCCAGCCAGAGCGTCACGCCAACCGAGCCCTGCAGGAACAGCGTAAATATCAGCAGCGGTAACTCATGCATGACGCTTCTCCTCTTTCTCTGCGCCCTGATGCGCCTTGATCACCAGGTTTGGTTTTGTGAGGGAAGAATCAGGCAGCCCTTTCACGTCACAGACCGTTCCGTATTTCGCCCGAAGTTCATCTATCGGGCCGAATTTGATTGCCTCCAGCGGACAGGTTGCCACGCATACCGGTGGTTCCCCCTTTGCCTGTAGATCCACACAGAAATCGCATTTCGACATCTGTCCGGTCTGCTCGTTGAGCTGCGGCGCTCCGTAAGGGCAGGACCACGCACAGTAGCCGCAGCCGACGCATTTATCCGTATCGACGCGCACGATGCCGTCGCCCGGGCGCTTGTGCATCGCGGTGGTCGGACAATTTTTGGTGCAGATGGGGTCCGCACAGTGGTTGCAGGAAATAGAGAGCGTGTAGGCAAAAACGTTATTGCTGACGCCGCCCTGCCCGGTTGGGATGAAATTCCCGCCGTTGATTTCGTACACGCGGCGGAAACGGCGTCCGACCTCAAGGTTGTTTTTATCTTTGCACGCCACCTGACAGGCTTTGCAGCCCGAGCAGCGTGAAGAGTCAATATAGAAGCCCAGCTGTTTGTCGCTCACCGGCGCGTAGTGTTTAAACTGACTCATGCTTTTGCCACCTCCACCAGCATGGTTTGATGTGAATTCCCTTTCGCCAGCGCGGTAATACGGGCTGAACTGAGCACGTTCGCGCAGCCGCCTTTATCAATACCCTGCTCGTCAGGCTGCCACCAGGCGCCTGCCTGCATGGCCACAACGCCTGGGATGATGCGCGGCGTAACCTCCGCCGGGATCTCACAAATGCCGCGCGCGTTATGAATGCGCACAATATCCCCTTGCCCAATGCCGCGGTTTTGCGCGTCCTGAGGATTGATCCACAGCTTTTGCTGCTGCGCCTCAATTAACCACGGGTTGGCATACTGGGTAGAGTTAGCGCGATTCTTCCCTTTCCAGGTGATCAGCTGGAGCGGGAAGGTTTTCGCCAGCGCGTCCCCCGGCCCTTCATGGGCGGGGACGTAGTGCGACAGCGCCGGAATTTCCGGGTGATGCATGTCGTACAGACGCTTCGAGAAGATCTCAATTTTCCCGGACGGCGTCGGGAACGGATGATTTTGCGGATCGCGGATGTTGTCTTCAAAGGCGACGAACGGCTCGCTTTTGAAAAGATGCTGACGCGTCTTCTGTAGCGTCACGAAGTCCGGCAGGTTTTCCTCCGGCATGGACAGCCGCGTCTGCTCCCAGATGTGTTCAATCCACCCTTTTTCGTCACGCCCCTCGCTGAACGCAGGCTCAATGCCGAGCTTTGCCGCAACCTCGCGCAGCCAGTCGTAATCCGAGCGGCGTTCGAATTCAGGTTCAACCAGCTTTTCAGACAGGATCAGATAGCTTGCGGTGCCCCAGGTTTCGCCGATATTCCAGCGCTCCATAAAGCTGGTTTCCGGTAACAGTAGATCGGCATATTTAGCGCTCGGCGTCATGAACAGATCGCTTGCGACGATAAACTCGATTTTCGACTCGTCTTCCAGGACACGGGTGGCCTGATGAAGGTCCGGGTTTTGGTTAGCCAGATAATTGCCCGCCAGCGAGAACAGGATGCGGATATTGCTGTCCAGCTTCTCTGCCTCTTTCAGGCCGTCCTCTGCCGTCACCTTCGTGGCATCGTCAGCCGCCTGCACCCAGTTCATCACCGAAATTTTGGCTTTGACCGGGTTATCCGGCATCTCCGGCCCGGCCGCGAATTTTCGGTTAGCGCAGCCGCCATAGCCTGCCGCCCAGCCGCCTTTCACCCCGACATTCCCCGTCAGCGTCGCCAGCAACGTCGAGCCGCGCGCGGTACGCTCGCCGCAGTTATGACGCTGTGGACCCCAGCCCTGGATCAGCGCGGCGGGTTTGGTGGTTGCGTAGTCCCGCGCCAGCTGGCGGATGGTCTGCGCAGGCACATGGGTGATTTTCTCAGCCCACTCTGGCGTTTTCGCCACGCCATCTTTTGCGCCGGTCAGGTAAGCCATCAGGGATTCATTTTCAGGAATCCCTTCCGGCATGGCGTCTTCGTCAAAGCCCAGGGTATAGCGCTGAATAAACTCGCGATCGTGCAGATTTTCCGTGACGATCACGTACATCATCGCATCCATCAGCGCGTTATCAGTCGTCGGAAGCAGCGGGATCCACTGGTCGGCAAGCGAAGACACAGTGTCTGAATAGCGAGGATCGACAACGATAAAGCGGGTGCCGTTTTGCTTCATCTTCTGGAAGAAGTAGTTACTGTGACCGAAGATCGTCTCAGTGGGGTTATGCCCCCATAGGATAACCAGCTTGGTGTCCAGCAGCGTGTCCAGCGAGCTGCCGCTGGCGGCGGTGCCGTAGGTATACGGCGTTGCTGCCGCCGTGTTGCCCATGCTGACCGAGTGATAGCTTTCGAGATACCCACCCGTTAAATTAAGCAGGCGACGGACCATTTTATCGCCAGAAAACGTTCCGCCGGAAACTGCGGTGCCCACGTGCACATAGCGCGATGCGGCGCCGTATTTTTGCGTAATGGTTTTTAATTGACTGGCAATAAGCGTGGTGGCTTCATCCCAGGTAATACGTTCGAATTTTCCTTCACCACGCTTACCCACGCGTTTCATCGGATATTTCAGCCGATCGGGATGATAAACAAATTTTCTGTATGCGCGGCCACGAACACAGGCACGCATTACCGGCATTTGAGGGTCCAGTTCATTATCCGGACGCGTGGAGATCCGCGTGACCACTCCGTCGCTCACGTGCGCCCGAATATCGCATTTTCCCCCGCAGTCAAAGGTGCTACAGGTTTGAATGACCTTTTCTTCTGGTGTATTCACCGCAGCCGACGAAGCTGTCGCCTCTGCTTTACCGGCTTTCACCACAAACGGCAGAGCGGCTAGCGCGGATCCGGCCTGAATAAAGTGACGCCGGGAGAGAGCGGGATTGAGTCTCTCTCTCAGCTTCTTATTTTTCTTCATTGTTCGTTCCTTCAAATAAAAACGCATTCTCGTTTTTTTGAAAGAACGAACATTGATAATTATCAAGCTAACTCTTCTGGTTTAATTAATAATCCATTTCGAAATTTACCGTCGCCATTTGACCTGATTCATCCATAACAATTAATTGATATTTACCAGGCAAATATAATTTGAGTGAATAACTATAATTATGACCTTCTAAAGGTTCGCCATTTAAAAACCACCATCGCTGCCCTTCTCCACCGCTGGTTGAGAGTGAAAGCGTTATATTTGTCTCCCCCGGGAGATGTTTAATAACGGCACCTTCCCTGACACCAGACAGCATAAGCGGTGCGATATTACCGTTTGCCAGCGGCGGACAAACCGTTGATGCAGCAGGGAGGCGCGCCGCCCTTTTTTCCGCAGCGGGCAGCCACGGCTCCAGCGGCAGCGGCCAGACATCCATGACTTTTTCCGTTGCCTCCGGGCAATCTGCTGCCACACGCTTACCCGTTTTATCCAGCCAGACCGGGAAACGAATGCCGCGTATACCTTCCTGTTCGGGCAATAGCAGCGTGGGCGGTTCACTCCCTTCCAGCAGCCAGGTCGACAGGCGACGTCGGCAGTTTTCACTCCCTTCCGGCAGCGACTGGCCGCCAGGCCAGCAGATCACGCCACGCCCGACGCTCTTCGGGCGCGGATCGCGCGGCAGGCGGGCTTCGTCTACCGTTGAGCGCGACTGAAGCAGGTTATTGACCTGGTTTAATAGCGGAACCGCGCTGGCGAAACCAAACTGCCCCGCCACCGGCGTGCCGTCCGGTCGTCCGGTCCAGATGCCAATCACGTAACGGGCATTCAGACCGATGGCCCAGGCATCGCGGTAGCCGTAGCTGGTGCCGGTTTTCCACGCCAGCGGCGCGATTTGCGGCAGCGCATTATCCGGCAGCGGCTGCGCCTCGTTCGCCAGAATACGGCGAATAATCCACGCCGAACCTTGTGACAACAGCGGACGTTCAATCAGCGGGTCGCCCGGCTGTAACCGCAGCCTTCCCGCCTTACCGTGTCGGGCAAAGGCGCTGTAGGCCGCGGCGATATCGGCCAGCCGCGCGCCAGCCCCGCCGAGGATCAGAGAAAGATTCGGCTGCGCCCCCGCGGGCAGGATCAGCGGCAAGCCCGCGTTGCTCAGCATCCCGGCAAAACGTTTTGGCCCGTAGGCTTCCAGAACCTGTACCGCGGGCAGGTTGAGGGAGCGCACCAGGGCTTCACTCATGCTGACCGGTCCGTGGAACCCGCTGTCAAAATTCCCTGGGCGATAATCACCGGTTTTTCTGGGAACGTCCTGAAGCAGCGAGGCGGGATGGATCAGGCCATCGTCCAGCGCCATACCGTAGATAAAGGGTTTTAACACCGATCCCGGGGATCGGATCGCGTTGACCATATCCACGTGGCTGAAACGACTGTCATCGTTAATATCCACCGATCCGACCCAGCCGCGCACTTTCATATCGGTGTGATCCACGACGATCATCGCCAGCGAGCTGCGTGCCGGCAGGCGAGATTTCCAGTTCATCGCCAGCTCTTCCAGCTGCCGCTGTAGCCCGGCATCCAGCGTGGTGACTATTTTAGTGTCGCGGCTTTTGCCGAGCATCATTCGCGCAAAGAGCGGTGCCAGCTGCGGCATCTGTCGGGGCGCCAGCCATACCGATTCTTCCCGCGATTCTTTGACCTGCTTCGCGGACCAGACGCCCTGCGTGACCATGCGGTCGAGCACTTTGTTGCGCGCCGCCTCGGCCCGGTCAGGCCAGCGGTCCGGACGTAAGCGGCTGGGTGCCTGCGGCAGTACCGCCAGCAGCGCCGCTTCGGAATAGCTGAGCTGCGACGGCGGTTTGCCAAGATAGGTCCAGCTTGCCGCCCCGACGCCCTGCAGCGTGCCGCCAAAGGGGGCACGGTTGAGATAGAGGGTGAGAATGTCGCGCTTGGAAAGATGCCACTCCAGCTGCATCGCCCGCCAGAGCTGACGAACTTTGCCCCCAAAGGTGCGCGGATGCGGGTCCAGCAGGCGTGCCACCTGCATGGTGAGCGTACTGCCGCCAGAGACGACTTTGCCAGAACTGAGATCCTGCCAGGCGGCGCGCAGAACAGAGAGCGGGTTTACGCCAGGATGATCCCAGAACCAGCGATCTTCGTACTGGATCAGCGCCTCAAGATAGCGGGGAGAGACCTCTTCAATGGTAACCGGGTAGCGCCAGATACCGTCGCTGTCCGCAAAGCGCCACAGCGGCGTGCCCTTCTCGTCCACGACCACCCGAGCGGGGTTAACCTCTTTCAGAGGCAGCGGCCACAGGCGGTCGGCGGCAACGATCAGCCCCCATAAAACGAGAAGCGCTCCCGCCAGCCATAGCCAGCGGGAGCGTGTCATACGTGCCATTTGCATATTACGGAACAACAATCAGCGGGCCACTGGCCGCACCCGTTGCTCGCCACTGCGGAACGTACATAGACTCCACCATCGGCACCGGCACCTGGTAGGTTCCCGGCGTCACGGCGCGAGCCAGATAAACCAGCGTGACCGGCTGACCTTCGTTTACCGGCACGGCAGCCACAAAGCGGTCGTCGCGGAACTCCATATGCTGAATATCCGCCTGCTGCATCTGGCTGAGCAGGTTCTGTACCTCACTGCCGCTGTCCTGCAGGCTGGCGCTGCTGCTCGCCAGGTTCTGGTTTTCCAGCTCCAGACCCGCAGGGAGGAGGTCCACCACCAGCGCATCCGGCACGTTCTGGCTGGCTTTAACTTCCAGCCACACCAGCACCAGTTCGCCGCTCTTCAGGGAAGAGAGCGATTTACTGCTGCCGTCGGTTGCCAGGATATGACGTTCAACCTGCAGCACGTTCGAGCTCGGCTGAGGGGCATATTCCGGATAGCCGGTGCTGTCCAGACGTACCCACAGCGGCGTCGTTCCGGTATTGGTGACCTGCAGCGCGCCAAGCTGGTCGCCGCTCACGTTTTGTACCTGTGACTTATCGCCGCCTGATGCGGTCTCAGACAGAGACGTTTTCGCCTGCCATGTACCGGACAAGGTTTGCAGCGAACGTCCTGCCAGGAACAGCGCATTGCTCTCCTGCGTTGACAGCCAGCGCTGGCTGAAGGCCTCTTCAGACAGAACGTTCAGCAGCGTATTCTGCGCATCCGGCAGCAGCTTGTACTCCTCCAGAAGGGAGAGCATCAGCGCGTTATCGCGAAGCGTGCTGCCGTAATCGGCCATCCAGGTTTTGCTGTCGTTACGCGGCGTTTTGAGCGCCAGATCCAGCGCCTGCTGGCTGCGCGGCGCATCGCCCATCAGTTTGAGCGCCATGCCCAGCTGCATCAGCGGCAGCCCGGAAGCCGCCTGCCCGTGGCGATCCCAGATTTCACGCAGCGCGCCCAGCGGCGCTTTTTGCTGACGCGCAAGCACCAGCGCGGCATAGGCCTGCACGGCGAACTTGCTGGCCTGAGTATCGTCGCTATAGCGAATGGACATCATGCCAGGATCCTGCAGATAGCGCAGCAGGCGGCTATTGGCGTTATTCACTGCATCGACAGGTACGCTGTAACCCTGCTCGCCCGCGCGCACCAGGAAGTCTGTCACGTAGGCCGTCAGCCAGTACTCTTCCGGACCGTTTTTATCCCACAGCGCAAAACCACCGTCTTCACGCTGCATCTGCAGCAGACGGGAGATGCCAATATCAATCGCTGCACGGCGCTTATCATCGGTGTCGCCCTTGATGCCAAGTGCAGCAAGCTGCGCCGCGTTGGTGTAGAGCGACGGGAACAGGCCACTGGTGGTCTGCTCCAGGCAGCCATAAGGATACGCCTGCAGCTCGCGAATATAGCGCGCCAGGTTGAGCGGTGGTTTACCGCTCAGCAGCAGCTGTCCCTGCAGGGTGGCAGGAGAGAAACCGTTGCTGTGCTGCGCCGGTGCGGTCCAGGACTCGCCAGGGTTCAGCATGGCACCGGTATTCACCGTTTGCGCCGGGAACGCCGGACGCACGCCGATTTTCCAGCTCTTTTGCTGCGGTGCGAAAGTCTCGCCCGGAAGCTGCAGACCGGTCACCTGAGCGGTCACCTCACCGTCACCATAACCTTCCAGCGCACGCACCGGAATAAACAGGGTGCTGCGCGCGCCAGGAGACAGCTGAACCGGCTGCGGCTGCCCGCCTTCCAGCGACAGTTTGCCTGTCGCTGTCAGGGCGACGTTCAGCGTTTGCGGCTTGTCGGTCAGGTTGGTGATATCCAGCGTCAGCCGCGAGGTATCTCCGCTTGCCAGGAAGCGCGGCGTGTTAAGCTCGGTAATGACCGGCGCAGCCACCACAATCTTGCTTTCACTGCTGCCGAAATCATCCTCTGTCCAGGCTTGCGCCATCAGACGCAGCTCGCCGTTGAAATCACCAATCGGCAGCGTAATCGTGCCTTCTCCGTTGGCATCCAGCGTCACCGGCTGTGCCTGCTGAGCAATAATGGTGACGTGATTCACCGGCGGTTTGCCGCCGCGCTTCAGCTCATCACCGTCACCACCAAAGCGCAGCGCGGCCAGGCGGCCCTGCCCTTCAATGACCTGGCCGTAGATATCGTAGATATCCGCACCGTAGCGCTTCTGGCCGAAGAAAGCCTGCCACGGATCGGGCGTAACGTAATCGGTGATGTTCAGCACGCCGCTGTCCACTGCCGAGACCAGGACGTTCACTTTCTGCGGCACCGCCCCCTCTTTCACGCTGGCTTTCACCTTCACCGAGAGCGTCTGGTTTGGACGCATCTTCTGCGGGTTATCGAGCGCAATATTCAGGCGGCGATTTTCGTCGCCCATCGGCAGATGCAGCAGGCCGACCGCGCGCTTCGGCGTGGCTGATTTGGATTTATCCCCAGGACGTACTACCAGCGTGCTCAGGTAGAGATCGTGACGTTTCCAGGCTTTATCGACCGGGATAGCGAGATCGAGCCCGTTTGCCGGTACGTCGATCTCTTTCCACCACAGCGGCCCTTCGCTGGACTCGATCATCGCATAGCCCTTACCTGCTGCCGGCGCTGCAATGTGCAGGTTGATGGTGTCGCCAGGCTGATAGGCTGGCTTATCCAGCTTCAGCGTCACGCGGTCAGGGCGCGCAGCCCCGGTGCCGTCGCTGTTATCCTGCCAGCTATAGCCCGCCCAGAAGCGCACGCTGCTGACCATCTCATCAGGCGCTTTAACCTCCAGACGGTATGAGCCCCACTCCACCGGGAAGGTGACTTTACCCGTCTCGTCGGCCTTGAGGGTCAGCTCCTGCTCACCTTCAACCAGGTCTTTCTGATCGAACTGAGACTGCCAGCCTTCGCTCTCAGACCAGTTCCAGAAGTAGTCACGGCGCTCGCGGATCAGGCGAACCTGCAAACCGGACACCGCTTTTTTCGCGCCGCTGGCATCGGCGTAAACGATATCGAAGCTGGCGTTGCCGTTCTCGTCAACAATCGGCTGGTTGACGGTGGTATCGGTGCGGTAGTCGTAAACGGCTTTACTGGCGAACTGCGGGCGAATACCCGGCAGCTCAGCCGCCGGCCAGATGGCCTGCTCAGCGCGACGCGTCACCGGACGGCCGCCGGACTCCAGCAGGCTGGCCTGCAGGATCAGCTGCAGCGGAGAATGCACCTCTTTCCACTGGCTTTCGGTAGAAACCTGTCCACGCCCCTGCTCATCAAGCGTAAGCTGAACTTCATCCAGACTGCGGCTCAGGTTCTCCTCGGCGATATCGCCAAACTGGAAGCCCGGCAGCGCAGCCACCGCGTCACGCAGCGGACGCAGGAAAAGCTGGCCCTGCAGAGAATTACCGTTGGCCGGGGCGCCATAGAGGTAATAACCTACCACGTTAAAGTCGACGTTATCCTGAGGTGAAACCGGCGTTTTTTGCCCGCTCAGGTTAAGCGCCATACGCTCAGGCATAAAATCTTCGACGTGGAAGTCCCACAGACGCTGCAGGTTATCGCCCGTGTTGGCGCGGATATGCCACATGCCGGTCTGCGCCCCGCTGTCCAGCGGATAGTTAAAGCGATAGAGTCCGTTCTCTGGCTTGACGACAATCGTACGCGCGACCTGTCCATCCGGGCGCAGCACGTCAAGCTTCACGGGCTGATCCGGAAGCGGCTTACCGTCACTGTCGCGCAGTAAGCCGTTGAGGATCACCGTTTCACCCGGACGATAGAGATCGCGTGGGCCAAACATAAAGAACTGCTTGCTGTAGCCGGGGCTACCGGCAATATCGAACTCCGCCAGATCCAGCGCCGGAAGCTTAAGATCAAGCAGCGTGGTCTGGCCGTCTTTGCTCGCCAGAATCAGCGCGGCTTCTTTGTCCGTTTCAAGCTTCGCATGACCGTCGGCGTCGCTATTTGCCTCGGCGAGAGTCTGGCCTTTGTCATTCAGCAACGTCACGGTCACGCCGGACTGCGCGGCACCGTTTTCCAGGCTCTGGGTGAAGATGTCCAGGCGATTGTGATAACGGTGAGCGGACAGTCCAATATCGCTTAAGGTAAAGAGCGTCGCGGCGTTGCTGTAGTTGTAGTGTCCTGCCTGGTTCATGACCGCGATATAAACGCCAGACTGCTGGAGCGGTTTAATATCCTTCAGGGGCAACAGCAATTTTTCGCGCGTATTGCGCGCCGGATTAAGATCGAATCGACCGGTGTAAACCAGCTCCGCCATCTTCAGCAGGTTATCGGACTCCCAGTTGGTCAGCGAGTTACGGTACTCCCACTGGCTGACAAGGGAGGCCAGCGATTCCGGCTTCACGCGGTAAAAGTTGACATCAACATTGTTGACGTTGAGCGCCATCACCGGCAGACCTTCCACCACTTTGCCCGGCAGCAGCGAGCCGCGGCTGGCAAAACCAACGGTGGGTTCAATGTCCCGGGTGGTCAGGGCCTTTTCATAATCAATGCCAAACGTCGCCTTGTTCAGCGCCTGCAGATCGCGTTCAACGGTGACGACCAGATTGCGGTTAGGCTCCAGATGGCGCAGGCGAAGCTCTTTCAGGTTAGGCGCAAGTTCCCACGCCCCGTCAACCTTGCCGCTTTTCTTATCCACGACATGCACTGTTTTCGCGAAATCCTGATCGGGATTCAGCGGAACAGAAAAGGTCAGCACCAGCGTGGCGGCACCGTCGAGCTGAACTTCAGAGGTATCCAGCAGCGTCAGCGCTTTTCCCTGACTCTGGGCGGCCAGTTTAGCCAGCGTTTCAGCATTGGGCTTTTCCGCGGCTTTCGGTGTTGATGCGGTGGATGCCGCGGGAGCCGCAGCCTGAGATTTGTCGTCGCTGTTATCACAGCCGACAAGCGTAAACGTGGTAAGCAGCGCAAGAGAGAGCGCGGCTAAGCGAAACGGTTTCATCCTTTGTCCCTGGCCCATGGAGCCTGTTGGTCGTCGTCCGGATAAGTATTATCCGCAAGTTTCATTAATTCAAAAAGTCCAATTTTAGAATCTGGAAAGCGCCTCGCAGAATGGCATCCCGCCGCTACGCCGTGATGGAACCGCGATCACAGCACCAAACGTTACATGTTACCTTTCACGTCATTTGTTTTTAAAACAAGAAGATAGCTGGATAAGCACGCCTGAAGACTGCTAGTTTTATGACCATGACGCACCCCGAGTGCGCGGTTCAAAAAGAGAGAAAGCCATGAAACGAGCCGTGAACGCCCTACAAAATTTCGGAAAATCATTGTACGGACCGGTACTTATCTTACCGATCGTCGGTCTGTTTATCGCCTTTGGTAACGTGCTGGGTAACGGTAATCTCGCTGAATACCTGCCGTTTCTTGGCCATCCCCTGATTCAGCATACTGGTCAGCTTATCGCGAAATCTGCCGTGTCGGTGCTGGTAAACCTGGCGCTGGTGTTTGCCGTCGGGATCCCGATTGGTCTGGCGACGCGTGATAAAGGCTATGCCGCGCTGATTGGTCTGGTGACCTTCGTGGTGTTTATCAACGCCATGAACGTCACGCTGCAGCTGCAGGGCGCGCTGGCGCCAGCTGCCCAGATGAAAGCGGCCGGGCAAACCATGGTGCTGGGCGTGCAGGTGCTGGAGATGGGCGTTTTCGCCGGGATCCTCACCGGGGCGCTCTCCGGCTATCTGTACAACAAATACTCCGGCGTACAGTTTAACGGCGCGATGGCGATTTACTCCGGCCACTGTTTTGTCGCTATCGTCATGCTCCCCGTCTCCATGGTGCTCGGCGTGGTGATGAGTGAACTGTGGCCGTTTGCCCAGCACGGCATTAGCGCCCTGGCGCTGGCCATCAAAGGCTCCGGGCCGTTTGGCGTGGCAATCTACGGTTTCCTGGAACGCATTCTGGTCCCCACCGGCCTGCACCATCTGGTTTATACGCCGTTCCTCTATACCGAGCTGGGCGGCTCGCAGGAGGTGTGCGGCGCAACCTATCAGGGCGCGCGCAATATCTACTTCGCCGAGATGGCCTGCCCGGACGTGAAGCAGCTCAGCAGCACCGTGGTGTGGGACGCGCGCGGCATCAGCAAGATGTTCGGCCTGCCTGCCGCCGCGCTGGCGATGTATATGACCGCAAAGCCGGAGCGTAAAGCCATTGCGAAAGCCATTCTGATCCCGGCGGCGCTGACCTCGCTGCTGGTCGGCGTGACCGAGCCGATTGAGTTCTCCTTCCTGTTCGTTGCCCCGCTGCTCTTCGTGGTTCACGCGGTGCTGACCGGCATCGGCATGATGCTGTTCTCGCTGCTGGGCGTTCACGCTATCGGTGCCAACGGGATTATTGACTTCATCCTTTACAACCTGCCGCTCGGCACGGAGAAGTCCAACTGGCCGATGTACATCGTGGTCGGGCTGATCATGTTTGCCCTCTACTTCGTGGTGTTCCGCTTCCTGATCCTGCGCTTCAACATGAAGACGCCAGGCCGTGAGGATGACGATAAGGAGACGCGCCTCTACAGCAAGCAGGAGTATCAGGCCAAAGGCAATAACGACGGGCTGGGCGAATCCATCGTGGTGGGGCTGGGCGGCCGGGAAAACATTGAAGTGGTGGATAACTGCTACACCCGCTTACGCGTCACGGTGAAGGACGTCGCCATCATCGACGAGCCGCGCCTGAAGGCGACCGGCGCGAAAGGGATTATCAAACAAGGTAACAACGTTCAGGTGGTCTACGGGCTGCACGTCAAAAAAATGCGAGAAGCCGTTGAGACGTTTCTCTGAAAGGAGCTAAAGATGTTTACACCCCCATTCATTCTGTCGATTGCCGGCGGCGGTAGCACCTACACGCCGGGTATTGTGAAAAGCCTGATGGTGCGCCTGCAGGATTTCCCGCTGGCCGAAATTCGCCTCTATGACATCGACGAGGCGCGTCAGAACACCATTGCACCCGTCGTCGAGAAGGTCATTCGCGACCACAGTCAGAGTATTAAATTTACCGTCACCACTGACCCGGAAGTGGCCTTCAGCGGCGCGCATTTCGTCTTCGCCCAGATGCGCGTCGGCCAGTACAAGATGCGCGAGCAGGATGAAAAGATCCCGCTGCGTCACGGCGTGGTCGGCCAGGAGACCTGCGGACCCGGCGGGCTGGCCTACGGGCTGCGTACGATCCTGCCGATGGTCGAGCTTATCGATCTGGTCGATCGCTACGCGCATGAAAAAGCCTGGATCGTGAACTACTCCAACCCGGCGGCGATCGTCGCGGAGGGCGTGCGCCGCCTGCGGCCAAATGCGCGGGTGCTGAACATCTGCGATATGCCGGTGGCCGCGATGCGCAATATGGGGGCGATTCTGGGTGTCGATCGCCGCAAGCTTGAAGTCGACTACTTCGGCCTGAACCACTTCGGCTGGTTTACCCGCGTACTGGTGGACGGCGAAGACAAGCTGCCCGATCTGCGCAAGCATATCGCGAAGTTTGGCCTGCTGACGGAAGATGCGGCCAAAACCGACCCGCAGCATTCCGATCCCTCCTGGGTGAAGACCTGGCGCAACATTAAGCCGATCATGGACAACTTCCCGGAGTATCTGCCGAACCCGTATCTGCAGTACTACCTGATGCCGAACCAGATTGTGGAGCACCAGAACCCAGACTATACCCGCGCCAATGAAGTAATGGACGGGCGCGAGAAAAAGCTGTTCGCCGCAGCTGAAGAATATAAGCGCACCGGGATCCTGCCGGACGCCTTCCACGTGGGCGTGCATGGCGAGTTTATCGTCGACGTCGCCTGCTCGCTGGCCTTTAACCTGCGGAGCCGCCATCTGGTGATGGTCGAAAACCGCGGGGCGATTACCAACCTGCCGTACGATGCCGTGGTGGAAGTGCCCGCGTATATCACCTCCGAAGGCCCGGAACCGATCCGCGTTGGTCAGGTGCCGCTGTTCCATCAGACCCTTTTGCAACAGCAGCTGGCATCGGAACAGCTGCTGGTGGAGGCGACCATCGAGGGCAGCTATGAGAAAGCCCTGCAGGCGTTCACCCTCAACCGCACCGTGCCAACCATGGAGCATGCAAAAGCGATTCTGGATGAAATGATCGAGGCCAACCGCGACTACTGGCCTGCGCTGCAAAAAGCCTGGCAGGACGGCGAAACGGTGAAAAAATAGGGGCTTGCTCGCGAGTTGAACGTGGTTTGCTTGTCGGTGTCAGAAAAAACACCGACAATCCTGTTTTACGGAAAAGAATGGAGGCAACCCATGTCCACCTCATATTTTGTCGCCGCCGACTGGCTGATTGAGCACGGTGACGATCCGGAAGTCCAGATTATTGACGCGCGTATGGCCCCGCCGGGGCAAGAGCATCGCGACGTGCCCGGTGAATACCGCGCAGGGCACCTGCCTGGCGCGGTATTTTTTGATATCGAAGCCCTCTCCGATCACAACTCTCCCCTGCCGCACATGCTGCCGCGCCCGGAAGCATTTTCCGTGGCGATGCGCGAGCTGGGCGTCAGCAAAGACAAACACCTCGTTGTCTATGATGAAGGTAACCTCTTCTCCGCGCCGCGCGCGTGGTGGATGCTGAAAAACTTCGGCGTGGAAAAAGTGTCGATTCTGGCGGGCGGACTGGCCGGCTGGAAGCGTGACGAGCTGCCCCTTCAGCAGGGCGACGTGACGCTGCCGGAAGGCGAATTTGACGCCACGTTCGACGCGCACGTGGTGAAACGCCTGACCGACGTGCTGGTCGTGAGCCATGAAAAAACGGCTCAAATCGTCGATGCCCGTCCCGCGCCGCGCTTCAATGCCGAAGCGGATGAACCGCGTCCGGGGCTAAAACGTGGACATATTCCGGGCGCGCTGAACGTGCCGTGGGGCGACCTGGTGTTTGAGGGCGAGCTGAAAACCACCGACGAGCTGCGCGCCATTTTTAACCGTGCAGGCGTGGATTTGCATCGTCCGATTATTGCCAGCTGCGGCTCCGGCGTCACGGCCTGCGTGGTGATCCTGGCACTCGCCACGCTCGGCGCGAACGACGTCACGCTTTACGACGGCGCCTGGAGCGAATGGGGTGCGCGAGACGATCTGCCTGTCGAACCCGCAAAATAATGGATAACCGCCTGGCCACGTTGTTAACGCGCGGGGCATCGCTGACCCGTGCGGAGTATCGCGTCCTCGCCCACCTCACGGAGCATCCGCTGCTGGTGGGCAACATCACGGTGCGAGAGCTGGCTCAGGCGACGTTTGTTTCTACCGCCACCATCATGCGGCTGTGCCAGAAGCTGGGGTTCAGCGGTTTTAGCGAGTTTATCTGGCACTGCAAGCAGCTGCTCTCCGACACGCCGCACATAGCCGCTCAGGGGCAGTCGCTTCCTGAACTCCCGGCGCTGTTTAATCAGTTTATCGCCAACTATCAGCACACCTTCCAGTGGGTCACGCAGGAGAAGCGCCAGCAGTTTGCCGACCTGCTGCGCCAGAAAGAGAGCTTCTTTCTCTACGGGGCCGGGTTTTCCTATCTGTTTGCGGAGTACCTGACCAAGAAGCTGCAGGTGCTGGGCAAAACGGCGTTTATCTCCGGGCCGGGGGACAGCCGGAATATTTTCCTCAGCAACGCCGCCCGCTATCAGGTGTTTATTGCCGTCTCGCGCAGCGGCGAAACGGAGCAGGTGCTGGATAAAGCGCGGATTGCCAAAAATGTCGGCATGACCATCGTCGCGTTTACCCGCGCCTCCGCCAATTCGCTGGCGGGGATGGCGGACGTGCACTTTGCCCTCTATGACGAAGCGGTGCACTTCGCCGCCGAAGCCGCGGGGGTGACGTCGTTTGAGTCGAATCTGGTACTGCTGATGGATTTATTGCTGCTGGAAGCAACGGGGTGATATTCACCCCGCCGTAATCAGATGATGCGGTTAGTTTTGAGATCGCGCAGGAAGCCGCCCCAGCGACGCTCGTAGAACGGCGTGATGTGCTCGGTAATAAAGTGGCTGATGCCCTTCTCACCGTTCTTCACCTGGCAGATATCGATCGGCTCATCGCCCGGCAGCGTGTCGGTCGCCACGCTTCCCGCGGCCTGAACGATCTCGTCGAAATCTCCATCGGCTTCAATACCGATCAACAGCACCGGCTGTTCGTCCGCGCGCTCTTTAATAGAGCAAAGAAACGCACGCCTGACGGGCTTGAGCGTTTTGAACAGCGTGGTCAGGGAGTCAATCATCTGCGCGGGTGGCTCCGCCACTTCTGACAGCAGCAGCGTTTCGCCCCCTTCCAGCACCTCCTGGGTGCTGAGCGGGTTGCCCTCTTCACCTATCAGATGGCTGATTTCTCGCGGCGTGAACTCTTTCCCGGTCGGCAATTTAGCGTTGAGGAACAGCGTCTGGCCCAGCGTCATTTCAAACAGGGTACGTACCGGCATTACCACGAACGCCTGTTCGTCTTCTACCGCTTCCTGCAGGGCTTCCAGCGAGGTAAAGAACGGGATCACCGACGTGCCGTCGTCCTTCTCCCAGTGCAGGAGATCCAGCGCGCTGTCTTCGACAACCTGCTCACCTTCCGCCGCTGTGCCCGGCACCCAGACGGTGGATTCCAGCAGCGTGCGGAAAAATGCCGGACGGTGGGCGGGCTCGGTCGCCGCCTGCTCCAGCAGAGTTTCTAATTCGTTTTTGGTTTCGGACATAGTTTGGCTACTTCACAATTGCCCGGCGGCGCTTCGCTTGCACGGGCCTACGGGTTTTGTAGGCCGGGTAAGCGCAGCGCCACCCGGCAAAAAAGATTACTCAGCCGTCAGCAGGTTCGCCACGGTACGCACGCCCAGACCGGTCGCGCCCGCGGACCACTGCTCAACCGCTGCTTTACGGTACGTTGCGGAGCAGTCGATGTGCAGCCAGCCTTCGTGGTAGTTCTCAACGAAGTGGGACAGGAAGCCTGCCGCCGTGCTTGCACCCGCAGGGTACGCCGCGCTCGCGGTGTTGTTCAGCTCGGCAAAGTTGGACGGCAGCTGGCTGCGGTGGAACTCGGCCAGCGGCAGACGCCAGAACGGCTCGTTTTCCGCAGCGGCGCTTGCCAGCAGGCGAGCGGCCAGCTTGTCGTCAAAGCTGAACAGCGCGTGGTAGTCGTTGCCCAGGGCCGTTTTCGCCGCACCGGTCAGGGTCGCCATGTCGATAATCAGCTCCGGCTTCTGGGCGGAGGCGTCGATCAGGCCATCGGCCAGCACCAGACGGCCTTCGGCGTCGGTGTTCATCACTTCGACGTTTTTGCCGTTGCGGTAGCGAATGATGTCGCCCAGCTTGAAGGCGTTACCGCTCACCATGTTGTCCGCGCAGCACAGATACAGCTTCACGCGCTTGTTCAGACCGCGAGTGATGGCAAACGCCAGCGCGCCGGTGATGGTTGCCGCGCCGCCCATGTCGGACTTCATGGAGTCCATGAACGCGCTCTGCTTCAGGCTGTAGCCGCCGGTATCGAAGGTGATGCCTTTACCCACCAGGCAGGCAAAGACCGGTGCCGCTTTATCGCCGGTTGGGTTGTAATCCAGCGCCAGCAGGACCGGAGGACGCTCAGAACCACGGCCCACGGTGTGGATACCCATGTAATTCTGCTCGCGCAGGTCTTCACCTTTGGTGATGCGGTAGGACATTTTGTCGCCCGCCACGCCGCACAGCAGGTCGACCGCACGCTGTGCCAGCTGCTCCGGACCAAGTTCTTCCGCCGGGGCGTTGATGGTGTCGCGCACCCAGTCGATAATTTGCAGGCGGCTTTCCAGCTCTTTCTGACCGGCGGCATCGAGGTTTGCCCACTCAATTTTGCGGGTGCCTTTAGGGCCCTTGTAGCCCGCCCAGAATGCCCAGCTGCGGTCGGTGTCCCAGCCTTCGCCTTCCAGGGAGACATGTTTAATGCCCAGGCCGTCAATTTTACGGGCGGCGCGCTGGATCAGGCCCAGATCGTCTTTGCCCGTCAGGTGCAGGGTAATACCGTCGTTGTTGATGCTGTAGGTGGCTTTTTCGCCCCAGCGTGCGTCAGCAGGCTGATTCGAGAGCGTAATCTTCATCGCTTCGGTCATTTTATTTATCCTTATTAGCAAACGGGCCGCCAGAAGGCAGCCCGTTAAGTGATTTACTCTGCTTCATCTAACCAGACTAACAGAATCGCCTCCAGAATTTTTTCATTGGATGCGTTTGGATCGTCGTCGAAATCCTCTAAATCGCAGATCCACTGATGCATGTCGGTGAATCGTACGGTCTTCGGATCGAGATCCGGGTTCGCGTCGTAGAGCGCTTCGCCGATTTCGCGGCTGTCTGTCCACTTCAGTCCCATATCAATGCTCGCGTGCGTGGTTGATGGTGTAGCGTGGGAATTCCACGACCAGATCTTCATCGGTCACCGCGGCCTGGCAGCTCAGGCGGCTGTCTGGCTCCAGACCCCATGCTTTATCCAGCATGTCGTCTTCATCTTCGGTGCTCTCGGCGAGAGAGTCGAAACCTTCACGCACGATACAGTGGCAGGTGGTGCAGGCACAGGATTTTTCACAGGCGTGTTCCACTTCGATACCTGCACGCAGGGCAACATCGAGAATGGTTTCACCGGTCTTCGCTTCCAGAACAGCACCATCCGGACAGAGGTCCGCATGAGGCAAAATTACAATCTTTGGCATATTAAACCTCGTCCACGGACTGGCCTTTCAGCGCGACGCGGACAGATTTGTCCATGCGGCGAGCAGCAAAGTCCTGGGTTTGTTTATCAACGTTTTTAATGGCTTCTTCTATTGCGTCAGCGTCATTGCCTTCTGCGACAGCGCTTAAGTGCGCGGCAGCATCGTCAATCACCTGACGCTCAGCGGCGCTTAACAGCGCGGCATCGGCAGCAAGCGCGCCGTTCAGGCTTTCCAGCACGCGGGCGGCTTCAACTTTCTGTTCAGCCAGCATACGCGCCTTCACATCCTGCTCGGCGTAGCTCATTGAGTCCTGAATCATGGAGGCGATTTCGCCATCGGTCAGGCCGTAGGACGGCTTCACCTGGATGGACGATTCCACGCCGGTGGATTTTTCCATCGCCGTGACGCTCAGCAGGCCGTCCGCATCCACCTGGAAGGTAACGCGAATATGCGCCCCGCCAGCAGGCAGCGCCGGGATACCGCGCAGCGCAAAGCGCGCCAGAGAGCGGCAGTCCTGCACCAGCTCGCGTTCACCCTGCATCACGTGGATGGACATCGCGGTCTGGCCGTCTTTGAAGGTGGTGAACTCCTGCGCGCGCGCCACCGGAATGGTTGTATTACGCGGGATCACTTTCTCTACCAGGCCGCCCATGGTTTCTAACCCCAGCGACAGCGGGATGACGTCCAGCAGCAGCATTTCGCTGTCCGGCTTGTTGCCGACCAGGATATCGGCCTGGATTGCGGCGCCCACGGCAACCACTTTATCCGGGTCGATGGAGGTCAGCGGCGTGCGGCCAAAGAATTCGCCCACGCGCTCGCGCACCAGCGGCACGCGGGTCGAACCGCCCACCATGACCACTTCCAGCACCTCGTTCGCCTCCACGCCCGCATCTTTCAATGCGCGACGGCAGGCCAGCAGGGTGCGTTTCACCAGGGAGGCAATCAGATCGCTGAACTGGTCGCGGGTGATGTCACCCTGCCAGCCCGCAACGTTTACGGTAACCGTCTGCGCATCGCTCAGGGCGATTTTGGCGTCGATAGCCACATCCAGCAACTCACGCTGCACGCGCGCATCGCTGCGATCGCTGATGCCCGCCTGCTCGCGAATGTAATCCGCCAGCAGATGGTCGAAGTCATCGCCGCCCAGCGCGGAATCCCCGCCGGTCGCCAGCACTTCAAACACCCCGCGGCTTAAGCGCAGGATCGAGATATCAAAGGTGCCGCCGCCGAGATCGTAAACCGCAATGACCCCTTCCTGACCGGAGTCGAGGCCGTAGGCAATCGCCGCCGCCGTCGGTTCGTTCAGCAGGCGCAGCACGTGCAGGCCCGCCAGACGCGCCGCGTCTTTGGTGCCCTGACGCTGTGCATCGTCAAAATAGGCCGGAACGGTAATGACTACGCCGTCCAGATCGCCGCCGAGCGTCGCCGTCGCGCGCGCCGCCAGCGCTTTGAGGATGTCGGAGGAAACGCGAATCGGGTTCAGCAGACCGGCCGCGGTCGCGATCATCGGCAGGCCGTTTTCACTGGCCTGCAGCTGATACGGCAGATGCGGATAGCGGGTCTGAATATCGGTCAGCGAGCGGCCCATCATGCGCTTTACGGAGCTGATGGTGTTGGCCGGATCGCGCGCGGCGTTGGCGCGGGCGTCATAGCCGACCGCGTGACCCTGCTGCTGGTAGTGGACCACGGAAGGCAGCAGATGGCGGCCCTGCTCGTCGGCCAGCGTTTCCGCCTGGCCGCTGCGCACGGTCGCCACGAGAGAATTGGTGGTGCCCAGGTCAATACCCACCGCCAGACGGCGCTGGTGCGGTGCGGCACTTAAGCCAGGCTCACTAATTTGTAATAAGGCCATAATTGCTTCCGAAATTAAAAATCGAGCAGCTTTTCTTCGAGTTGTTCAGCACTGCTTCGCAGTTTATCGAGAAAACGGAGTTTGCGCACAGTATCTGCCGCCGCGTCCCAGGTCTCGTTGTTCAGTTGCTCCACCATCTGCTGATGGCGGGTATCGAACATGCCCTTCACGCGCGCGATGAAGCTTTCCAGACGCGCTTCGTCTTTGGCCTGTTCAATCTCATCCAGCTCTTCGCGAAGCTCCAGCTGTTCCATCAGAAACGCGGTGTCGCGCACGGTATGCTGTTCGCTCGCCAGGTCAAAACCATGCAGTGAAAGCAGGTACTCGGCACGGCTCAGCGGATGGCGCAGCGTCTGCCAGGCCTGGTTGATGGTCGCAGATTGGGAAACCGCAGCCAGTTGCTCTGACTGAGTACCACTGGCGAATTTATCCGGGTGATACTGACGCTGCAGATCCTGAAAGCGGATCGTCAGCGCCTGCAGATCAATCGGGTATTGAGCGGGTAGTCCGAAGAGAGTGAAGTAATCCATAACAATCTCAGGGGTAGCCTGTTAGAACAAACCCCACGCGCAGCAGGTAAGCCACGGTGGGGTTTCGGATGACGCGCGGTTAAACGTGGAAGCTTTCGCCGCAACCACACTCGTCTTTGACGTTCGGGTTCGTGAATTTGAACCCTTCGTTCAGGCCTTCTTTAACGAAGTCCAGCTGAGTGCCGTTGAGGAATTGCAGGCTTTTGCCATCGACCACCACCTTCACGCCCTTGTCTTCAAACACGGTGTCGTCAGACGCCGGTTCATCAACAAACTCCAGTACGTAAGCCATACCAGAACAGCCGGAGGTACGTACGCCCAGTCGCAGGCCAAAGCCTTTACCACGGTTCGCCAGAAAAGAGCTTACTCGCGCGGCAGCGCTGTCGCTAAGGGTAATCGACATACTCAAACCTCAATTATTTTGCTTCACGTTTGCTTTTGTAATCCGCAATGGCGGCTTTGATCGCGTCTTCTGCCAGAATTGAACAGTGAATTTTCACCGGTGGCAGTTCGAGTTCTTCAGCAATATCCGTGTTCTTGATTGCCTGTGCTTCGTCCAGAGACTTGCCCTTCACCCATTCGGTGACCAGGGAGCTGGACGCGATAGCAGAACCGCAGCCGTAGGTCTTGAAGCGCGCGTCTTCAATGATACCTTCATTGTTGACTTTAATCTGCAACTTCATCACGTCGCCACATGCCGGTGCGCCAACCATGCCGCTACCGACAGATTCGTCGCTGTTGTCAAAAGAGCCAACGTTGCGCGGGTTTTCGTAATGATCGATGACTTTTTCGCTGTATGCCATGATTGAATTCTCCTTATGTACCGATTAGTGATGTGACCATTCAATGCTGTTCAGATCCACGCCCTGCTTGAACATTTCCCACAGTGGAGAAAGGTCGCGCAGACGGCCGATAGAGTTGCGAACCAGCTTGATGGTGTAGTCAATCTCTTCTTCGGTAGTGAAACGACCTAAAGAGAAACGGATAGAGCTGTGTGCCAGCTCGTCGGTCATACCCAGCGCGCGCAGCACGTAGGATGGCTCCAGGCTTGCAGACGTACAGGCAGAGCCGGAAGAAACGGCCAGGTCTTTCAGCGCCATGATCAGCGATTCGCCTTCAACATAGTTGAAGCTGACGTTGAGGATGTTCGGAGCGCCCTGCTCGAGATCGCCGTTCAGATACACTTCTTCCATATCTTTCACGCCGTCCCACAGACGGTTACGCAGCGTGCGCAGGCGCGCCATCTCGGTTTCCATCTCTTCTTTTGCAATGCGGTACGCTTCGCCCATGCCCACGATCTGGTGAACAGGCAGCGTACCGGAACGCATGCCGCGCTCGTGACCGCCGCCGTGCATCTGTGCTTCGATGCGGATACGTGGCTTACGACGAACGTACAGCGCGCCGATACCTTTCGGGCCATAGATTTTGTGGCCGGAGAAGGACATCAGGTCCACTTTCAGCTGGCTCAGGTCGATAGGTAGTTTGCCCACGCTCTGGGTCGCGTCCACGTGGTAGATGATGCCGCGCGCGCGGCACATTTCGCCGATGGTCGCGATGTCCTGTACCACGCCGATTTCGTTGTTGACGTGCATGATGGAAACCAGAATGGTGTCATCACGCATGGCCGCTTCGAGCTCTTTGAGGTCAATAATACCGTTGCTCTGTGGGGCGAGATAGGTTACTTCGTACCCTTCACGCTCCAGCTGGCGGCAGGTATCCAGCACGGCTTTGTGTTCGGTTTTGCTGGTGATGATGTGCTTGCCTTTTTTCTGATAAAAGTTGGCTGCACCTTTGATCGCCAGGTTGTCGGATTCGGTCGCACCGGAGGTGAAAACAATCTCACGCGGGTCGGCACCCACCAGGTCAGCAATCTGATTACGGGCGATATCGACCGCCTCTTCAGCATGCCAGCCAAAACGGTGTGAACGGGAAGCTGGGTTACCAAAGTTTCCGTCCAGGGTCAGACACTGCATCATTTTCTCGGCAACACGCGGGTCCACCGGCGTGGTTGCGGAGTAATCGAGATAAATCGGTAATTTCATTGCTCTTTAAACTCCGTACATCGCTTCAATGCAAGGAATCAGGCAACCGGCTGGATGTACGACCGAGTACGCGGGGCGTGACCGCCCCGGCCTGATTCTGAAATCTTTATCGTTTTATTACGCGCGCAGTTTGACGTCGATAGCGTCCTGCGCGCGGGTGCTGCGTTGGGAATCCTGACCGTGCTGACGACCAGAGACATCCAGAACTTCCTGGTTATTGACCAGTTCACCCAGGGTGATGTTGTTCAGGAAGCCGGTGAGACGGTCGCTCAGGTCGCGCCACAGCGCGTGGGTCAGGCATTTGTCGCCGCCCTGGCAGCCGCCTTTACCCTGGCAACGGGTCGCGTCAACGGATTCGTCAACTGCGCTAATCACTTCACCAACTGCAATACTGCCCGCGTCTTTACCCAGCAGATAACCGCCGCCTGGGCCACGAACGCTGGAAACCAGTCCATTTTTACGCAGTCTGGAGAACAGCTGTTCCAGATAAGAGAGGGAGATCCCTTGTCGTTCAGAAATATCAGCCAACGGAACCGGGCCCGCTTCGGAGTTGAGCGCAACGTCCAGCATCGCGGTCACGGCATAACGCCCTTTAGATGTCAGTCTCATGTCTTACTTAACCTCAAACTCGCCCCTGCCCGGGGTTTTTTATAGTAAAATGGGGTATTGCATAGCAGGGCCAAGTCTGACATTCCTGACTAAAATGGTCAACTATTTACTTGACTGTTTTAGTCAGGTATTTAACCTTCCGTGCCGTTTTGCCTGGGTGCGGCCTGATGCCCTCACCCCGGCCCTCTCCCACGGGGAGAGGGAGAAAACAAACCGGCACTATTCCTTATTCTTCTGCTCAATCGACGCCAGAATTCCGCGCAGGATGTTCAGCTCCTGACTTTCCGGGCGCGCGCGGGTAAACATACGGCGCAGCTTGTTCATTACCTGGCCCGGGTGGCCTTCACGGATAAAGCCGGTTGAGAGCAGCGTCTGCTCCAGGTGACCGTAGAAGCGCTCAAGATCGTCCACCAGCGGGTAGGCCGTCTCTTCTTTCGGTTCGACCGGTTTCTCCTGCGTCGCCAGCCACGCCATACGCACTTCATAGGCGATAACCTGCACCGCCATCGCCAGGTTCAGCGAGCTGTATTCCGGGTTCGCCGCGATGGCAACGTGATAGTGGCACTTCTGCAGCTCGTCGTTGGTCAGGCCTACGCGCTCGCGGCCAAACACCAGCGCAACCGGGGCCTGCTCCGCTTCTGAGACGCTTTTCAGGCCGCATTCGCGCGGATCCAGCATCGGCCACGGCAGCGTGCGTGAACGCGCGCTCGTGCCGACAACGAGGCTGCAACCGGCCAGCGCTTCGTCAAGGGTGTCGACGATCTGGGCGTTGCCGATCACGTCGCTGGCACCGGCCGCCAGGGCGATGGCCTGCGAGTCTGGTTTCACCAGCGGGTTAACCAGCCACAGGTTTGTTAAGCCCATGGTTTTCATAGCGCGGGCAACGGAGCCCATGTTGCCGGTGTGCGATGTTTCAACCAGCACGATTCGAATGTTTTGCAGCATAATTTTTAATGTCTGAATTCAGCGTCTGAAGAATATTCGGGCATATTATCATAAACGGGAGACATAATCCGATCCCACTGCTATACTCTGCGCCGATTTTCCTGTTCTTTAACATCCAGTGAGAGAGACCGATGCATCCGATGCTGACCATCGCCGTGCGCGCAGCGCGCAAGGCGGGTAATGTAATTGCCAAACACTACGAAACGCCAGACTCCGTAGAAACCAGCCAGAAAGGCAGCAATGATTTCGTGACTAACGTCGATAAAGCCGCAGAAGCGATTATTATCGAAACGATCCGCAAATCTTACCCGCAGCACACCATCATCACCGAAGAAAGCGGTGAACATGAAGGTACCGATCAGGATGTTCAATGGGTTATCGATCCACTGGATGGCACCACCAACTTCGTCAAACGCCTGCCACACTTCTCTGTGTCTATCGCAGTACGCATTAAAGGCCGTACTGAAGTCGCCGTTGTTTACGATCCAATGCGTAACGAACTGTTCACCGCTACCCGCGGTCAGGGCGCACAGCTGAACGGCTACCGTCTGCGCTGCAGCAACGCACGCGATCTGGACGGCACCATCCTGGCGACCGGTTTCCCGTTCAAGGCGAAACAGCACGCGACCACCTATATGAATATCCTGGGCAAACTGTTCACCGAATGCGCGGACTTCCGTCGCACCGGTTCTGCTGCGCTGGATCTGGCTTACGTGGCGACCGGCCGCGTTGACGGTTACTTCGAGCTGTCACTGAAGCCTTGGGACTTTGCTGCGGGCGAGCTGATCGCACGTGAAGCAGGTGCCATCGTGTGTGATTTCACCGGCGGCCATAACTATATGTCTACCGGCAACATCGTTGCGGGTAACCCACGCGTTGTTAAAGCCATGCTGGCAAACATGCGTGATGAACTGAGCGATGCTCTGAAGCGTTAATCCCGGTAATTCCCTCTCCCTGTGGGAGAGGGTCAGGGTGAGGGCATCAGACCGCACCCTACTAGAAAGGCCGCAATCCCCTTCCTACCGGCACCGCGCTCATCCACATCGTCACCGCCGCTACCAGCAGAATCACCCCGCCCGCCAGCGCGAGCGTTGTCCACCCGACCTGTCGCCACAGCACCGGCGTTTTATTGCCGCTGAGTTTGACCGCCAGCTGACGGAAGCTGTGTACCAGCAGCGCTAACGACGAAATGGTGAGAGACGTTCCTGCCGCCATCGCCAGCGCCGAGAGCATTCCCCAGCCAAACACGCCTATCACCTTACTGAACAGCAGCACCATGATTGCCCCCGAACACGGGCGCATGCCCATCGAGAGAACAATCATCAGCCGCGCCCGCCAGTCGTCGCCGTTCTGCAACTGTTCCTGCGTGGGCAGATGCTGATGTCCGCAGCCGCAGCTTTCATCATGAACGTGGTGCGGCGTAAAGGTTTTGAATTTCGGTTTTTGCAGCAGCACGCGCAGCTTTTTCAGCGCCCGCCAGCAGAGGATCAGCCCCAGCACGCCCACCAGCGCGTAGCTCCCCTTCTCCAGCCAGAAGCTGCTCAGGTGCAGCTGACGCGCGGGAAGCTGTAACAGCGAAAGCACCACCACCACGAGCGCAATCGCCACGCCGCCCTGAAGCAGGGAGGAGGCCAGCGTCAGGCCGATACTCGATTTGAGCTTCGACGGATGTGTGGCGAGCCAGGTTGTGATGACAATTTTGCCGTGCCCCGGACCCAGCGCGTGCAGAACGCCATAGATAAAGCTGAACGCCAGCAGGGAACCACCCGCTTTGGTCGGGTTCTCCGCCACCGCCTTCAGCAGACCGCTCATCTGCTGGTTGACCTCCCGCTGCCAGACAATGCTTTTCATCATCACCTGCGGCCAGGCCTGCCACAGCCAGAGCAAACCGCAAACGGCTAGCAGGAGAAAGAGCGCCAGCGGCCAGAGGTGCAGCCAGCGGCGCGGTTTCCGAACCGGAGAGGAGATCACTGACATTGTAACGTCACCTCCTGCGCGAACTGTTTACCCAACTCCATGTCCTCAGGCGGTGCATCTTCTTTATCAAGCGAGACCGCAAAGTTCAGCGTCTCCTCGCTGGGTTTCGGGGTATGCACGCCAATTTTGCAGTTTTTTTGCAGAGCGTCCGGCAGCCGTACGTCGCTGTCTTTGTCATAGCGCATGTCGACGTAGTAGGTAGGATCAAAGGTGGAAAAGCGGTACGTTTGCCCCGCCAGCGGCTGCGGATGCGCCAGCGGAAGCACGAAGGTCAGCACCGCCTGATGCCCGTCACGCGTCATACCATATTCCGTTGGCCGGTTAAGAAATTTGACCTTTTGCCCGTTGTGCCAGAACTCCGTGAAGTAGTGCTGACCGAGCACGTTGGCCATCACTTCCGCCGCCAGCTTTTTCCAAATTTCGTCGCCGGGCTTCGCGTTTCCCGCATCGTAGAGCAGATCGGCCGAGGTGATTTCATCCATCGTCCAGCGCATCTTCAGGCCACTCAGCTGCGTGCCGTCGGTGACCAGCTCCGTCTGGAGGTCAATAAAACTGTGAGGGTGTGCGCTGGCGGTGAAGCTGATAGCCGCCAAAAATAACGCCATCGCACTTTGTTTAACTGTTTGCATCAATTCCTCACGTCAAAAATTCTGTGATGTTCCCCAGCAATCCTGAGTGAAAGGCCTGCCGGCGCGCTTTTCAGCGCTCATCCTTTAGCTATTCTTATCAAACATTCACACTGGATACCCGACAGATGATGACGACGCTTGAAATTCCATCTGTGCTTTCCAGTTCGCAGCGCCGCTGCCAGGTGCTCTTGATGCTTTACCTGCCCGATGCTGCCGTCACCGCACAGAGCATCATTGCTGCCAACGGGGTTGACGACGCGATGGCACGGCAAGATATAGCCGAGACGCGCGATGAAATCCAGCGCTATCACCGGCTGGACATCGTCACGCACCACGACGGCAGCTACCGGATTGAAGGCACAGCCCTGAATCAGCGTTTATGCCTGCTGCACTGGCTGCGTCGGGCGCTGCGGCTTTGCCCGCAGTTTGTCTCGCACCAGTTTACCCCCGCATTAAAAACCGCGCTTAAACAACACGGCATTGCGCGGCCGCTTTACGACGATGCGAACCTGCGCGCGCTGATCGGCTTCTGCTCACGCAAGCTGCAGCGCCAGTTTGAATGCCGCGACGTCCAGTTTTTACAGCTCTATTTACAATACTGTCTTATTCAGCACCAGCTCGGAAATACGCCGCAGTTTTCTCACGTTCAGCGCAGCTGGACCCAGTCGAGAGGGGAGTATTTTACGGCCCAGGAGATTGTGCGTCACTGGAGACGGCGCGTGCCGCAGGGTGCGCACGGGGATGAACAGCTGTTTCTGGCGCTGCTGTTTATGATGCTCCGCACGCCCGATCCGGTGCTCGATAAACACCAGCAGGATCAGCGCTTGCGCCGGGCCATCGTGCGCATGGTCGCCCGTTTTCGCTCACAGACCGGAATGAACTTCAGCGACGAGCAAGGGCTGACCGATCAGCTGTATATCCATCTTGCTCAGGCGCTGGACCGCTCGCTGTTTGAGATTGGCATCGACAATAGCCTGCCGGAGGAGATCCATCGTCTCTATCCCCGGCTGTTACGCACCACGAAGGAAGCGCTGTTTGAGCTGGAGGCGGAGTTCGGGCTGCGTTTTTCTGATGAAGAGATGAGCCTTGTCGCGGTGATTTTCGGTGCCTGGCTGATGCAGGAGACCGATCTGCACGAAAAACAGGTGATCCTGCTGACGGGAGACGATAAGGCCAGCGAGGATCTGATTGAACAGCAGCTTCGCGAGCTGACGCTGCTGCCGCTCAATATTCGCTATCTGACGCTGCAGGCTTTTCAGAAAGAGGGGGCACCGCGCGAGGCCGCGCTGGTTATCACCCCCTACCCTACAGTCCTGCCGCTGTTCTCGCCGCCGCTGATCCATGCCGTTGAGACATTGAACGCGCAGCAACAAGAACATATTCGCGCCATGCTGGAATCATAGCGACGCGCGAGCGGCCACTTTAGGGCGAACAACGATTGCGGGTAAGGCGACCAGCGCCATCACCCAGAAGACGCCATGCCCCAGATGCTGGTAGAGGAACCCCGCAAAGACCGTCATGATCGCGATACTCCCCCCCATTGCAACCGCCGAATAGACGGCCTGCAGGCGAATAACGTCCCCACCCTCGCGCGCAGCGATATAGCGCATCGCCGCCAGATGACACACGGTAAAGGTGCCGCAGTGAAGAATTTGCGCCACGATCAGCCACGGCAGTTCGGTCGTCCAGCCCATAATGCCCCAGCGCGCCACGCCGCACACGGCGGAAAGCAGCAGCAGGTCACGCGCGCCAAAGCGACGAAACAGCTTCTTGCTCAGGGCGAAGATAATGACTTCGGCCACCACGCCCAGCGACCACAGATAGCCCACGGCGGAAGCAGAGTATCCCGCCCCCTGCCAGTAGATGGCGCTGAAGCCATAGTATGCCGCATGCGCCCCCTGAAGCAGACAGACACACGCCAGAAAACGCCAGCTTTGTGCTACCAGGCTCCGCCAGGCGGGCCAGCCTGCGCTCTCCTGATGGCGGCTTTCCCCTTGCGGCATTATCGATGGCCGCAGCAGCATGCCCAGCAGCATTGAGGCAATACCGATACTCAGCAGGGCGAGAATGGCGCGGTAATCGTAAAGGCTGACCAGTTTACCCACCAGCGCGGAGCCAATCACAAAGGCAATAGAGCCCCACAGGCGCACGCGCCCATAGTCCATGGTGATCTGCTTTTGCCAGGTGTTCGCCAGGGCATCCGTCAGCGGTACCAGCGGTGAGAAGAACAGGTTAAAGCCGACCATTACCACCATCAGCCAGGCAAACTGGTGGCTGACCCAGAAGCAGGCAACAAAGACCAGCGTCAGCAGAGCAAGAATGCGCACGGCCTTGATCAGCAAGGAGGGATCGCTGACGCGCGGGGCAATCAGCAGGCTACCGAGGAAACGCGCCACCAGCCCGGCCCCCAGCAGGACACCGATGGTCTCGGGAGTCAGGCCGATACCCTTGAGCCAGACGCTCCAGAAGGGCAGAAAAATACCGTAGCTAAAGAAATAGGTGAAATAACTGAGCGCCAGCCAGCGCGTGGAATGCAAGACCATGAATCCCTCCCGAAATCGAGGCCATAGTCTGGCGAGAATATAAAAATTAAGCAAGTCGATAGCCTGCTATAAATTAACGAAAAATTAACATCTTGTGCAGTCGTCTGGCTTATGGCAGGGAATGAAAATATGTATTACGTTTAAATTACTCCACTTGCAGAGGTTTTTCTGCCATGAACTCACTACGTTATTTCGATTTCGGTCAGTCACGTCACCTGCTGCTGCTGATTGGCCGCATCTCGCTTGTCGTGCTGTTTATTATCTTTGGTTATCCAAAACTGACGGGGTTTAGCGGCACCGTGCAATATATGACCTCGCTGGGTACGCCGATGCCCATGCTGGCGGCCATTATTGCGGTGGTGATGGAAGTGCCTGCCGCCATCCTGATTGTCCTGGGCTTTTTCACCCGTCCGCTCGCGGTACTGTTTGTATTCTATACCCTCGGAACCGCGGTGATTGGACACCACTACTGGGATATGACCGGTGATGCAGTCGTGCCGAATATGATTAACTTCTATAAGAACGTCAGCATTGCTGGCGCCTTTATTTTGCTGGCCATTGTTGGTCCGGGAGCCATTTCCCTCGACCGGCGTTAAGCCATAAAAAAAGGCCGCAAGCGCGGCCTTTTTTATTTCTGCAAAGCAGACGAATTATGCGTATACCGGGAAGCGTGCGCAGATATCCAGAACTTTACCTTTGACGCGCTCGATTACCGCTTCGTCATTGATGTTGTCCAGAACGTCACACATCCAGCCAGCCAGCTCTTTCACTTCCGCTTCTTTAAAGCCGCGGCGAGTTACGGCCGGAGAACCGATACGGATACCGGAGGTCACGAACGGGCTCTTCGGATCGTTTGGCACGCTGTTTTTATTCACGGTGATGTTGGCGCGGCCCAGGGCTGCGTCAGCTTCTTTACCGGTCAGGTTCTTGTCAACCAGATCCAGCAGGAACAGGTGGTTTTCAGTACCGCCTGATACTACTTTGTAGCCACGGTTCAGGAACACTTCCACCATCGCTTTGGCGTTCTTAGCAACCTGCTGCTGATAAACCTTGAACTCTGGCTCCATCGCTTCTTTCAGCGCTACCGCTTTAGCCGCGATAACGTGCATCAGCGGGCCACCCTGCGCGCTTGGGAATACGGCGGAGTTCAGTTTCTTATACAGATCTTCGTCACCGCCTTTCGCCAGGATCAGGCCACCGCGTGGACCCGCCAGGGTTTTGTGGGTGGTGGTGGTCACAACGTGAGCGTGTGGAACCGGGTTCGGGTAAACGCCAGCGGCAATCAGGCCCGCAACGTGCGCCATATCAACGAACAGGTAAGCACCGATGCTGTCCGCGATTTCACGCATTTTTGCCCAGTCAACGATACCGGAGTAAGCAGAGAAGCCACCGATGATCATCTTCGGTTTGTGCTCTTTAGCCTGCTTCGCCATGTCTTCGTAGTCAATTTTGCCGGACTCATCAATACCGTAAGGGATGATGTTGTACAGTTTGCCGGAGAAGTTAACCGGGGAGCCGTGAGTCAGGTGGCCGCCCTGCGCCAGGTTCATACCCAGAACGGTATCGCCCGGCTGCAGCAGCGCGGTGTAGACCGCGAAGTTAGCCTGAGAGCCAGAGTGCGGCTGCACGTTCGCGTAGTCAGCGCCAAAGAGTTCTTTCGCACGGTCGATAGCCAACTGCTCAACGATATCAACGTACTCGCAACCGCCGTAGTAGCGTTTGCCCGGGTAACCTTCAGCATATTTGTTAGTCAGCTGAGAACCCTGCGCCTGCATGACGCGCGGGCTGGTGTAGTTTTCGGAGGCGATCAGTTCGATGTGCTCTTCCTGACGTACTTTTTCCTGCTCCATAGCCTGCCACAGTTCGGCATCATAATCGGCAATGTTCATTTCACGCTTTAACATCCGCATCTCCTGACTCAGCTAACAAGTAAATTTTGGCCTGAAAAGGCAGTCCTGTTGGACGACGGGCAACAGTATAACTGATTAGTTCTGTGATAACAGGTCTTGACAAACGATTTTACGCAAACGTTTTCCTGCGCGCCACGCAAGGGTTTGAGGAATAAAGCTCTCGCCATTTCCAGCGGATTTCTTTTCAGGTTTGTGATGCATATTTTTCATCTTGCAAAGAACCATTTACAACGCAGGGGTATTTTTTATAAGATGCATTTAAAATACATCATTAAAGTCACATCAGAAGGATGCGCTCATGCTCGACGCCCAAACCATCGCTACCGTTAAAGCCACCATTCCCCTGCTGGTGGAAACCGGCCCTAAACTCACCGCCCATTTCTACGATCGCATGTTCACGCACAACCCGGAGCTCAAAGAAATTTTCAACATGAGCAACCAGCGTAACGGCGATCAGCGCGAAGCGCTGTTCAACGCCATCGCGGCCTACGCCAGCAATATTGAAAACCTGGCCGCGCTGCTGCCTGCGGTAGAAAAGATTGCACAGAAACATACCAGCTTCCAGATCCAACCCGAGCAGTACAACATTGTGGGTGGCCACCTGCTGGCGACGCTGGACGAGATGTTCAGCCCGGGCCAGGAGGTGCTGGACGCGTGGGGTAAAGCCTACGGCGTGCTGGCAAACGTGTTTATCAACCGTGAAGCACAGATTTACAGCGAAAACGCCAGCAAGAACGGCGGCTGGGAAGGCACGCGGGCGTTCCGCATCGTCGAGAAAACCCCGCGCAGCGCATTAATTACCAGCTTTGAATTTGAGCCGGTGGACGGACAGCCGGTTGCCGATTACCAGCCAGGGCAGTATCTGGGCGTGTGGCTGAAGCCTGAAGGCTTCCCGCATCAGGAGATCCGCCAGTATTCTCTTACCCGCAAGCCAAACGGCAAAGGCTACCGCATTGCGGTGAAGCGTGAGGACGGCGGCCAGGTCTCCAACTGGCTCCACAACGAAGCTAACGTGGGCGACGTGGTTCATCTGGCCGCGCCGGCGGGCGATTTCTTTATGGCCGTTGAAGCGAATACCCCGGTTACGCTGATCTCTGCGGGCGTCGGCCAAACGCCAATGCTGGCGATGCTCGATACGCTGGCGAAAGCAAACCACGGTGCGCAGGTCAACTGGTTCCACGCTGCGGAAAACGGTGACGTGCACGCCTTTGCGGATGAAGTGAAAACGCTCGGGGCTTCCCTGCCGCGCTTCACCGCGCACACCTGGTATCGCCTGCCGACGGAGGCTGACCGCGCAGCCGCTCGGTTTGACAGCGAAGGTCTGATGAATTTAAGCCAGATGGAAGGGGCATTTAGCGCGCCGGACATGCAGTTCTACGTCTGCGGGCCGGTAGTGTTTATGCAGTATGCCGCGCAGCAGCTGGTGGAGCTGGGTGTGAACAAAGACAACATTCATTACGAATGTTTCGGGCCGCATAAGGTGCTGTAATGAAAAAGCCCCTCGTTCGAGGGGCTTTTTTTCGCCGGGTGGCGGCTGCGCCTTACCCGGCCTACAAAACCGTTGGCATGGTTAAATCGCGGCGTCGTCTTCTTCGCCGGTACGGATACGGATCACGCGCGCCACGTCAAAGACGAAGATTTTACCGTCGCCGATTTTGCCCGTCTGTGCGGTGCGGATAATGGTATCCACGCAGGTATCGACGATATCGTCGCTGACCACGATTTCAATTTTTACTTTCGGCAGAAAGTCGACCATGTACTCTGCGCCACGGTACAGCTCGGTGTGGCCCTTCTGACGACCAAAACCTTTCACTTCCGTCACGGTCATCCCGGTGATGCCGACTTCCGCCAGCGCTTCACGCACATCATCCAGTTTGAAAGGTTTAATAATCGCATCAATCTTTTTCATGGTGGGTCCTTAAACTCTTGCCTGTAAGCTGCCTCGTAATCGATTGCTCACAGTACCATACGGCATTACTCTTTAAAATCGTTTGCTTCCAGCTCGTGGCGCGACAGCAGCTTGTAGAACTCGGTGCGGTTGCGTCCGGCCATGCGCGCCGCGTGGGTCACGTTGCCTTTGGTGATCTGCAATAGCTTGCGCAGATAGTTAAGCTCAAACTGATTCCGCGCTTCCGCAAACGTCGGCAGGGCCGTGTTTTCCCCTTCCAGCGCCTGCTCCACCAGCGCGTCGCTGATCACCGGTGACGAGGTCAGCGCCACGCACTGCTCAATCACGTTCACCAGCTGGCGCACGTTACCCGGCCAGCTTGCGGCCATCAGCCGCTTCATCGCGTCGGTGGAAAACGCGCGCACGAACGGTTTATGGCGATCGGCCGCCTGGCGCAAAAGGTGGTTCGCCAGCAGCGGAATGTCTTCCGCACGTTCCGCCAGCGCCGGGATCTTCAGGTTCACCACGTTCAGGCGGTAGTAGAGATCTTCGCGAAACTCGTTGCGGGCCATCACTTTTGGCAGATCGCGGTGGGTGGCGGAAATAATTCGCACATTAATATCAATGTCGCGGTTGCTGCCCAGCGGGCGAACTTTTCGCTCCTGCAGCACGCGCAGCAGTTTGACCTGCAGCGGCGCGGGCATGTCGCCAATCTCGTCCAGGAACAGCGTGCCGCCTTCCGCAGCCTGGAACAGCCCTTCCCGGCTGCTCACCGCGCCGGTGAATGCGCCGCGGGCGTGACCAAACAGTTCAGATTCGAGCAGTTGTTCCGGAAGCGCGCCGCAGTTAATGGCGATAAAGGCGTTTTTACTGCGCGGGCTGGCGTTATGGATCGCCTGGGCCAGGATCTCTTTCCCGGTTCCGCTCTGGCCGTTGATGAGCACGCTGACGTCGGACTGCGCCACCATCCTGGCCTGTTCAAGCAGACGCAGCATAATGGGGCTGCGGGTGACGATGGACTCTCGCCATGCTTCATCCCCCGCCGGGGCGGCATGTTCCAGCGCGCTGTCGATGGCCTTATAGAGCGCGTCTTTGTCCACCGGCTTGGTCAGGAAGCTGAATACCCCCTGCTGGGTCGCGGCAACCGCATCCGGGATCGACCCGTGCGCCGTCAGGATAATCACGGGCATACCCGGCTGCTGCTTCTGGATCTCCGCAAACAGCTGCAGGCCATCCATTTCGTCCATCCGCAGGTCGCTTATCACCAGATCGATTTTCTCGCGACTGAGGATCTTCAGCCCCTCCAGCCCGCTTTCAGCGGTCACGACGCTGTAGCCTTCACTCACCAGACGCATGCCCAGTAGCTTTAACAGCCCGGGATCGTCATCCACCAGTAACAGATGGGCAGGTTTACGGCTCGTCATGCTTCACATCCTCTTGTTTCGGCGTATCGCTGTCCGGTGCCGCGGATGAACTCCCCGGCTGATATTTACGCGACGAAAGCTGCCTTTCGATATCGGTCAGGTTCTCCAGCTTACGCGTCGTGGTATCCAGCTGCGTGCGTAAATGTTGCTGCTGTTGACGCAGCGTATCAAGCTCGCTGTCGGTTGACTGCTGCAGCTTGCTGTAGCGGGAGCGCTCTTCAGACAGCTGAAGCTGTAATGTCTGCCCATCGCGCCAGAGCTGGTATACCGGGCGTACCTGTACCGGAAGATTGACCACAAACGTGTCCAGTCGGGTCACATTGACGCGGCGTTCAACGGGGGTGATTTTCGCATCTGCAAGTAAAATCCCACGCTTGAACGCGTCCTGCCAGGTGTCGTCATCCAGCATCGCCGCCTTCGAACGGGCGTCTACCGGCGCAAGACGCTGGGCGCAATCGATTCCACGCAGCCAGAACAGCGGGTTACTTTCAACATCATGTCCTGACAGGTTCCAGATGTCTTCACAGCGGGTGGAGAGGAAATCTGCCAGCTGGTTATCGGGCCATTTATCTTCTTGTTTATCGCTAATGGCACTTTGTGGCGCATGTGAAACACACCCTGCCAGAAATAAACAGGGCAGGCTCAGGCGAAGCGTGTTGCAGGAAAACACCGCGCGTACGGCGCGGAAAAAGACATGTGACATACTCACCAGACATAGATTCATTTTATTGATTTTTCCGGCTCAGGGGCAGTTCGATACGGAAGCAAACATCTGAACGTTCGTCCGCGGCAATGTTTAGCTCACCCTGCATGCGTCGAATGCAGTCCCGGGCGATGCTCAAGCCCAGCCCGCTTCCTTTAACCGCGCCTTTCCGCTGATGACTCCCCTGGAAAAAGGGTTCGAATATCATGATTTTTTCGTCATCGGGGATCGGGGTTCCGGTGTTTGCGACGTCAATAAACACCCGTGAACCATTCGTATTACTTCGGATATAAATGTTACCGGATTCAGTACCATAGTGCACCGCATTGGAGTAAAGATTATCCAGAACGCTCATCAGCAGCATGGGTTCAGCCAGGCATGCAGGCGCATTCAGCTCGACGCCGGTATGCATCATTTTAGCTCTTGCTGGCAAGCTATGGGCGGAGATCACCATATCCACCAGCGGCTCAATCTCAACGTTTTCCAGTACGACCGCCCCGTCTGCCAGCTTGCGGTTGTAGTCCAGCAGTTGCTCAATCAGCTTTTGCAGATTGCGGCTGCTGTTATCCAGGATCTCGACAATTTCTTTCTGTTCTGGCGTTAGGGGCCCGGCCACTTCGTCCGCCAGCAGCTCCGTTCCTTCACGCATGCTGGCCAGCGGCGTTTTAAGCTCATGAGAGATATGGCGCAGAAACTGATGACGCTGGGATTCGAGCCACGCCAGGCGCTCGGACAGCCAGATAATGCGCTGGCCGACGGATCGCAGCTCGCGCGGGCCTTTAAAAGCGACCGTATCCCCGAGCGATTTCCCCTCCCCCAGGCGGTTGATCATACGCTGAATGCCCTTCACCGGGCCGATGATCATGCGGGTAAAGAGCAGCACCAGCCCAAGACTCACCAGGAACAGCACCAGCGCCTGCCAGCCGAAGAACTGGCCGCGCTCGGCAATCTCCTGCTGGAGCTGCTGGCCGCGAGAGAAAATCACCGTGCGCGTTGACTGCACCATCTCGGTGTTGGCGCTGGCAAAAGCTTCAAGACGCGCGGCGGCGGCGGCATCCGGGCCGCTGTTACTGCACTGCAGCTGCGCAAGATCGTTCAAATCCTGACGTAACGCCTGATAGAGCTTGTCGTCAGGCAAAACCCCCGCGTGAGCGTCCAGCATTTCGCTGTAGCGTTTACGCTGACTCTGATAAACCTTTTCCAGCGTCCGATCGTCAAGCACGCAATACTGACGATAGCTGCGCTCCATCTCCAGCGCGGCGTTGGTCATCGCTTCACTGCGTCTGGCGTCGATGAGCGTCGTGCGGTTGGTCAAAGCCGCCTGCGCGCTCAGTGCGTTCAGACTTTGCCACGCCTGCCAGGCAAGGATCAGCAGCGGCAGCAGGATCAGCAGGAAGGCCATCATGACGAGCTGTCGCAGGGAGCGGGGGAAAACGGGCCAGCGTTTCAACGCATTACTCTCTTAATGGGGGTTTACGCAGAGCGTAACTGAGTCTGCCCTTCAGATACAACAAAGCCGGGTAAAAACCCGGCTTTGTCATGGAATGAGGCGGTGCCTAACTCGACGTTTCGCCCTGGCCTGATAAAGCATCGCTATGATCAGTAGTTGGACGGCAGGCACCTTTTTGTGCGTCATTCGAAGTTTATGTAGCGCGTCCCGAAGGGGCTGACATAAGAAGGTGAATGAGCCACTGGTTAATATTATGCAACACCCGTGCCAGAATGCAAAACAAAATATTAACATATTGAAATATATGCTTTTTACTCGTTTAACCGGTTAATTATCGGTTGAATGATTTCCAGGCTAAGTGTCGCTATTAAGCAACACCTTAACGGGAACCCATACCACCATATATAAATCAATGATTTAAATGTCTCCTTTTGGAGACATCTGCATATATTATTTGTCGCGATTTTGCGACAGATACAAAAAAGCCCGGTGGCGCTCGCGCTTACCGGGCCTACAGGTACTGCGTTAAAACTTAACCCAGCTGCTTACGCGCGTTGCGGAAGATACGCATCCACGGGCTGTCCTCGCCCCAGTTTTCCGGGTGCCAGGAGTTGCTCACGGTACGGAACACGCGTTCCGGGTGCGGCATCATGATGGTCGCGCGACCGCTTTCGCTGGTCACCGCCGTAATACCGTTGGCGGAGCCGTTCGGGTTAGCCGGGTAGGTTTCTGTCACCTTGCCGAAGTTATCGACAAAGCGCAGCGCCACCAGCCCTTTGCTCTCCAGCTGAGCCAGATGCGCAGCATCACGCACTTCTACCTGACCTTCACCGTGGGAAACGGCGATTGGCATCTGTGAACCGACCATCCCCTGCAGCAGCAGAGACGGGCTTTGGGTCACTTCCACCAGGCTGAAGCGCGCTTCGAAGCGGTCGGACTGGTTGCGCACAAAGCGCGGCCAGGCTTCGCTGCCCGGGATCAGCTCGCGCAGGTTAGACATCATCTGACAGCCGTTACACACGCCCAGCGCCAGGGTCTGCGGACGGTGGAAGAAGGTTTCGAACTCGTCACGCACGCGGCTGTTGAACAGGATGGACTTCGCCCAGCCTTCGCCCGCGCCCAGCACGTCGCCGTAGGAGAAGCCGCCGCACGCCACCAGCGCCTGGAAATCTTCCAGACCGGTACGGGCCGCCAGCAGGTCGCTCATGTGGACGTCGATGGCGTCAAAGCCCGCACGGTGGAAGGCAGCCGCCATCTCAACGTGGGAGTTAACGCCCTGCTCGCGCAGCACCGCCACTTTCGGACGCGCGCCGGTCGCAATGTACGGCGCGGCAATGTCTTCGTTAATGTCGAAGGAGAGCTTCACGTTCAGGCCTGGATCCTGGTCATTCGCTTTCGCGTTATGCTCCTGATCGGCACATTCCGGGTTATCACGCAGGCGCTGCATCTGCCAGGTGGTTTCCGCCCACCACATGCGCAGCGTGGTGCGGCTTTCGCTGAACACGGCGTGAACGTCTGCTTCAATGACGAAGCGGTCGCCCTGAACGGCTTTACCCAGATAGTGCACGCAATCTGCCAGACCGTGCTGCGCCAGAATGGCTTCAACCGCGTCGCGATCCGCCGCGCGCACCTGAATCACGGCGCCCAGCTCTTCATTGAACAGCGCCGCCAGACGGTCTTCGCCAAGCGTGGCAATGTTCGCTTCCACGCCGCAGTGGCCGGTGAAGGCCATCTCTGCCAGCGTCACCAGCAGGCCGCCGTCGGAACGGTCGTGGTAGGCCAGCAGCTTACGCTGCGCCACCAGCGCCTGAATCGCGTCGTAGAAGCCTTTCAGCTGGGCCACGTCACGCACGTCGGCTGGCTTGTCGCCGAGCTGGCGGTAAACCTGCGCCAGCGCGGTAGCACCCAGCGCGTTGTGACCTTTACCCAGGTCAATCAGCAGCAGGGCGTTGTCTTCGGTCGCAAGCTGCGGCGTAACGGTGTGGCGCACGTCTTCCACGCGGGCAAACGCGGTGATCACCAGCGACAGCGGAGAGGTCATCTCGCGCTGCTCGCTGCCTTCCTGCCAGCGGGTTTTCATCGACATGGAGTCTTTGCCCACCGGAATGGTCAGGCCGAGGGCTGGACACAGCTCTTCACCCACCGCTTTCACAGCTTCATACAGGCCAGCATCTTCGCCAGGGTGACCGGCTGCGGCCATCCAGTTTGCGGAGAGCTTGATACGTTTGATATCGCCAATCTGCGTCGCAGCGATGTTGGTCAGCGCTTCACCCACTGCCAGACGGGCAGAGGCCGCGAAGTCCAGCAGCGCCACCGGGGTGCGTTCGCCGAGAGCCATCGCTTCGCCGTAGTAGCTGTCGAGGCTCGCAGTGGTCACGGCGCAGTTAGCGACCGGGATCTGCCACGGGCCGACCATCTGGTCGCGCGATACCATACCGGTCACGGTGCGGTCGCCGATGGTCACCAGGAAGGTTTTCTCTGCCACAGCTGGCAGGTGCAGCACGCGGTTGACCGCTTCTGCCACGGTGATGCCCTGACGATCCAGCGCTTTGCCCGCCGCTTTACGGGTCGTTACGTCGCGGGTCATCTTCGGCGTTTTACCGAGCAGAACGTCGAGCGGCAGATCGATCGGCTGGTTGTCAAAGTGGGTATCGCTTAAGGAAAGGTGCTGCTCTTCGGTCGCTTCACCGATGACGGCATACGGCGCGCGCTCGCGGCGGCACAGCTCGTCAAACAGCGGCAGCTGATCCGCAGCAACCGCCAGCACGTAGCGCTCCTGGGATTCGTTACACCAGATTTCCAGCGGGCTCATGCCCGGCTCATCGCTCAGGATATCGCGCAGGTTGAAACGACCGCCGCGACCGCCGTCGCTCACCAGCTCCGGCATGGCGTTGGACAAACCGCCCGCGCCCACGTCGTGGATGAAGAGGATCGGGTTAGCGTCGCCCAGCTGCCAGCAGCGGTCGATCACTTCCTGGCAGCGGCGCTCCATTTCTGGGTTGTCACGCTGCACGGAGGCGAAGTCGAGATCCGCGTCAGACTGGCCGGAGGCCATAGAAGAGGCCGCGCCGCCGCCCAGACCGATGTTCATCGCCGGGCCGCCGAGCACGATCAGCTTCGCGCCGACGACGATCTCGCCTTTCTGCACGTGATCGGCACGGATGTTGCCGATCCCGCCCGCCAGCATGATCGGCTTGTGGTAGCCGCGCAGCTCTTCGCCGTTGTGGCTGTCCACTTTCTCTTCATAGGTACGGAAGTAACCGTTCAGCGCCGGACGACCAAATTCGTTGTTAAACGCCGCGCCGCCCAGCGGGCCTTCGGTCATGATATCCAGGGCGGTTACAATGCGCTCCGGCTTGCCGAAATCTTCTTCCCACGGCTGTTCAAAGCCCGGGATACGCAGGTTGGAAACGGAGAATCCGACCAGACCCGCTTTAGGTTTAGCGCCACGACCGGTCGCGCCTTCGTCACGAATTTCACCGCCGGAGCCGGTAGCCGCACCCGGCCACGGGGAGATCGCCGTCGGGTGGTTGTGGGTTTCCACCTTCATCAGGATATGCGCGGGCTCCTGATGGAAGTCATAGCGCCCTGCTTCGCGATCGGCGAAGAAGCGGCCCACCTCGGAACCTTCCATTACCGCGGCGTTGTCCTTATAGGCAGACAGCACGTGGTCAGGGGTTTGCTCCATGGTGTTTTTGATCATTTTGAACAGCGACTTCGGCTGCTGTTCGCCGTCAATAATCCAGTCGGCGTTGAAAATCTTGTGGCGGCAGTGCTCAGAGTTCGCCTGCGCGAACATATAGAGTTCGATGTCGTTCGGGTTACGGTTGAGCTTAACAAACGCATCCTGCAGGTAGTCGATTTCGTCTTCTGCCAGCGCCAGGCCAAGACGCAGGTTGGCGTCAATCAGCGCCTGGCGGCCCTGCCCCAGCAGGTCTACGCTCTGTACCGGCGCGGGCTGATGGTGAGAGAAAAGCTTCTGCGCGTCATCGAGAGAGGCAAATACGCTCTCCATCATGCGATCGTGCAGTTCAGCCGCAACCGCCTGCCACTGCGCGTCGCTCAGGGTAGAGGCTTCCACGTAGTACGCCACGCCGCGTTCCAGACGGTTAATCTGGTTTAGGCCACAGTTGTGGGCGATGTCGGTGGCTTTGGAAGACCAGGGGGAGATGGTGCCCGGACGAGGCGTCGCAAGGATCAGTTTGCCGGTTGGCGTATGGCTGCTCAGGCTTGGACCATACTTGAGCAGGCGTTCCAGCTGTACGCGCTCCTCTGCATTCAGGGGGGCATTCAGGTCAGCAAAATGGACATACTCAGCGTAAATATTGCTTACCGGAAGGTCGGCCGCCTGAAAACGTGCCAGCAGTTTAGTGATACGGAAGGCAGACAGTGCAGGCGAACCACGCAGAATTTCCATCATAAGTCTCTCGTCTTCGAAGCGCCGGGGCGCTTACAGTGTGCGCAAGGGGGAAAACGGGCGTCATTATAGAGAATCCTGAGCGCCGACGAAACCGTTTGCGTCGAAATAAAATTTGCACAGAGATTTAACAATAGATGTGACCTGTCTCTCTAATTGGTTGCCAAGTGGCGCAAGTTTACGCAAAATGCCGCTCATTCAATGGCAAACCTTATGATTAACATGGCTACAGCAGACTGAGGCAACCGGCGTCGCAGAGAATTAACTAATTGAAAAAATTAAAGATTAATTATCTGCTCATCGGCATTGTAACGTTGCTGCTGGCAGTGGCCCTCTGGCCTTCCATCCCCTGGTTCGGCAAAGCCGAAAACCGTATCGCCGCCATTCAGGAGCGGGGGGAATTGCGCGTCAGTACCCTCAACTCTCCGCTGATTTACAGCGACATCAACGGCAAAATCATTGGCCTGGATTACGAGCTGGCACAACAGTTCGCCGATTATCTTGGCGTGAAGCTTAAAATCACCGTCCGCCAGAATATCAACGAGCTCTTTGACGACCTCGATAACGACGATGCCGACATGCTTGCCGCCGGGCTGGTGTATAACAGCGAGCGCAGCAAGAACTACCAGCCAGGCCCGACCTACTACTCCGTTTCGCAGCAGCTGGTTTACCGCGTCGGGAGCCTGCGCCCGCGCTCGCTGGCCTCGATTAACGATCGGCAGCTGACGATTGCGCCCGGCCACGTGGTGATTGACGATCTGCGTGAGCTCAAGGAGAAGAAATATCCCGACCTGAGCTGGACGGTGGATCCGAAACTCGGTACGACCGAGCTGCTGGAGCAGGTAAAAGACCAGAAGGTGCCCTACACCATCGCCGATTCGGTTGCGATCAGTCTGTTCCAGCGGGTGCATCCTGAAATCGCCGTGGCGCTGGACGTCACCGACGAGCAGCCCGTGACCTGGTTTAGCCAGCTTGATGACGATCAGACCTTCTCTGCCGCGATGCTTGATTTCTTCAACACCATCAATGAAGACGGTACCCTGGCGCGTCTGGAGGAGAAGTACCTCGGGCACGGTGATGACTTTGACTACGTTGATACCCGCAGCTTCCTGCGCGCGGTAGACAGCGTCCTGCCGGACCTGCAGCCGTTGTTCGAAAAATACGCCCAGGAGATTGACTGGAAGCTGCTGGCGGCTATTTCGTATCAGGAATCCCACTGGGACACCCAGGCCACGTCGCCCACGGGCGTACGCGGTTTGATGATGTTAACTAAAAATACCGCGCTGAGCCTGGGCGTGAATGACCGTACCGATGCCGAACAGAGCATCAGCGGCGGTGCGCGCTATCTGCAGGATATGATGGCCAAAGTACCGGAAACGGTGCCGGAGGAAGAGCGGATCTGGTTTGCGCTGGCGGCCTACAATATGGGCTACGCGCATATGCTTGATGCACGAGCGTTGACGGCCAAAACGAAAGGTAACCCGGACAGCTGGTCAGACGTTAAGCAGCGCCTGCCGCTGCTGAGCCAGAAGCCATGGTATAACAAGCTAACATACGGCTACGCGCGCGGGCATGAAGCCTACGCCTACGTGGAAAATATCCGTAAATATCAGATTAGCCTGGTCGGGTATCTGCTGGAGAAAGAGAAAGAGGCGACGGAGGCCAAACAGCTGGCTCAAAGTTACCCGGTCGTGGCGCCGGACGAGCTTAATCGTCCGACAGCTTCAATTCTGCATTTTGCTGCTTTTTCTGCTGACGGCGCATTCGAAAGAAATCGCTTAATAGCCCCGAACACTCTGGTGCAAGCACCCCACCGATAGTCTTCACCTGGTGGTTCATGCCCGGGTGACCCAGCACGTCCATCAGCGAACCGGCCGCACCGGTTTTTTCATCCCGCGCGCCGAAGACCAGAGTCCCGATCCGGCTGTGCACCATCGCGCCGGAGCACATCACGCACGGCTCCAGCGTCACATACAGCGTGGTACCAAGCAGGCGATAGTTTTGCAGCACCAGACCGCCCTGGCGAAGCGCCATGATTTCGGCATGCGCAGTAGGATCGTGGCGACCAATAGGACGGTTCCACCCTTCGCCAATCACCTGGTTGTTATGAACCAGCACCGCGCCCACGGGCACTTCGCCCTCTTCCCAGGCGCGTTGAGCCAGCGTCAGCGCATGGCGCATCCAGTATTCATGATTGTATTCAGGGTTGGACAAAGGCTGATACTCCAGTCGAAAAGCGGGCGGCATTATACACGCCCGTTATGGATAAAACTATTCGAGTTGCTGGAGTTCACCTGATGGCGTGACGCGCCATCGGTGCTGGCAAAAATAGAGCAGCGGGTTGTCCTGCTTGCTGTCGCTGTAGCCGCTGTACAGGCGCAGCGGCGTACCGATGCGTTTCTCCAGCTGGACCACTTTTTCATGTCCCAGGCAGCGCAGGGTCAGCACCCAGCCGCCGTAGCCGCGGGCAATTTGCGTGGCGATAAGATTCACGCGCGGAAGCCAGGGAGTATCAAAATAGACCTGCTCCACCAGCGTCTGCGGGGAGCCGGTAATCAGCCAGATGTCGGCATCGTTCGCGTCCAGGTAGCTGGTCAGGCGCGCCTGCACCACCGGAAAGGCGGCGACGTGGCCGCGGAACCAGTGCGCAAAATCCTTTTCGAGCTGCTTGAGCCGCGCTTCGCTGTGCCCAAAGGTACATCCCCATAGCAGCAGGCTCATCGGCCATCGCGCTGCACGGCCTTTCACCAGCAGCGCGATACCGATAACCGGTAAGAGCGGAAGCACGAGCAGCGCATTCAAAGGCTGACGCCGCAGCAGGTAACGCATAAACGTACCAAACATATCCTGCTGATGCAGCGTTCCATCCAGGTCGAAAAAGACAACGCGACGCCCGTGATTTGCCAAACCTTACTCCTCTGGGTCGTTGAAACCTAACAGCCAGGTAAACAGGAACCCGGCGATCACCGCTACTAAATAGCCTAACAGATAGAGCATCACTTTTCCGGTCACGATGGTTAATGCCAGCGGTAAACCGGAAAGCCCAAAGGTGATAACGGTAGCGACTTTCCAGTAGCTAATGAGCGCCCCGCCCACCGCGCCGCCCAGACAGGCGGCGAGGAACGGTTTACCCAGCGGCAGCGTAACGCCGAAAATCAGCGGCTCGCCAATGCCGAGCAGTCCGACCGGGAGTGCGCCTTTAATCATTTTTTTCAGACGCGCGTTGCGGGTTTTCATCAGTACGGCAATCGCCGCGCCGACCTGCCCCACGCCCGCCATCGACAGGATAGGCAGCAGCGCGTTATAGCCGTGCGACTGCACCAGCTCGACGTGGATCGGCACCAGCCCCTGGTGCAGACCGGTCAGCACCAGCGGCAGGAAGGTACCGGAAAGCACAGCGCCAACCAGCAGCCCGCCGCGGTCAATAGCCAGAGACGCACCGTGAGCGATGGCTTCAGAGATCCACCCGCCTAACGGCTGGAGGGCCACAATCGCTACGCTACCGGTAATTAACGTGGTCAGCAGCGGGTTGAGGATCAGCTCGATCGAGCCAGGCAGGATCGCGCGCAGCCTTTTCTCGATCCAGCACATCAGGATGACCACCAGCAGCACGGCGATCACCCCGCCGCGCCCGGGCTGCAGCGCCTCGCCAAACAGCGTTATCTGCGCCAGCTGCGGGCTGGACAAGATACCCGCCATTACCCCACCCATCGCCAGCGATCCGCCAAACACCTTCGCGGTATTCACCCCAACCAGAATGTTCATGATGGCGAAAACAGCGCTGCCGAAGATCCCGAGAATCCCCAGCAGGTTCGGATACTGCGTGGCGAAATCCCCCACAATATCCGGTCGCTTGAGGATATTGATGATCCCGGTGATCAGGCCTGAGGCAATAAACGCCGGGATCAGCGGAATGAAGACGTTTGCCAGCTGACGCAGCGCATCGCTCATGGGGGCTTTGTATTTGGCTTTTGCCTGCGCTTTGGTGCGCTCCGCATCGTCCATCGACGCGCTCGCGCTAGCGCCCATCAGCGCGCGCATGGCATCGACAACCTGCGCCGCTTTCCCCGGCCCGACGATCAGCTGATGCTGCTGCCCCTGCTTCACGTAGCCGCTGACGCCGGAGAGTTGCTTCAGGCGCGGCACGTCAAGCTGGTCGTCGTTATGCACTTCGACGCGCACGCGCGTCATGCAGTTTTCGAGACGCTGAATATTTTTTTCCCCACCAATCCCCTGCAGGATTTCGCTGGCGAGCGCTGCTGTTTTGTCCATAGACGCCTCTGTTAGTTTTCTAATGCCGCCCGTAAGAAGCCGTTATGCGCAGCGAGTTTGGCTCTCGCGGCCGCCGCATCCAGCCCGCTTAAGATCATCAAAATAGCCGGTTTAACATCGTGCGCGGTCTGCTTGAGTACCGCTTCTGCCTCTTCACGGCCTGCGCCTGTCGCCTCCATCACCATGCGGCAGGCTCTGTCCACCAGCTTGACGTTAGTGGCCTGCATATCCACCATCAGGTTCTGATACACCTTGCCGAACTTCACCATCGCGCCGGTGGAGATCATATTGAGCACCAGCTTTTGCGCGGTCCCGGATTTCAGGCGCGTGGAGCCGGTGAGCGCTTCCGGCCCGACAACCGGAGAGATAGCGATAGCGGCCACCTGCGCAATCGGGGAGCCCGGATTACAGGAGATGGCCACCGTCGTGCAGCCGGTCTGGTTGGCGTATTCCAGGCCGCCAATGACGTACGGCGTGCGCCCGGATGCCGCCAGCCCGACCACCAGATCCTTCGCGGTCAGATTCAGCCCCTTCAGATCATCCTCACCCAGCTGTTTGTTATCTTCCGCCCCTTCAACGGCTTTCAGCAGCGCGCCGGGTCCACCGGCGATCAACCCAACGACCAGACCATGCGGAACCCCAAAGGTTGGCGGACATTCTGACGCATCCAGCACCCCAAGACGCCCGCTGGTGCCCGCCCCCATGTAGATAATACGGCCGCCGGCCTTGAGAGATTCAGCAGCCGCATCGACAGCTTTCGCCACCTCGGGTAATGTCTCTTTCACTGCCTGTGCGACCAGCGTATCCTGTTGATTAAAGCGGTTAACCAGCTCCAGGGTGGAGAGCGCATCCAGATCCATGGTTTGCGGGTTACGCGTTTCAGAAACAAGTGAGCCAAGATTCATTTTTGTACCTCAAGAATTTTTAATTCATAATAATCACACTATAATGGAATATAAAATTCATTCAGGCGAGCAAAATTCGTATTTGCGCAGATAATCACATTTTCGCCAGGAGACCGTATGAACTGTTTAATTCGCATTCGCCAGCGCTACGCAGGCTTTGCCCAAAGCGACAAGAAGCTGGCGGATTTTCTGCTTTCTCAACCTGACCACGCGCGCCATCTCAGCTCGCAGCAGCTGGCGAGTGAAGCCGGCGTGAGCCAGTCCAGCGTGGTGAAATTTGCGCAGAAGATTGGCTTTAAGGGGTTCCCCGCCCTCAAGCTGGCGATCAGCGAAGCGCTGGTGAGCAACCCCAATCCGCAGTCCATGCCGGTGCATAATCAGATCCGCGGCGATGACCCGATGCGGCTGGTCGGCGAAAAGCTGATCAAAGAGAACGTGGCGGCCATGCATGCGACGCTCGACGTGAATACGGAAGAGAAGCTGCTGGAGAGCGTGGCGATGCTGCGCGGCGCGCGGCGCATCATCCTGACCGGTATCGGGGCGTCCGGACTTGTGGCGCGCAACTTTGGCTGGAAGCTGACGAAAATTGGGCTTAACGCCATCGTCGAGCAGGATATGCACGCCCTGCTGGCGACCGTACAGGCGATGGATCCTGACGATCTGCTGCTGGCTATCTCCTACTCCGGCGAGCGCCGTGAAATCAATATGGCTACCGATGAGGCCCTGCGCGTCGGCGGTAAAATTCTCGCGATCACCGGTTTTACCCCGAATGCCCTGCAGCAGCGGGCCACGCGCTGTTTATATACCATTGCCGAAGAGCAGGCCACGCGCAGCGCGGCTATCTCGTCCACCAGCGCGCAAATGATGCTGACGGACCTGCTGTTTATGGCGCTGGTGCAGCAGGATCTCGAGCGCGCGCCCGAACGCATTCGTCACAGCGAAGAACTGGTAAAGAAACTGGTTTGACGCGTATAATGCCCGCCCAGTTTGTGTTGTTTCTGAGAATTTCCTGATGGCGCTGTTAATTACCAAAAAATGCATTAATTGCGATATGTGCGAGCCCGAATGCCCAAACCAGGCGATTTCGATGGGCGACAGCATTTATGAGATTAACAGCGACCGCTGCACGGAATGCATCGGCCACTATGAAACGCCGACCTGTCAGAAAGTGTGCCCGATCCCGAATACCATCCTGAAGGATCCGGCCCACGTCGAGAGCGAAGAGCAGCTGTGGGATAAGTTTGTCCTGATGCACCACGCGGACAAGCTTTAACTTTCGATGATCACCGTCGCGCTGGCATAGTGGCGTTCATCCGCGATCGTCACGTGCATGTGATTCACCCCCAGCTTTTCCGCCAGCTTCTGCGCTTCTCCCCACAGACGCAGGCTCGGTTTGCCCAGCTCATCGTTAAACACTTCGAACTGGTTAAACGCCAGGCCGTTACGAATGCCGGTCCCGAAAGCTTTGGCCGCCGCCTCTTTTACCGCAAAGCGCTTTGCCAGAAAGCGCACCGGCTGCTGATGCGCTTCCCAGATGGCCCACTCGTTATCGCTCAGCACGCGTCTTGCGAGGCGATCGCCGCTACGGGCGATCACCGCTTCAATGCGGGCTATTTCAACGATATCGGTACCTAAGCCCAGAATGGCCATTACTGACGCGCTTCCTGCATCAGGCGTTTCATCTCTGAGACCGCCTCTTTCAGACCGCTCATCACCGCGCGGCCAATGATGGCGTGACCGATGTTCAGCTCGTGCATTTCCGGCAGGGCGGCAATGGCCTTCACGTTGTGGTAGGTCAGGCCGTGACCGGCGTTAACCTTCAGGCCCAGGCTTGAGGCATACGTGGCCGCTTTGGCGATACGCTCCAGCTCTTTGGCCTGTTCGGCATCATTTTTGGCATCGGCATAGCAGCCGGTGTGGATTTCGATATACGGTGCGCCCACGTCGGCCGCCGCTTTAATCTGGGCGAAATCGGCGTCGATAAACAGAGAAACCAGGATACCGGCATCCGCCAGACGTTTGCAGGCATCGCGCATTTTGTCGAGCTGCCCGGCCACGTCCAGACCGCCTTCGGTGGTCACTTCCTGGCGTTTTTCCGGCACCAGGCAGCAGAAATGCGGCTGGGTCTCGCAGGCAATGGTCAGCATCTCTTCGGTGACCGCCATCTCCAGATTCATACGGGTGTCCAGCGTCTGACGCAGAATGCGCACGTCGCGGTCAGTAATGTGGCGACGGTCTTCACGCAGGTGAACGGTAATGCCGTCAGCGCCAGCCTGTTCAGCGATAAACGCCGCCTGAACCGGATCGGGATACGCCGTGCCGCGCGCATTACGCAGCGTGGCGATGTGGTCGATGTTGACGCCTAACAGTAATTCAGCCATGACAATCCTCGGTTTTCTTTTCGATTCTGTGGTCTAACGTTTCGGCACAAACTGCCTGAATAATTCGCGGCTCTTTAAGGGCTTGCCGCCAAGATACGGCTTGAGGGCAATCCGGGTAAAGCGTTTTGCTGCGCGCAGGGTGTCCAGATCGGGAAACTCGCGCTCATACAGCGCCCGGAGCTGGCGCCCGGTAAAGGTGCTGTTGTCTATCACGATACTGGCAATGAAGCCCTTTTCTTCACGGTAGCGGTAGGTCATGGTGTCTTCTACCTCGTCCCCGCTGCCCGCACAGTGCAGAAAATCTACGCCGTACCCGAGATGCCCCAGCAGCGCCAGTTCAAAACGACGCAAGGCGGGTTCGGGCGTGCCGGTTGCGCCAGCCAGCGCCTGGATACAGTGCAGATAATCGAAGAAAAGTTCAGAGAAGCGAGTCTCATGTTCAAGAACCCGTGAGATGAGTTCGTTGACATACAGACCGCTGTAGAGCGTGATGCCAGAAAGAGGAAGCGCCAGGGAGACGGCTTCAGCACTGCGCAGGGTTTTCACTTCCCCTCGCCCGCCAAAGCGAACCAGCAGCGGCGTGAAAGGCTGTAGGGCACCTTTCAGATTAGAACGTTTGGAACGTGCGCCTTTCGCAACAAGGCGCACGCGACCCGACTCTTCCGTGAAGACGTCCAGCATGAGGCTGGTTTCGCTCCAGGGACGACTATGCAGGACAAAGGCGCGCTGCCATCCATCCATATGCTCGTCGTCTTAAGTTACTGGTCTTCGCCGTAACCGAGGCTGCGCAGAGCACGCTCATCATCGGCCCAGCCAGATTTCACTTTCACCCACAGTTCGAGGTGAACCGGCGCTTCGAACATCTCCATCATGTCCTTACGGGCTTCAATACCGATGGTTTTGATCTTGGCCCCTTTGTTGCCGATCACCATCTTCTTCTGCCCTTCGCGCTCAACGAGGATCAGGCCGTTGATGTCGTAGCCACCGCGTTCGTTGGTCTGGAAACGCTCGATCTCCACCGTCACAGAGTACGGCAGTTCAGCGCCCAGGAAACGCATCAGCTTTTCACGGATGATTTCAGACGCCATAAAGCGCTGAGAGCGATCGGTGATGTAGTCTTCCGGGAAGTGATGAATCGCTTCCGGCAGATGCTTACGCACGATGCCCGCGATGGTATCCACGTTCAGGCCGGTCTCAGCAGACAGCGGCACGATGTCGAGGAAGTTCATCTGGCTACCGAGCCACTGCAGATGCGGCAGCAGGTCAGCCTTTTCCTGCACGTTATCAACTTTGTTGACCGCGAGGATGACCGGCGTTTTGCCGTCACGCAGCTTGTTCAGCACCATCTCGTCGTCCGGCGTCCAGCGGGTGCCTTCAACAACGAAAATCACCAGCTCTACGTCGCCAATCGAGCTGCTCGCCGCCTTGTTCATCAGACGGTTGATGGCGCGCTTCTCTTCCATGTGCAGGCCTGGGGTATCGACGTAGATCGCCTGATACGCGCCTTCAGTATGGATGCCGACGATGCGGTGACGCGTGGTCTGCGCCTTACGCGAGGTGATAGAAATCTTCTGCCCGAGCAGATTATTCAGCAGGGTGGATTTACCAACGTTCGGACGTCCGACGATGGCAATAAATCCGCAATAGGTTTTGTCGATGCTCATTCCAGCTCCAGCATTTTTAACGCCTGTTCGGCGGCAGCCTGTTCAGCCTTACGACGGCTTGAACCTGTGCCCACCACCGGTTCACTCAGGCCACTGACCTGGCAATGGATGGTAAATTCCTGATCGTGCGCTTCGCCACGTACCTGTACCACCAGATAAGATGGCAGCGGCAGATGACGACCCTGCAAATATTCCTGCAGACGCGTTTTCGGATCTTTTTGTTTATCGCCCGGACTGATTTCGTCCAGACGGGTCTGATACCAGTTCAGGATCAGCTTTTCTACGGTCTGGATATCGCTGTCCAGGAACACACCACCAATTAATGCTTCGACCGTATCGGCAAGAATAGATTCACGACGGAAGCCGCCGCTTTTCAGTTCACCCGGCCCAAGACGCAGACATTCGCCCAGCTCAAATTCGCGCGCGATTTCCGCAAGGGTATTACCCCGAACCAGCGTGGCACGCATGCGGCTCATATCACCTTCATCCACGCGCGGGAAACGGTGGTAAAGCGCATTCGCAATCACGAAACTTAAAATAGAGTCGCCTAAAAACTCGAGACGCTCATTATGTTTGCTGCTGGCACTGCGGTGGGTTAATGCCTGTTGCAACAACTCCTGATGATGAAAAGTGTAGCCCAGCTTCCGTTGAAGCCGATTAATTACGATGGGGTTCATGCGATACCAATAAATGAATGCGTCAAAAATGCAGCACACGAAACCGACCTGAGAAAACCAACGCGGTTTCGTGTGCCGTGGCACCCTTGCAGGGCCAACCTTAAACTTCGGGGGAATATTCTATACACAACGACAGGGGATGTCGTTAGTTCGAAGAGATTTATCGTGGAAATAATTCACGTAGCCGCTAATTAAAGCGGCTACGCGTTCATTTATTGAGAATTAATGGATTCCGCCGATACGATTCAGGCGTACACCGGTCGGCCATTCGCCTTCCTGCTTCTCAAAACTCATCCAGATGGCGGTAGCTTTACCGACCAGATTCGCTTCCGGCACAAAGCCCCAGTAACGGCTGTCCGCAGAATTATCGCGGTTGTCACCCATCATGAAGTAATGTCCTGGCGGTACAATCCAGCTCGCCAGCTGCTGGCCCGGCTGGCGATAGTACATACCCAGCTGATCCTGCGCGATTGGCACGGTGAGGATTCGGTGCGTCACCTCGCCCAGCGTCTCTTTGCGCTCAACCAGACGGATGCCGTCCTCTTTGGTTTCACCTTTCGGTACCTGGAAGAATCCGCTGGTCGCTTCGCCGCCGTTACGACGGGCGAAGGTCTGCACAAAATCACTTGGCTCAACGTTTGAGTAGGTGATTGGCAGCGCGTTTTCACATGCAGTACCGGAGCTGCAGCCCGGCTGAACGGTAACTTCTTTCGCAACCGGATCGTAAGTGACTTTATCACCCGGCAGACCTACCGCACGCTTGATGTAGTCCAGGTGCGGATCTTCCGGATATTTGAACACCACGATGTCGCCACGTTTCGGATGACCGGTTTCGATCAGCGTTTTCTGGTAGATAGGATCTTTAATGCCGTAGGCAAACTTCTCTACCAGAATAAAATCACCAATCAGCAGCGTTGGCATCATTGAACCTGATGGGATTTGGAACGGCTCGTAAATAAACGAACGTACCACCAGCACAATCGCCAGCACCGGAAATACCGAGGCGCCCGTTTCCAGCCAGCCCGGTTTCGGGCCGACTTTCTTCAGGGTTTTCGCGTCAATCCCATCGCCAGTGGCTGCCCGTGCGGCAGCCTGACGTTCACGACGTTTTGGGGCGAAGATAAACTTATCCAGACACCACAGCAGACCTGTCACCAGGGTAGCAATGACCAGGATCAGGGCAAACATGTTCGCCATGCCAACTCCTTAGGGTTATTTGCCGTCTTTACCAACATGAAGGATGGCAAGGAATGCTTCCTGCGGCAGCTCGACGTTACCGACCTGCTTCATACGCTTCTTACCTTCTTTCTGCTTCTGCAGCAGCTTTTTCTTACGGCTGACGTCACCGCCATAGCACTTGGCCAGAACGTTTTTACGCAGCTGTTTCACGGTTGAACGCGCGATAATGTGGTTGCCAATGGCCGCCTGAATCGCGATATCGAACTGCTGACGCGGGATCAGATCTTTCATCTTCTCAACCAGCTCGCGGCCACGGTACGGCGCATTGTCGTTGTGGGTGATCAGCGCCAGCGCATCTACGCGCTCGCCGTTGATCAGCACGTCCACACGCACCATGTTGGAGGCCTGGAAGCGTTTGAAGTTGTAATCCAGTGACGCATAGCCACGGGAAGTGGACTTCAGTCGGTCAAAGAAGTCGAGAACCACTTCCGCCATCGGGATTTCATAGGTCAGCGCCACCTGGTTACCGTGGTAAACCATGTTGGTCTGCACGCCACGCTTCTCAATACACAGCGTAATGACGTTACCCAGGAATTCCTGCGGCAGCAGCATGTGACACTCTGCAATTGGCTCACGCAGTTCTTGAATGTTGTTCAGCGGCGGCAGCTTGGACGGGCTGTCGACGTAGATCACTTCTTTCGAGGTGGTTTCAACTTCATAGACTACAGTCGGTGCCGTGGTGATCAGATCCAGATCGTATTCACGCTCCAGACGCTCCTGAATGATCTCCATGTGCAGCAGACCAAGGAAGCCACAGCGGAAGCCGAAGCCCAGCGCCGTTGAGCTTTCTGGCTCGTAGAACAGGGAAGCATCGTTCAGGCTCAGTTTACCGAGCGCGTCGCGGAAGTTTTCATAGTCGTCAGAGCTGACCGGGAACAGACCCGCGTAAACCTGCGGTTTGACCTTTTTAAAGCCTGGCAGCGCTTTATCTGCCGGGTTACGCGCACCGGTCAGGGTATCGCCCACCGGCGCGCCGAGGATGTCTTTAATGGCGCAGACCAGCCAGCCTACCTCGCCGCACGTCAGCTCGGTACGGTCAACCTGTTTTGGTGTGAAGATACCCAGACGGTCGGCGTTGTAGACCTGTCCGGTACTCATTACCTTGATTTTGTCGCCTTTACGCATGGTGCCGTTTTTAATACGCACCAGTGAGACAACGCCCAGATAGTTATCGAACCAGGAGTCGATAATCAGCGCCTGCAGTGGCGCATCCGGATCGCCTTCCGGGGCCGGAATGTCACGTACCAGGCGTTCCAGCACGTCGGTCACGCCCACACCGGTTTTCGCGGAGCAGCGCACGGCGTCGGTCGCGTCAATGCCGACAATATCTTCAATCTCTTCCGCTACGCGCTCAGGATCGGCGGCTGGCAGGTCTATCTTGTTCAGAACCGGCACAACTTCGAGATCCATTTCCATCGCGGTGTAGCAGTTTGCCAGGGTCTGGGCCTCAACGCCCTGCCCGGCATCCACCACCAGCAGCGCGCCTTCACAGGCCGCGAGCGAGCGTGAAACCTCATAGGAGAAGTCAACGTGGCCTGGGGTGTCGATAAAGTTCAGTTGATAGGTTTCACCATCAGCCGCTTTGTAATCAAGCGTAACGCTCTGCGCTTTAATGGTGATACCGCGTTCGCGTTCCAGGTCCATGGAGTCCAGAACCTGGGCTTCCATTTCACGATCAGACAGGCCACCGCAAATCTGGATAATACGGTCAGACAGCGTCGACTTACCGTGGTCAATGTGAGCAATGATCGAAAAGTTACGTATGTTCTTCATATAGTTAAATAATTATGCCTTACGAATTCCTGGAGGCCGCTGTTCTTAGCCTGACGTTTTTCAGTGCGAAAACGCAGCATTCTACACTACATCCTCGCTACCTGGAAATGCACTTAGAGACAGGTATAGCGTGAAGAAAGGACGTTTTCTGTTTTAGGGTGTAAAAAATGATAAAGCCCGATGGATCACCGGGCCTCAGAAGAGAGCGTTTCAACACGAAGCTGGTCTGGCGCAAGCCCAACGCTGAGAATGACAGGCTGCCACTCCTCGCGCGCGGCGAGCGTCGGAGAGAGACCTTTAGCAAGCCAGAACCCTCCTACGCCACCCAATGCGGCACCGCACATGGCGGCCACATCGGTACCAAACAGCATCTGAAACAGGCCGCCCATGATAAACAGCCCGACCAGCGGAGAGAGATACACCAGCATGGCGGAACTGAGCAGACTGCCTTCCGCGATGCCCAGCTCAACCTTTTGCCCCGTCATCAGCGGCTGATCGCTTGGCACAGAAATCGTGTGCGATGTTTGCGGCCCGAGCTTATTCAGCACGCGGCTGCCGCAGCCGGCGCGGGATGCGCAGCTATTACATGAGGCTTTTACATCGCAGCTCACCAGCGCGATGCCGTTCTGCCATGAGACAACCGTCGCCCACTCTTTGATCATTGTGCGGCCCTGAATTTAATGCTGTCGGAGATGCGCTTCGCCGTTTGCGGAGGAAGTTCTCCCACAATGGTGATCTCTGCGTTATCGCGGACCGTTGTACTCACCGTACGACGCCCGGTACGCAGCATTTGTTCGGCGCTGTTTGCCGTTGCGCGATTAATATTCACCGAGAAGCTGAACAAACCGTCGGAATAGAGGCGCGATTCCACCGGCGTTTCAATCGTTGGCAGCTGGCGACGGCTACTGGACACTTCGCTAAACCCTTGCGGGATCCAGGCAGGTACCCAGTTGAAATTAACGGAATCCCCGGCAGGAACAGAAAGCAGCGGCGGCAGGCTGGCCTTAGCCAGATTCTGCATGCTGTTACCAACCTGATTGTTCACGCTGAAGGAGATAACCCGGAACTGTTCCAGCGTTTCGCCGTCACGGTCGAGGAGGTCAACACGCATGGGGAGTTTGGTTTCGGCGTCAATCCAGACGATATAGCTGTAGCGCGTTCCGTCCCGGGCAACAACGCGAATCACCTCGCACAGTCTGTCCGCGATGCGGGTACGCCCTACCGAAATAAAATCGTAGTAAGGGGCAAGCCGTTTGAAGTCGGTGTAAATGAGTGACGGCAGAGAATCAACAATATAGTCGCCATTTAGCGTGAAAGGCTCCAGGCCTGGCTCGAAGTAGCTGATTTCGTTGCCACGCTGGACAACTTCCCGACGCGGACCATCCATCTGTAGAAGCTGGGCGAGCGGCTGGTTATCAAGACGGGCATGACGATAGCGTAACGACTCCACGCCCTGCTTATTGATGCTGATAAATGCCAACTCGTAATTGAGTGACTGGCTAGCCAGATTCATTTGCTGCAACAACGCCCCGGATGAAACATCAGCCGAGGCGTTGGCAGAGAAGAACAGGCTACCCGCCATCAGAGACATGGCGAACCAAAGTTGCTTCATTACTGCGATTGCGTTCCTAAAGTTTGGTTTCCGGGCACCTGCACAGCAGCTTGCTGTGTCTGGGCCTGCTCAAACTGAAGCTGTTCAGAGTGCAGACGACGCTGCAACTCGTAATCCTGCAACATCGCATTAATGCGACGGCGCTGCTCCTGAACCTGCTGCTGCTGACCGCCGCTGGCGGAAGCATCAGCCGGTACGCCCAGACTTACCGGGCTGGCTTTGCCCATCATCGGCAGTGTGTTAAACACTGGCGCTTCTGGCTGCTGATTAGTTTCAGACTGAGTATTATAGTGCTGGACGCCAACGATAACTGCAAGCGATACGCATGCAGCCACACCCATTTGGGTAAGCTGGCTGGCCCACGGACGCACCTTTTGCCAGAACGGCATTTTCTGCCACTGGTGAGGCGCAGGTTGAGCTTCAGGAATCAGCGGAGTGGTCTGATGGACAGGCTCATTCTCAATCGCCGCCATGACGCGGGCTGAGATATCGAAATGGAGAACCTCGCCGGTGTCACCGCGAAGGGTGTCACGGATGAGATGGTAACTCTCCCAGGTCTCTTGCATTTCGGGTGAATGAGACAGCTCGTTGAGCAGCTCACTATCCACCGTTTCACCATCCATTAAAGCGGAAAGTTTTTCTTTCTGCATGCCTAATACCTTTTCCAGTATCCCGCTATCGTCAACGCCTGATAAGCGGTTGAACTTTATTATCAATAGCTTCTCGCGCACGGAAAATTCGTGAACGTACCGTGCCGACCGGACAATCCATGATAGCGGCTATCTCTTCATAGCTCAGACCATCCAGCTCCCGTAACGTAATTGCCATGCGTAAATCTTCCGGGAGCGACTCGATCGTGCGAAAAACGATTTGTCTCAGTTCTTCTGACAACATTAAGTTCTCAGGGTTCGAAATTTCTTTCAATGCGCCGCCACTTTCGAAGTTTTCGGCGTCGATTGCGTCCACATCGCTTGAAGGCGGACGACGGCCCTGAGCGACCAGATAATTCTTTGCCGTATTGACCGCAATACGGTACAGCCAGGTATAAAAAGCACTATCTCCCCGGAAAGAATCCAGCGCGCGATAGGCCTTAATAAAAGACTCTTGCACCACATCAGGCACATCGCCTGACGGTACATAGCGGGAAACCAGGCTCGCCACCTTATGCTGGTAGCGCACCACCAGTAAGTTAAAGGCTTTCTGATCTCCCTTCTGGACCCGTTCAACCAGGACCTGGTCCGTTAACTGCTCGCTCATCCGAGGTAATGTCTCCCCAAACCTAAATTCCACGCGTTATCGAAACGCCACTCTAAAAATACCGCACTTTGAGCAAGCACCGAATTAGAGTGTCTGATCTTCAATAAGTTCCGTAACGCCTTTGTTTTTGTTCATCGCGCCGCAGACCGTTCATTTTCTCTCATTATAAGTCTGTTCACGATACGCACCACTTTCTGACAAGAAACATCTTTTTCCCGCCAGAAGAGTAACGCAACACAGGCTTTATTTCACCACAAAATCTGACGCTAACGATCTGCTTCGCAAAATAATTTCACTCATTTACCCTCCGTTTACCTCCGCTTACGCGTTTAGTCATTGCAACAGTCTCTAAAAAAAACGTGCGATAAATCGCATTCGAGTGCTATTCTGACCCAACACTGTTTAGTAAATTAAACAACAATCATGAACACAACACCTGAACTCCATTGTGATGTACTGATCATCGGCAGCGGCGCTGCCGGTCTCTCTCTGGCGCTGCGCCTGGCCGAGCATCAAAACGTTATCGTTCTGAGTAAAGGACCGATAAGTGAAGGTTCTACGTTTTATGCCCAGGGCGGCATTGCCGCCGTGTTTGATGAAACAGACAGCATTGCGTCCCACGTCGACGATACGCTGATTGCCGGGGCCGGGATCGTGGATGCGCACGCCGCAGAGTTTGTCGCCAGCAACGCCCGCCACTGCGTTCAGTGGCTCATCGACCAGGGCGTCTTATTCGATACTCAGATTCAACCGAACGGTGAAGAGAGCTACCACCTGACTCGCGAAGGCGGCCATAGCCACCGCCGCATCCTGCACGCAGCGGATGCCACCGGCAAAGAAGTGGAAACCACGCTGGTCAGTAAAGCGCTGAGCCATCCTAATATTCGGGTTCTAGAGCGAAGCAACGCCGTTGACCTGATCATTTCCGACAAGATTGGCCTGCCCGGCACGCGTCGCGTGGTGGGCGCCTGGGTCTGGAACCGTAATAAAGAGAAGGTGGAAACCTGCCAGGCGAAGGCTGTGGTACTGGCTACGGGCGGTGCCTCTAAGGTGTATCAGTACACCACGAACCCGGACATTGCCTCCGGAGACGGTATCGCGATGGCCTGGCGCGCTGGCTGCCGGGTGGCGAACCTCGAGTTTAATCAGTTTCACCCAACGGCTCTGTTCCACCCTCAGGCGCGCAATTTCCTGCTGACGGAAGCCCTGCGCGGTGAAGGCGCTTATCTGAAGCGCCCTGACGGCTCCCGCTTTATGCCCGACTTTGACGCCCGGGGTGAACTGGCCCCGCGCGATATCGTTGCCCGCGCCATCGATCATGAAATGAAACGTCTTGGCGTGGACTGCATGTATCTTGATATCAGCCATAAGCCAGCTGAGTTCATTCGCCAGCATTTTCCGATGATTTACGAAAAGCTGCTCAACCTTGGCATTGATTTAACGCGCGATCCGGTTCCCATTGTGCCAGCGGCCCACTATACCTGCGGTGGCGTGATGGTTGACGATCATGGACGTACCGATGTGGACGGTCTGTATGCTATCGGTGAGGTGAGCTATACCGGACTTCACGGCGCGAACCGTATGGCCTCTAACTCGCTGCTTGAATGTCTGGTGTACGGCTGGTCAGCAGCGGAAGACATCACCAAGCGCATGCCTTACGCCCGCGAGACAGAGCACCTGCCAGCCTGGGATGAAAGCCGCGTGGATAACCCGGACGAGCTGGTCGTGATCCAGCACAACTGGCATGAGCTACGGCTATTTATGTGGGACTACGTGGGGATTGTGCGCACCACGAAACGCCTGGAACGCGCCTTGCGCCGCATCACCATGCTGCAGCAGGAAATTGATGAGTACTACGCCAATTTCCGCGTATCCAATAACCTGCTGGAGCTGCGTAATCTGGTGCAGGTTGCCGAGCTGATTGTTCGCTGCGCGATGATGCGTAAAGAGAGCCGCGGGCTGCACTATACCCTGGACTACCCGGATCAGCTTGCTGAGTCCGGCCCGTCGATACTCGCCCCGCAGGTTTACATAAACAGATAAAATGCCTGGGTCAGAGCGGTGTAATCTTCGGAATAACGCTGGTCTGGCCCACGGATCACCATTCGGTCATTAAAGCATTCACCCTCTTTTGGCGAGAGCGCCAGCAGCACGCGGTGTGGGAGCCGTCCTTCCGTATCCGAAATGTCGGTACGCAGACGTAACGTCCAGCCGATCTCCTGCGCGATACCGATGAACGTGTTGCCGGTAGCCTCAGGCAAGACCACGCAGAAAAAACCTTCTTCGGAGATGAGTTCTGCCGCACTGATGAGCAGCGCTTTATGATCGAGGGAGCCGGTATAACGCGCCTGTTCACGCTCGGGTGTCCCGCACTCAACGCCGGGCTCGTAGTAGGGAGGGTTGCTGACGATCAGATCGTAACGCGCGGTTTGTTCAGGCGCCCAGGCGAGCACATCTGCGCATTCCACCTTCATTCGGGATGCCCAGGGAGATTCGGCCATATTGTCACTCGCCTGCTCTGCGGCCTGCGCATCCAGTTCGACGGCATCGATGGTGACATGTTCTTCCGTACGCTGCGCCAGCATCAACGCCACCAGCCCGCTGCCGGTACCGATATCAAGAATACGCTTAACACCTGCGACAGGCGCCCACGCTCCCAGTAAAATACCGTCTGTACCGACTTTCATGGCACAGCGATCGTGGGCGACAAAAAATTGTTTGAACGTAAAACCATCGCGGCGCAGCTGCGCTTTGAGTTGAGACATGTCAGGGCAACCTTCTAAGTGAAACTGGAGTAGCATAGGGGAAAGCGAAGTGGCCGAAAAGCGATATCCATACAAACAGATGAAGATTACAGCCGTAACGTCTATAATCAGCGCCCCACACAGAGGTAGAACATGACTGTAACGACTTTTTCCGAACTTGAACTCGATGAAAGCCTGCTCAATGCACTTGAGAGCAAAGGCTTTACACGCCCGACCGCCATTCAGGCAGCGGCCATTCCGCCTGCGCTTGAGGGCCGCGATGTGCTCGGTTCTGCGCCAACCGGCACGGGGAAGACAGCAGCCTATTTGCTGCCTGTGTTGCAGCATCTGCTCGATTTTCCACGTAAAAAATCTGGCCCGCCGCGTATTTTAATCCTGACGCCTACGCGCGAACTGGCAATGCAGGTTGCCGATCACGCGCGTGAACTCGCGGCAAATACTCATCTGGATATCGCCACCATCACCGGCGGCGTTGCGTATATGAACCACGCCGAAGTGTTCAGCGAAAACCAGGACATCGTCGTTGCGACGACGGGACGCCTGCTGCAGTACATTAAAGAAGAGAACTTCGACTGCCGCGCGGTTGAAACGCTGATCCTCGACGAAGCCGACCGCATGCTGGACATGGGCTTCGCACAGGATATCGAGCACATTGCCGGCGAAACGCGCTGGCGTAACCAGACGATGCTGTTCTCTGCCACCCTCGAAGGGGAAGCGATCAAAGACTTCGCAGAGCGCCTGCTGGAAGATCCGGTGGAAGTCTCGGCGACGCCGTCCACCCGTGAGCGTAAGAAGATCCACCAGTGGTACTACCGCGCGGACAACCTCGAGCACAAGGTCGAATTGCTGAAACACCTGCTGAAGCAGGAAGATGCTCTGCGCACCATCGTGTTTGTGCGTAAGCGCGAGCGCGTGCACGAGCTGGCTGAAATGCTGCGTAACGCCGGGATCAACAACTGCTATCTTGAAGGCGAGATGGCGCAGATCAAGCGTACCGAAGGCATCAAGCGCCTGACCGACGGTCGCGTTAACGTGCTGGTTGCGACTGACGTTGCCGCTCGTGGGATCGACATCCCAGACGTCAGCCACGTCATTAACTTCGATATGCCGCGCAGCGGAGATACCTACCTGCACCGTATTGGCCGTACCGGCCGCGCGGGCCGCAAAGGGATTGCGATTTCACTGGTCGAAGCGCATGACTACCTGCTGCTGCAGAAAATTGGCCGCTATGTTGATGAGCCGCTGAAAGCGCGCGTTATTGACGAACTCCGCCCGACCACGCGAGCGCCGAGTGAAAAGATGACGGGTAAACCGTCCAAGAAAGCACTCGCGAAACGTGCTGAGAGAAAAGAGAAAGAAAAAGAGAAACCGCGCGTGAAGCAGCGCCACCGCGATACCAAAAATATTGGTAAGCGCCGTAAGCCAAGCTCTGCCGCACCAGAGACGAAAACTGAAGAGTAAAAAAAAGCCGGGGATTTCCCCGGCTTTTTTATTCCCCCCCTGCTGAAGCCGTTACAGGCTTTCAGTAAAGGTACGGGCGATAACGTCGCGCTGCTGTTCTGGAGTCAGTGAATTAAAGCGAACCGCATAGCCGGACACGCGGATGGTCAGCTGTGGGTATTTTTCTGGGTGCTCAACCGCGTCCATCAGCGTTTCGCGGCGCAGTACGTTTACGTTCAGGTGTTGACCACCTTCCACGCGCACTTCCGGTTTCACTTCCATTGGAATTTCGCGGTACTCGATTTCGCCCAGTTTGCTCACCGGCACGATTTCATCTTCAGCAAAACCCGCTTTCGCAACGACACAGCGCGCTTCGTTTTTCTCGCTGTCCAGCAGCCAGAAAGAGTTGAGCAGATCGTCATTTGCAGCTTTAGTAATCTGGATACCTGTAATCATGTGTTGCCTCCCTAGGCTACATTAACTGATGTCGGCCTTTCGCGGCCAATTGGTAAAACCATTGTTTCTTGTGTGTATATATATCATTCACACCCCGGTGATTTATTGATTTAAATCAACAAAAACACCAACCACATAAAGAGTGTGGTTTGAATTTATTGTTTTAGATCAATTTCACAGCCTTACCAATTCAACTTGCCCTGCATCTTTTCAAAATAAATTTAGCCACTTAGCGCACATTTCAGCGTGTAATTTTGCTCACCGGGGTTAAACAGGTAAGCTAGTCACAGATTGAGATTCGCAGGAGAGCGAGATGACAACACCTTTAACCTGGCATGACGTGCTGGCAGAAGAAAAGCAGCAGCCTTATTTTATCAATACGCTCAGCACCGTTGCCGCTGAACGTCAGTCCGGACAGACGATTTACCCGCCGCAGAAAGATGTGTTCAACGCCTTTCGCTACACCGAACTGAGCGATGTGAAAGTGGTCATTCTTGGCCAGGATCCCTATCACGGCCCTGGGCAGGCGCATGGGCTGGCGTTTTCCGTCCGTCCGGGCGTGGCTATCCCCCCTTCTTTGCTCAACATGTATAAAGAGCTTGAGGGAACCGTGCCCGGTTTTACCCGGCCAAACCACGGCTACCTGGAAAGCTGGGCGCGCCAGGGCGTGCTGTTACTGAATACGGTGCTTACCGTACGGGCGGGCCAGGCGCACTCGCACGCCAGCCTTGGGTGGGAAACCTTTACCGATAAAGTCATCAGCCTTATCAACGAGCATCGTGAAGGGGTCGTGTTTTTACTCTGGGGTTCTCACGCGCAGAAGAAAGGGGCGATTATCGATCGTCAGCGTCATCACGTGTTGAAAGCACCGCATCCGTCACCGCTGTCTGCTCATCGCGGTTTCTTTGGCAGTAATCATTTTGTTCTGGCGAATGAATGGCTGGAAAAACGTGGCGAAACGCCGATTGACTGGATGCCTGTATTACCGGCAGAGAGCGAGTAGGATTTGAATGTGCCGGGTCAGGCCCGGCACATTAAGAGGCTTATGCCTTGTTCTGACGCCACCACTCGGCCAGCAGCACGCCGGTCGCAACGGATACGTTCAGACTTTCCACATTGCCTGTTCCGTCGATAGAGACGCTCAGATCCGCACTGGAGAGCGCCGCGTCAGACAGACCATCGCGTTCCTGACCTAATACCAGCACCATTTTACGCGGCAGCGTCGCTTTAAACAGCGGCGTACCGGAATGGCTCGAGGTAGTCACGATGGAATAGCCCGCTTTACGGAACTGCTCAAGGGCATCCAGAACGCTGTCGCCGGTGATCGGCTGTACGTGCTCGGCTCCGCCTTCCGCAGTACGGATCGCGGCGCCGGATTCCAGCAGCGCTGCATCCTGCAACAGCACGCCTTTCACGCCAAAGTGCGCGCAGCTGCGCATCATTGCGCCCAGGTTGTGCGGGTTACCCACATCTTCCAGCGCCAGCACACAGTCATCGGCATCCGCCTGGCTGACCCACTGCTGCACGGTCGTGCCGTTACGTTTTTTGATCAGGAAGCAGACGCCGCCGTGGTGTTCAGTACCGGACGCTTTGGTCAGCTCGGCATCATCCACAACGTGGTAGGCTTTACGGTTCGCGGCCATCCAGCGCAGCGCTTCTTTAAAGCGCGGGGTCACGCTCTGGATAAACCAGGCGCGGACGATACACTCAGGACGGCTCTGGAACAGCGCCTGGCAGGCGTTTTCGCCATACACGCGGGTCTCTTCCGCACGCTGACGGCGCAGCACTTCCGGGTCGATAAAGCTTTTACCGCTGATACCGCCGTGATCGGCTTTTTCCGGCGTCTCATCGCCAGGGGCGCGAGAAACGGTGCGCCACGGGGAGGCGTTATCGCGTGAGAAGTCATCACGCGGACGATCGTCGCGTGGACGGTCACTGCGTGGTCGGTCGGAACGCGGACGGTCATCGCGTTTGCGATCGTCACGTTTGCGGTCATCACCGCGGTTATTTCTGTCATCGCGGGCGGGGCGACGGCCACCGTCTGCACGAGAAGACGCCGGACGCCCGCCACCTTTTCCGGTACGCGGATTTTGGGTGCGTTTATCAGAGTCATCATCACTGCGGACATACATCACTTTGACCTTGCCGCTTTTGTTTTTCATTTCGTCGTTCATGCTTTTCTCCACCAGCGCTGCGCGAAGCGCGCAGATTACCCGATGTGCCAGCGCATAGCCATAATTTCGTACAAAAGCCTGTGACTATTGTTCTCATTGAATAAAACGCATTGTTGTTTCAAACAGGCTCATTGATAATATGTAACATATTAGAAACATTATCGGCGTTCTGCCGCTGTCCCACGGCTCTATCAGAGGTTAGTTATGAATACCGTATGTGCCAACTGTCAGGCTCTTAATCGCATTCCGGACGATCGGATGGAAGATGGTGCGAAATGCGGACGTTGTGGCCATGAATTATTTGATGGCGATGTCATTAACGCGACGGGTGCTACGCTGGACAAACTCCTCAAGGACGATCTTCCTGTCGTGATCGATTTCTGGGCGCCATGGTGCGGCCCATGCCGTAGCTTCGCGCCGATCTTCGAAGATGTGGCCGAAGAGCGCAGCGGAAAAATGCGGTTCGTGAAGGTCAATACCGAAGCCGAACCCGAACTGAGCGCACGTTTTCGTATTCGCAGCATCCCGACCATTATGATTTTCAAAAATGGCGAGGTGATCGATATGCTCAACGGCGCGGTTCCAAAAGCGCCTTTTGAAAGCTGGTTAAACGAGTCGCTGTAACATTCACGGGGCACACCTTGTGCCCCGCTCCCGCCTCTGCGAAAATAGTGTTTTTCCTGCATTTCGCCCATGACTGATAACGCTGTCCTTAAATTACGCGCCGAACGCCTTGCGCGCGCCACCCGACCGTTCCTCGCCCGAGGCAACCGTATTCGCCGCTGTCAGCGCTGCCTGCTGCCGCTGAAGGTTTGTCTGTGCGAGACGCTGGCTCCGAGTACTGCAGAGAGCCGTTTTTGTCTGGTCATGTTTGATACCGAGCCGATGAAACCCAGCAATACGGGGCGTCTTATCGCCGATATTCTGCCGGATACGGCCGCGTTTCAGTGGTCCCGTACGGAGCCACCTCAGGCCCTGCTCGATTTAGTGGCAAGCAAGGACTATCAGCCGATGGTCGTTTTTCCCGCCTCATATGCAGGCGTGGATCGCCAGGTGCTTTCAATGCCGCCATCGGGGAAACCACCGCTGTTTATTATGCTGGACGGCACCTGGACCGAAGCGCGGAAAATGTTTCGCAAAAGCCCCTATCTCGACGCGCTGCCGGTGATTTCTGTCGATCTTTCCCGCGTCTCCGCCTACCGCCTGCGTGAAGCGCATGCTGACGGGCAATACTGCACCGCCGAAGTGGCCATTGCGCTTCTGGATTTAGCGGGAGACACCGCTGCTGCTGGGGCTCTTGGCAACCATTTCTCATGCTTCCGGGAGCGCTATCTGGCGGGAAAAACCGTTCATAAGGGCAGCGTCACAGCACTCGAGCCAGAAAGCGTTTAAAATCATCAGGTCGCTTGCATTCACAGGAGGCCTGCATGAGCCAGCGAGGGTTAGAAGCGCTACTTCGTCCTAAATCCATTGCCGTCATCGGCGCATCAATGAAACCGGATCGTGCTGGCTATCTGATGATGCGCAACCTGCTGGCCGGGGGGTTTAATGGCCCCGTCATGCCCGTCACGCCGGCTTATAAGGCCGTACAGGGGGTGCTTGCATGGCCTGACGTACAAAGCCTGCCTTTCGTGCCGGATCTTGCCGTACTCTGTACAAACGCGAAGCGTAACCTGGAACTGCTGGAATCACTCGGCAAGAAGGGGTGTAAAACCTGCATTATTCTCTCGTCTCCCCCTGAACAGAAAGCCGAGCTTCTGGCCTGCGCCAGCCGCTATCAAATGCGAATTCTTGGGCCAAACAGTCTGGGCCTGCTCGCCCCCTGGCAGGGGCTGAATGCCAGTTTCTCCCCGGTTCCAATCCGCAAAGGCAAACTCGCGTTTATCTCGCAGTCGGCTGCGGTATCGAACACCATCCTCGACTGGGCGCAGCAGCGTGAAATGGGATTCTCCTACTTCATTGCCCTGGGCGACAGCCTGGATATCGATGTTGATGAACTGCTGGATTTTCTGGCGCGCGACGGTAAAACCAGTGCGATCCTGCTTTATCTTGAGCACCTCAGCGACGCGCGTCGTTTTGTCTCGGCTTCGCGAAGCGCTTCGCGCAATAAGCCGATCCTGGTGATCAAAAGCGGACGAAGCCCTGCGGCACAGCGCCTGCTGCATTCGCATTCCGGTATGGATCCCGCCTGGGACGCCGCCATCCAGCGCGCGGGGTTGCTGCGGGTGCAGGATACGCACGAGCTTTTTTCCGCCGTTGAGACGTTAAGCCATATGCGCCCGTTGCGCGGTGAGAAATTAATGATTGTCAGTAACGGTGCAGCCCCTGCCGCGCTCGCGCTGGATGAGCTGTGGCGGCGCTTCGGCAAGCTGGCAACGCTGAGTGAAGAGACGCTACAGCGCCTGAAAGACGCGCTTCCGACCAGCGTGACGCCCGGCAATCCGCTTGATTTGCGCGATGACGCCAGCAGCGACCGCTATATCAGGGCGATTTCCATATTGCTGGATAGCCAGGATTTTGATGCGCTGATGATTATCCACTCCCCGAGCGCGGTCGCACCGGGCAGCGAAAGCGCGCGCGCGCTCATTGACGCCGTGCACAATCATCCGCGAGGCAAATATGTCACCCTGCTCACCAACTGGTGCGGTGAATTTTCCTCTCAGGAGGCGCGGCGCTTGTTCAGCGAGGCCGGGCTGCCAACCTACCGTACGCCGGAAGGCACCATCACCGCGTTCATGCATATGGTGGAATATCGCCGCAACCAGAAACAGCTGCGTGAGACCCCGGCTTTGCCCGGGAATCTGACGGCGAACACCGTCGACGTTCACCGGCTGTTGCAGCAGGCCATTGAAGAAGGCGCGACATCGCTTGATACGCATGAGGTTCAGCCCATTCTGGGCAGCTACGGCATGCAAACCCTGCCGACCTGGATCGCCAGCGACAGCGCTGAGGCCGTGCATATTGCCGAGCAAATTGGCTATCCGGTGGCCCTGAAGCTGCGCTCCCCGGATATCCCGCATAAGTCTGATGTTCAGGGGGTTATGTTATACCTGCGTACGGCGACTGAGGTGCAGCAGGCAGCTGATGCCATTTTCGACCGGGTCAAAATGGCCTGGCCGCAGGCAAGGATCCACGGATTGCTGGTGCAAAGCATGGCCAACCGCGCTGGGGCTCAGGAATTACGGGTGGTGGTCGAACACGATCCCGTCTTCGGCCCGCTCATCATGCTGGGGGAAGGTGGCGTTGAGTGGCGCCCGGAGGAACAGGCGGTGGTCGCTTTACCGCCGCTGAACATGAACCTGGCGCGCTATCTGATCATCCAGGCGATTAAAAGTAAAAAGATCCGTGGCCGGAGCGCGCTGCGTCCGCTTGATATTGCCGGGTTAAGCCAGTTCCTGGTACAGGTCTCTAACCTGATTGTGGATTGTGCTGAGATCCAGCGGCTGGACATTCATCCGCTGTTGGCCTCCGGCAATGAGTTTACGGCGCTGGACGTGACCCTGGATATCGCGCCATTCGAAGGAGACAGAGAGAGCCGTCTGGCGATCCGCCCTTATCCCCTGCAGCTGGAGGAGTGGGTTGAGATGAAGAATGGGGAACGCGCCTTATTCCGCCCTATTCTGCCAGAAGATGAGCCCCAGCTGCGGGCCTTTATTTCCCAGGTCACGAAAGAGGATCTTTATTATCGCTATTTTAGCGAAATCAACGAATTTACCCACGATGATTTAGCCAATATGACCCAGATCGACTACGATCGAGAAATGGCGTTTGTTGCCGTTCGTCGCTCCGATAAGGGGGATGAGATCCTCGGCGTCACGCGTGCGATTTCTGACCCGGATAACGTCGATGCGGAGTTTGCGGTGCTGGTGCGATCCGATCTTAAAGGCCTGGGTCTGGGAAGACGGCTGCTGGAAAAACTCATCAGTTATACGCGAGATCACGGATTGTTACGCCTCAATGGCATTACTATGCCTAACAATCGCGGTATGGTGACCCTGGCGCGAAAACTTGGGTTCGACGTTGATATTCAGCTGGACGAAGGTATTGTGGCCTTGTCCCTCGGTCTGACATCAGCAGACAAACGCGAGTAAGCTACTGGAAATGTTACCCACTTTGGACGGGACTGGTGGTATCATTGTCCGCTTATGTTGTTTGCATGGTACAGACAACCCTTCAATGAACAGAGAAGAAACGCACTGTGATGTTGTCAAAATTTAAGCGTAATAAACATCAACAACACCTTGCTCAACTACCGAAGATTTCTCAGTCAGTTGATGATGTAGAGTTCTTTTACGCTCCCGCTCATTTTCGGGAGACGCTTCTGGAAAAGATTGCCAGCGCCACGCGACGCATTTGCATTGTGGCGCTGTATCTTGAACAGGATGAAGGCGGGCGCGCGATCCTGAACGCGCTCTATGAAGCCAAACGTCAGCGCCCGGAACTCGATGTTCGCGTGCTGGTCGACTGGCATCGCGCTCAGCGTGGCCGTATTGGCGCTGCTGCGTCCAACACCAATGCCGACTGGTATTGCCGCACGGCGCAGGAAAATCCTGGCGTCGATGTGCCTGTTTATGGCGTCCCGGTTAATACACGTGAAGCGCTCGGCGTTCTCCATTTCAAGGGCTTCATCATTGATGACAGCGTGCTTTACAGCGGCGCAAGTCTGAATGATGTTTACCTTCATCAGCTCGATAAATATCGCTACGACCGCTACCATCTGATCCGTAATCCGCAGATGGCCGATATCATGTTCAACTGGGTTGATAAAAATCTGGTCCATGGCCGCGGTGTTAATCGCCTTGACGATCCCGAACGTCCTAAAAGCCCGGAAATTAAAAATGATGTTCGCGCCTTCCGCCAGGAGCTGCGTGATGCGGTCTATCATTTCCAGGGCGACGCGAACAACGAAGAGTTATCCGTTACCCCGCTGGTAGGACTCGGCAAATCAAGCCTGCTGAACAAAACGATCTTCCATCTGATGCCGTGCGCGGAGCAGAAACTCACCATCTGTACGCCGTACTTCAACCTTCCTGCCGTGCTGGTGCGTAATATCATTCAGCTGCTGCGCGACGGTAAAAAAGTGGAAATCATCGTTGGTGATAAAACCGCAAACGACTTCTTCATTCCTGAAGATCAGCCGTTCAAAATCATCGGTGCGCTGCCTTATCTCTATGAGATTAACCTGCGCCGTTTTCTGAGCCGTTTACAGTATTACGTAAACACTGACCAGCTGGTTGTGCGTCTCTGGAAAGATGAAGACAACACTTACCATCTGAAAGGAATGTGGGTCGACGATGAGTGGATGCTGCTGACCGGTAACAACCTGAACCCACGCGCGTGGCGACTGGATCTGGAAAACGCTATCCTGATCCATGACCCGCAGCATGAGTTAGCCGCAAAACGTGAGCGTGAGCTGGAGCTGATTCGCACACATACCACTGTGGTTAATCATTACCGCGAACTGCAGAGCATTGCCGATTATCCGGTGAAAGTCCGCAAGCTTATCCGCCGCTTACGTCGTATCCGTATCGACCGACTTATCAGCCGTATTCTGTAATCTCCAGGCCCTGCCACCCGCAGGGCTTTTTTATAGGGCCCGTTGATGCGTATTCCTCTGTTAATAAGCGTCTTCTTCCTGAGCGGCTGTAGCCATATGGCCAACGATAGCTGGTCCGGACAGGATAAAGCACAGCATTTCCTCGCTTCTGCGATGTTGTCCGCAGCCGGTAATGAATATGCGCAGCATCAGGGATACAGCCGGGATCGTAGCGCGGCGATAGGGTTGATGTTCTCAGTGGGTCTTGGGGCATCAAAAGAACTGTGGGATAGCCGCCCCGCAGGGAGCGGCTGGAGCTGGAAAGATTTCGCCTGGGATGTCGCCGGCGCAACGACCGGCTATGCCGTGTGGCAGATGGCGAGGTATTAAAGTCGAATGCCTTTCCCTTTGCGATGCAGCATCAGGGAAACAATAAAGGCCAGTGCGCCCATTATCGTTACGTACCAGAAGAATGTCGTTTCACTTCCCCATGATTTAAGCGATAACGCAACGTACTCCGCCGATCCGCCAAATAGCGCATTAGCAACCGCATAAGAGAGCCCTACCCCTAAAGCACGGACCTGCGCCGGGAACATTTCAGCTTTCAGTATCCCGCTGATAGAGGTATAGAAACTGACAATCACCATCGCCAGCATCACCAGCGCAAAGGCGGCATACGGCGAAGTCACATGCTGAAGGGCAGACAAAATAGGTACGGTACATAACGCCGACAGCCCGCCAAAAATCAGCATCGACGTACGTCGGCCGATTTTATCCGAGAGTGCACCGATAATGGGTTGTATGAGCATAAAGACAAACAGCGCCACGGTCATGACTACGCTGGCGACGTTAGCGTGCATGCCGGTAGTGTTCACCAGGTACTTCTGCATATAGGTGGTGAACGTGTAGAAACTGAGAGAGCCGCCCGCAGTAAAGCCCAGCACCATAAGGAAAGCTTTGCGGTTACGCCATAATCCTTTGAATGTTCCCGCCTCCTTCAGCGCTCTGACTTCCTTCTGAGAAGTTTCATCTAACTGACGGCGTAGCCAAAGTGCGACAACTGCCAGTACAGCACCCATAGCGAAAGGAATTCGCCATCCCCAGGCATGAAGTTGTTCGTCCGTCAGAATCTGCTGCAGGATCACCACCACAAGAATGGCCAGCAGCTGACCACCAATCAGCGTGACGTACTGGAATGAGGCGTAAAAACCTTTACGGCCTTCCAGTGCAATCTCACTCATGTAGGTCGCACTGGTACCGTACTCACCGCCCACCGATAATCCCTGGAATAAGCGGGCCAGTAAAAGTAGCGCCGGTGCCCAGGTACCAATCGATTCATATCCTGGTAAGCAGGCGATCACCAGAGAACCAAAGCACATCATGCACACCGAGATCAGCATAGAAGCCTTACGCCCGCGACGATCCGCAATGCGGCCAAACAGCCAGCCCCCGATGGGTCGCATCAAGAATCCTGCGGCAAATACCCCTGCCGTTTGAAGCAGCTGCGTCGTGGTGTTTCCAGAGGGGAAGAAGATATGTGCGAAGTAGAGTGAACAGAATGAGTAGACGTAAAAGTCGAACCATTCAACCAGATTCCCTGAAGAGGCGCTGACGATTGCCCATACCCTTCTTCGGGTATCACTGTTAGCCAGCGTCCCGTTTGATGTAATGCTTTCTGTCATTGTGATTATGCTCCTGCCATAAACAGCGGCGTATTGAGCCAGAAGACTCAATTACCTCGTGAATGAAATGTTATAATTTTGTTATAAATAACATTGAGACAGAGATCACACATTCCATTAGCAGGATAAGGGATTAAGAGAAAGGCCAGAGGGGGAAAGCACAAAGCAAAAAACCCCGCACCTTACGGTACGGGGTTCTTCTAATTGATGCCTGGCAGTTCCCTACTCTCACATGGGGAGACCCCACACTACCATCGGCGCTACGGCGTTTCACTTCTGAGTTCGGCATGGGGTCAGGTGGGACCACCGCGCTAAAGCCGCCAGGCAAATT